>Ga0206123_10004489_pt1 | contig 10896 bp, 10 predicted proteins | sample Helgoland_Spring_2_FD_160086 | JGI IMG/M metagenome (GOLD analysis project Ga0206123, IMG submission 160086) | Pelagic subsurface seawater microbial communities from Kabeltonne, Helgoland, North Sea - Helgoland_Spring_Bloom_20160316_1 | ecosystem: Environmental > Aquatic > Marine > Epipelagic ... | reverse complement strand
GTGCCCCCGGGTAACAAACTGCATGCGCTTTCCGGTAACCGACAAGGTCAGCACGCCATTTCGATTAACGATCAGTGGCGTATCTGCTTTCGTTTTGAGGATGGCGATGCGTATGACGTTGAGGTCTGCGATTACCATTGAAGAGAGGTGGTTAACATGACGATTTCCAATACCGCCGGCATCCAGCGTAAGCCAACGCATCCCGGCGAAATGCTGAGAGAGGACTTCATTCCGGACTATGGGCTGACGGTGGCGCAGCTTGCTGAGCGTTTGGGTGTTTCGCGGCAGTCAGTGAATGAACTGTTGCGCGAGCGCCGTGCGGTCAGCCCGGAGATGGCGTTGCGGCTTGGCCGGCTGTTCGGTAACTCCCCGGAATTCTGGCTCAACGCGCAGCGCGCGGTGGATTTATGGGCCGCGTCGCAATCCGCTAAGGATGAGGTGTCGCGGATTACGCCGTTGGACGCCGCTTAGCGCTTGATCCAGCGGGCGCTGAGCCAACTTTTAACGTTACGGGGAACCACCATGTCCGACTTCCAGCGCCTCAGCGATAAAGCGCGCGCCTTCGCCGAAGCGCGCGACTGGGACAAGTTCCATTCGCCCAAGAACCTGACCATGGCGCTGGGTGGGGAGGTGTCCGAGTTGCTGGACCTGTTCCAGTGGCTGACGGAGGCGCAGTCCTATGAGTTGACGCCGGAGCAGCATCGCGCGGCCGCCCACGAAATCGCCGATGTGCAGATCTACCTGCTGCGGCTGGCGGACAAGCTGGGCGTGGATATTCCCAGCGCGGTGGAAGAGAAGATGGCTATTAACGAAGCCCGTTATCCCGCCGATCAGGCGCGCGGGTCGGCGCGTAAGTACACGGCCTACCAGAGCAAGGACGACAACGGTTCATGATTGTTTATACCGCTAAGAAGAAGGCATTCATTGAAGACGTCCGCCTGAATCGCATCCATGAAAAGATTCTGCTCGAGTTCCGGCGCCGGCTGTCACGCTCGGTGGCGGCCAAGGAGGTGGATTCCTGGCGCCACTCTCTGCAGTTCATGTCCAATCTGATGCTGGACCAGGCGATTCCGGATGACGCCGGCGTTTCCCTGGAATACCACATCCCGCTGACCAGTAAGCGAATCGACTTCATTCTTAGCGGCGCCAACGAACAGCGGCAGGAGACCGCTGTCATCGTCGAGCTGAAGCAGTGGCAGCAGGCAGAGCCACTACAGAAGGACGGCATTATCCGCACGCCGCTGGGCGGCGGCTGGCGCGAGACCAGCCATCCGTCTTATCAGGCGTGGACCTACGCGAGCCTGATCAAGGATTACAACGAAACCGTTCGTGCTGAATCCATACGTCTGGTGCCTTGTGCCTACTTGCATAATATGGACGACGGCAGTGCGGTGAACGACCCGGTGTACGCGCCCCACACCAGCCGGGCGCCGGTGTTTATTTCCCGGGATGCGGCGCGGCTGGCCGATTTTTTGAAGCAGCATGTGCGCTATGGCGATGACCGGGACCTGCTCTACCGCATTGAAAACGGTCGCATTCGCCCGTCGCGCAGCCTGGCGGATGCCGTGCTGACCATGCTTCAGGGCAACGACGCCTTCGTCATGATCGATGACCAGAAGGTGGCGTTCGAGACCGCCATCGAGCTGGCCGAGCGTGCCCAAAAGGGGAAACGCCAGGTGCTGATCGTTGAGGGCGGCCCGGGCACCGGGAAGTCCGTGTTGGCCATCAACCTGCTGGCCCGTCTTACCGGCCGCGATATGGCTGCCCAATACGTCTCACGCAACGCGGCGCCCCGGGCGGTGTACGAGGCGCAGCTCACCGGCTCGTTCAAGAAGAGCCGCATCAGCAATATGTTCCGTGGCTCCGGGTCGTTTATGGACGCTGCGCCGGACAGCTTCGGGGCGTTGCTGGTGGATGAGGCGCACCGCCTGAATGAGAAAAGCGGCCTGTATGGCAACCAGGGCGAGCATCAGATCAAGGAGATCATGCAGGCGGCGCGGCTGTCGGTGTTCTTCGTGGACGAGGCGCAGCGCGTCACCCTGAAAGACGTGGGCTCGCGGGCGGAGATTCGGCGCTGGGCGGAACGCCTGGGCGCCGAGGTTACGGAGCTGAGTCTTGCCTCGCAATTCCGCTGCGGCGGCTCGGACGGGTATCTGGCGTTCGTCGATCAGTTACTGCAAATCCGCGATACCGCCAACGATGACGTCGAGTCCGTGGACTACGATATTCAAGTGGTGGACTCGCCGCAGGCGCTGCGCCAGGCGATCGTGTCGCGCAACGCCAACAACCGCGCACGGATGGTGGCCGGCTATTGCTGGGACTGGAAAAGCAAGAAAGACCCTGGCGCCATGGATATCGAACTGCCGGAGCACGATTTCGCCGCGCAGTGGAACCTGACCCGGGACGGCAGCCTGTGGGCCCTGGCGGAGCACTCGGTGGAGCAGATCGGTTGTATTCACACCATCCAGGGCCTTGAACTGGATTACGTGGGCGTGATCATCGGGCCGGACTTGATTGTGCGCGACGGCGAGATCCAGACCGATGGTCGCAAGCGCTCGTCCATGGACCGTTCGGTGCGGGGCATCCGGAAGCTCTACAAAGAGGACCCCGAGACGGCGAAGCGCGAAGCCGACGAGATCATCAAGAACACCTACCGCACATTAATGACCCGGGGAATGAAAGGCTGCTTCGTGTTCTGCACCGACCCGGAGACCAACGCCTGGTTCCGCGAACAGATCGCGACGCCGTCCGCCAACCCGGTGATGCGCGCGGCGGACTACGAGGCTCTGCCGTACCCGCTGCTGGACCCGGAGGAGGTGGTGCCGTTCGAAAACGCCCTGCCGGTCTATGACCTGGCCGTGGCCGCCGGCGAATTCAGCGATCCCCAGGCGGTGGAGGACTGCGACTGGATGCAGCTACCAAGCTGGCTGAAGCCGGAACCGGGCTATTTCGTCACCCGCGTGGTGGGTGAATCCATGAACCAGCGCATTCCCAGCGGCACCTGGTGCCTGTTCCGAGCCAACCCCGCCGGCACCCGTGAAGGCAAGATCGTGCTGGTATCCCACCGCGACATCCAGGATGCCGACACCGGCGGGCGCTACACCGTAAAGCGCTACCACAGCGAGCAATCAGCGGACGACGACGGCCAGTGGTACCACACCCGCATCGTGCTGAAGCCGGAGAGCCGCCTGTTCGGCTACCGGAATATTGAGCTCACGGAAGATGCGGCCAGCGATCTGCAGGTTATTGGCGAGTTCGTCACCACCTTGAGTTAGTAGATGGCTATCTCCTGTTTGGGGGCGCAGGGGAATCTAGTTCAGGCCTTCGGTCGACCTCCGATGGGCTGCCTGGCGTCAGGCTGTTGCTCGGCATGTTGCGAGAAAGCTTACATAAATCATCCTTCCTGACTGACACCAGCTTCCGTTTTCGCGGGTTTCCCGTGGGCAATCTCAGAGCGATCCTGTCGGCCGATTCGTGGTGGCGAGTGCTCGGATTGCTGTTTCCCGACGTTTGTCGGGTATTTGGAATAATATCCATTGTCGTAGTTGAGTTGCGATTAAAGGGAGTTTTCTAAATTGCATGCTATTTGGGAAAGGCGTATAAATCGTAGTATGACTACGCCAAAACGAAATAAACTAAATGCTCTCTACACCCGGCTTGAGCCCGGGACGCCGCTGATGTCGGAGGACCTGTCGGCGCTAGGCATTTCCGCCGATCTGGCGGTGCATTACGTGCGCGCCGGCTGGCTCACGCGGCTGGCGCGTGGCGTCTATTGTCGCCCCAACGACACCCTGGCGCTGGGGCCCTGCTTGGTGCTGCTGGAGCGCCGCTTTACGGGGCTGCACGCGGGGGGCAAAACGGCGCTCGATTGGTATGGCGTGCGCCAGTACGTCGCCCAGCAGCCAGTGCTGCACCTGTATGGCTGGCAGTCCGGTCAGCTGCCCGCTTGGTTTACTGATCGCTTCCCTGCGGAGTATCACCGGAAGCGGCTGTTTGATGAGCGGCCTGAGGCGTTGCGGCATGTGGGGCCCTTCGAGAGCGCATCGGGTGCGCCTCAGGTTTCAGCGCCGGAGCGCGCCTTGCTGGAAATGCTCAGCGATGTGGGTGTGCGCCAGCCCCTGCAGGAGGCCCGCGAACTGGTGGAAAGCAGCTACAGCCTGCGGGCCCGGGTGTTGCAGGACCTGTTGGAACACTGCACGAGCGTGAAGACCGTGCGGCTGTGCTTACAGCTCGGCCGCGAGGGTGAATTACCCTGGGCGGCCAAGCTTGATCCCGCCAGGCTGCCCACCGGCAGCGACCGGCCCTGGGTGTCCCGGTCCGGCGATGGCCTGTTGGTGCTCAAGCCATGAGATCCGCGGCGTGAAATGAGTTGCTGGGTGGGCGCCTGGTTCAAAGTTTATATAACACCGGAAAGGCTCACTATTAGTGACTAAAATTCCGCTTCGATAAACCGCGCCGACCTGCGATTGTCGTTAAGCAATGCGGTGGCGCAGCGCTTGCCATTCCGACGCGGCGTTTTAGTATGGATGGAACTCAGTCCTGGGGGTAAGACAATGGAGAGTTTACTGTCCAGCGGCGATCTACTGCTGGCGTTCGTACCGGTATTTGCGTCGGTGCTGGCGCTACCCGGCCCGAACGCCGCTTTCGCGGTGGGCCATTCCTTGAAGTATGGCGTGGTCCGTTCCCTGTTTGTTCCCCTGGGTTTTATGCTGGCCACCGGCATCCACGCCGCGATGGTGCTGTCAGGGTTGGGCGTTCTGGTTCTGCAGTACGCCAATGCCCTGGTGATACTGAAGTGGCTTGGTGTCTTGTATCTGCTCTATCTGGGCTATAAGGCGTTCACCGCCAGATCAAGTGTTCTTGCGGTCTCCCCGGAGCCGATGTCACGGCGCACAATGCTGACGACGGCCATGCTGGTTTCCCTGACTAACCCCAAGGCCATGCTCGCCAGTCTTATGCTTTACCCGCTATTTATCCGTGATACCGGTTCCTATGCAGCGCAGTCCGTGGCGCTTGGTCTGGTCGCTATGTTGGTATCCTTTGGCGTCTACGGGGGCTATGTGCTTGCGGCTTCCTTGATTCGCCGTCGGCTTGTCCGGAGCCGTCGCGCGAATAAAATTGTAGGCGCTTTTTACCTGGGCGCGGCGGGCGCATTGGCTGCTAAGTAAGCCGTGCCAGATGCCGACTTTGCGTTGAACTACCAAGGATTTCTCGGTAGTTCGTTTCGTCTACGTTCTAGCGGCTCGCATCCGGCCGCGCCTCCACACTCACCATCATGCTGCGTTCCAGCAGCCAGCCGCGCAGGCGGCGGGGCAGTAGGTTGGTGTAGGCGGCCACCTTGTTGAGCAGGCCGGGCACGTACACCACCTTGCCGGCGTACATGGCGTCCACGCAGAGCTTGGCCACTTCGGGGGCGGTCATGATGCCGGTTTGTTTCTTTACGGTCTGGCCGGCCTGGTCCAGGAAGGGCGTCAGCACGCCGCCGGGGCAGGCCGCGGTGACGCTGATGGGGCTGTCGCGCAGCTCGTAATCCAGCACTTCGGTGAAGAACCGCACGTAGCCCTTGGTGGCCGAGTAGGTGGCGTAGCGGGGTGTGGGCAGGATGCCCGCCAGGGACGCGATATTGAGCAGGTAACCGGGCTGGCCGTGGGCCTGGGCGCGCTCAATAAAGCCGTGGCTGAGGGTGGTGAGCGCGGTGACGTTGAGGTCGATGTCCCGCTGCAGGCCCGCCAGATCCTGGTCGGCGAACGGCGCCCAGAAGCCGGTGCCGGCGTTGTTGACCAGGACGGTGAGGATGTCGTTGTGCTGGGCGAGGGTGGCGTCCACGTCATCGAACAGCGCACCCAGGCCCTGGCGGTCGGCCAGGTCGCAGGCCAGGGCCGTGGCGGTGATGCCATGGCTGGCGGCCAGTTCACCGGCGAGCTTGTCCAGCAGCTCTTTGCGGCGGGCGACCAGTATCAGATTCAGGCCACGCGCGGCCAGTTGCCGGGCGATGTCTACGCCGATGCCACTGGAGGCGCCGGTGATCAGTGCGGTGCTCATGCGTGCTTCCTCGAATCGGGTGGGGTGGCAAACCAAGCCTGCCACTATGCCGTGCCCCGAACGTGAAAGGCATTGGCCTGAAAGTACAGCCTGGAAGACACCAGTGCGCATGACCGACCGGCATGCCGGGGAGGATCAAGCTCGCCGGGCCCCGACCAGCGCGAACACCGTCCCCTGAGGATCAAAGCCTTTCACGATAAAGTCGCCACCGGGGATCTCATCCGGGCCATGAAGGATTTGCCCGCCGTTATCGGTGATCGCCTTAATGGCAGCGTCGATGTCGGCGGGGCGGAAGTAGTAGTGCCACATCGGCACCGGCATGTCGTCCGGCTTGGGCATGATGGCGCCGATCACGCCGTTGTGGCGGATGAACTCGTAGGCGCCCATCGGGCCCATGTCCATCTCGCCGTCCTTGGCCCAGCCGAACGCTTCGAAGTAAAACGCCTTCGCCGCTTCCGGATCGGAGGTGACCAGTTCGTTCCAGGCGCAGTGGCCCACCCGCGGGCGGTCGAAGGCGAACGCCAGGCTGGTGTCGTTGCTGTTGCCCCGCATCACATAGAAGGGCGTGCCCTGCGGGTCGGTCACCATGGCGAGGCGGCCCACGTCGGGGATGTCCGTGGCGGGCATTTGCACGCTGCCGCCCAGGGCGGTGACCGTCGCCACGGTCTGGTCGACGTCGTCGACGCCGATGTAGCCCAGCCAGACCGGCCTGGCGCCGCCTTGTTTCATGTCTTCGCTAAGCGCCATCAGGCCGCCGATGGCGCGCCATTCGCCGGTGTCCTCGTCGCGGGCGTGAAGAAGGCGGTAGTCCACGCCGGGCTGGCCGCTGTCGGTGACCCGCCAGCCGAGTATCGCGCTGTAGAAGTGCTGGGCGGCGTCCGCGTTGTCGGTGCACCGTTCGTACCAGATAAATTCGCCGTGTTGGTTGGGCATGGTTCGCTTCCTATCGGTTGTGTACCCGATAGTCGATCCGGCCGGCAAGCAATCGACAGCGTGGACAGGGCCGACTAATCAAAAATCGAGGGTGACAAGATGGTTGCCTTCTCGAGGAAGTCGATATCGCCGGCCTCCATGCCTGCCGCTGAGAAGACGTCTTTCCAATTCGCTTCTACGATGTGCCGCATGGCATCAATAGTCTTAGTAGCCTCGTCATCAGCGAGGCCAAACCGCTCTGCCTGACTTAGCGCATTTTCAAACCGCGCCGAGCGACCGTGATGGCCGACGGTCATTGCGAGATCCGCTGAATAGCCTAGCCGTGGCTGAGGGCAGATATCGTACGCCGGGGTTAGATCGAGGAATCTGCCGTCCCAGAAACAGGCGTGGTTGCGGGCGTGATCATCAATGTTGCCAATCAGGATGTTGAAGACCATCCGCAGGAAGAGTTCGCGGCCGTCCCGTTGGAAGTCCCGGGCGTACTGGCGCAGCAGGTCGGCCAACTCCAGGTAGCTCGCCTCCCCGGCGCGGACCGCGTACTCGTCGAGGTCCAGTAATGTCATGGCGCTTAACATATGCCGACGAGTTGCGGCGCCTGAGGTATTGACCTCCCGGTCGAACCGGCGGACCAGCAGGACGTCTTTGCCCGCGACTTTGAGAACCTGAGCCTCAGCAGCGTTCAAGCCACACTGGATGGCCAACTTCATGGCGCCGCACTCAGCCGCAATCATGTTAACTGTATCGCTGCTAGAGCTAAACTTCGCTACCCAGAAATCATCATGCTGGTGGAGGAGCACTTTGGGCCGGGCCCCGCCAATACTGGTGCCGTGATTGAGGGCTGCGTCGAGTTTTTCGTCCAGCTTCTCACCGCGTTGCATTTTCTCTGCAGCTTCCAGAGCATCCTCAAGCGGGCTCATAGGCCTGTGCAACGGAGAATAGACGACTGGTGTATCGGACGTGTCTAGAGCCCCGATGCGATCGGGGCCGGCGCCAAGAAGGTAGTCAATTTCATCCAGCATGCCTTCGGCGCGCTCATTGGTTTGGCCATTTGGGCCGATTTTCTTTGCGACTTCTCTCTGGATCAGACGCCGCCCCCAGGCATCCGGCGCTGCGTCACGCAGGGCCCCGCTCAATTCGTTATCCAGAGTCTGAGGATCGCCGGTTAGCTCGCCCAGCGGACAGCCAGGAATGGAGAGAGGAATGGCATCCGCTCGGGCTAGATAGCTTTTCCCGTAGCGGAACACATACTCGGCGCCGTCCCAGGCCACTACGCCGCAAACGACCGGCTCTGTCTGGCCGGGGAGGAAAATCCAGATATAGGCCTTCTCAGAAATCATTGTCGATCTCGTCGGGGTGGTTTTGCCATTTGGTACCGTTGCGCCGGACCCGGGGAAGACCTACACCGGTAAAAAAACTACGGGATGCCGCGGAGCGGCCCGCTTCGGGCAGAGTCGCCAGCAGCGGTAGATCGAGCAACCAGAGAGCGGCCACTACCAAGCCAATGCTTGCGTTTGGATCACCTCTCTCCATAGCGCTGACGTGCCGCCGGTCAATGTCGCCCAGGCGTTGACCCAGGTCCGATTGGGACCAACCTTTTTGCTTGCGCGCGGCAGCAATTAGCAGACCCGTTTCACGCAGGGCATCGCGGATCTGAGCTTTCCGCTGGACGGGGAAATCGATTTTCTTAGGCATTGGGCATTAAACCGTACAAAATGGCTATAAATGTACATTATGGCGTACACCACATTTGGTCAAGTCGAAGACTGGGTAGCCGATGTACCGGAAAGCGTACATAGGCCTCATTTTTGTACATTTTGGCGTACAAGGGCTTCTCTAATGTCGGTACGCAACGGTGATCCTCTTGCTTATTCGAGCTTCTATGGTGGGGAGGTATCGCTATACGATTAAATGAGAAGTGGTATAGCGTACTGGCGAATTTTGAGGCGTGTCGTTGGTTAAGATTCCATTTGCTAAGCATCGCCCTTCGGGACGGATTGTTGAGGTTTCAACTGTACCGTCAGGTCGGGCATGCGATTGTGTCTGTCCTAGTTGCGGCCAGATCGTGCTGGCTCGTAAGGGAGAAGCTAATCAGTGGTGTTTCGCACACGACGGCAATGCCGGGGAGCGACCCGACGAAGAATGCGATATTTCATTCCACGTGTGTTGTCGCCAGTTCATCATCGAAGCGGCCCTGAACGGTGACCTGCGAGGTTTCGTTACCCCTGAGCATTTTTTCTGTTTGAAGGTTTCTGATGGTGAACAGGTAAAAGTACAAGTTGCCAAAGGAAATCAGTACGAAGAGCTATGCTGGGAGCGAGGCCTGAATAACTTTGACTTGGCCGCCAAAATCAAGAATCGGTATATCCATCTCTATCTTGCGTACCCGAATAGGGAATCCCCACAACTTCCCGATTCTCCATCAAGAGACGGTTTTTTAAAGGTAGACATTCAACCCATTAAGCACGCTATTGATATGGATAACAGGCAAGGCCAGAACGTCCTGGCGCAAGCCCGGGACTTGTTCTTGACCTGCGACTTCAAGAGTTGGCTTTATCATCCGCGCGTCGAAGATCCTGACTTTCAAAAGAAATGTGAACGTCTTAAGGCGGAGCACGAAAAACCTGTAAATGAGGAGGACCCGCCTCGATCTGGAGACGCCCTCAGTGGTTTGGAAGGGCAGCAGCAAGGAGCCGGCAAGGCTAAGCCGAATGATAGCCCCGAAAGAAGGAAAGTGGCTCGGGTTAAACGGGAAAGCGGGGCGTCGGAGGGCATGAACTATGCCGAGTGGCCTGCTCCTTCAACGAGCGAGCTATCTGCACCTCACGATCAGCTTTCTTGGAACGAGTCCCTCGTCGCAATTTACTATCTAAAAGTTTATAAGCATTACCTTGAAGCAGGTAAAAGCCAAAAGGCAGCAGTAGCCCTGCTTATCGAAAAGGAGTCCGATCCTAACAAGCGTAACCGTCTATTTTGGATGGCCGAAAAGAAGAGAAGGTAGAAGGTCAGTGCTTGTCTCTGCCTTGTTGGTCACCGCCCCGACGTAAACGAGTGCCCGGCCCGACCACCCGCCGGCCCGGCATGAATCCAAATACCATAGCCCACGCCCAACACACCCAGCCCACCACCCAGCAGGCACACACCCAGCCAGCCGTAGTGCTGGTAGGCGGCGGCGGAGCCTAGCGAGCCCAGGGCGCCGCCGACGAAGTACAGGAACATGTAGCCGGAATTCAGCCGGTTCCGGGCGGCCTCGTCCAGGCTGAAGACCATGTTCATGTTGGTGATGTGCACCGCCTGCAGCGCCAGGTCCAGCAGCACGATGCCGGCGATCAGTGCGATCAGGGAATAGCCGCCCAGCCCCAGCAGCCCCCAGGATACCAACAGCGCCACCACGCCCAGCACCGTGAGCCGGGCGCCGTGGCCCCGGTCGGTGAGTACGCCGGCGTGGCGGGCGGAGAGCGCGCCCATGGCGCCGGCCAGGCCGAACAGGCCGATGGTGGCGTCGGAGTAGGACCAGGGTTCGCTGGACAACAGGAACGCCAGCGAGGTCCACAGCACGCTGAACATGGCGAAAATCAGGCAGCCCAGCAAGGAGCGTTGACGGTGCAGGGGGTAGCGGGCGAACTGTGCGAACACCGAGCCAATTAACTGCCCATAGTGCATGCGGGTGGTCTGGGCGTAGCGGGGCAGGGCGCGCCACAGGGCCAGGGTATTCAGCAGCATGAGTGCCGCCGCCACCCAGTAGACCGTGTGCCAGTCGCCCAGGCTCGAAAGCGCGCCGGCCACGGTGCGGGCCAGCAGGATGCCCATCAGCAGGCCGCTCATCACCGTGCCCACCACCTTGCCGCGCTGCGCCACCGGCGACAGGGTGGCGGCGAACGGCACCAGCACCTGGGCCACCACCGAGAAGGCGCCGGTGATGGC
>Ga0206123_10004484_pt1 | contig 10901 bp, 1 predicted proteins | sample Helgoland_Spring_2_FD_160086 | JGI IMG/M metagenome (GOLD analysis project Ga0206123, IMG submission 160086) | Pelagic subsurface seawater microbial communities from Kabeltonne, Helgoland, North Sea - Helgoland_Spring_Bloom_20160316_1 | ecosystem: Environmental > Aquatic > Marine > Epipelagic ... | reverse complement strand
ACAACTCGCATCTATATGTGCCATTTTTAATATACTATTTGTTGCAGAACTATCTACAAGGTTTCTAAAGTCAGTTTTTTTTAAATATTCGTTATTTACTTGATCTAGATTATGATTAATAATTGAACCATGTACTAGTTCATAATATGGAACATCAGATATTTTTCCCCATTCTGCATTACTAATTAAATCTTTTTCATTTACTTTAGTAGGAAATTCAGAAATTATTGTATTAATTTCATCGTCATTAAAAATACAAATGTCATCATCACGAACAGCGTTTTTAACATCAGTAATCCAAGTATCACTATTTTTAACATAACCTATACTAGAAAAACTACTATCATCATTGTCATAATCAATTATTTTACCATAATAATTATCGTCGTCATATTTATATTCTAAATTATTACTATCATCATCAAAGAAACTTGTATAAGATAATAAACAATCTTCTTTGGCATAATTTTTTATTATATCAATTTGTTTATTATTAACTTCTCTTATGGTTTTATTTGCATCAATATCCCAATTATCTGTATGAGCATTTGTATATCCATAAATATCGGAATATTTAATAGAACAATCATTTAAAGAACTATTAATACCAGTATTATAATTTTCTTTTAATTTGTCATAAATAATTCTATTACCATCTTGTTTGCTTATTGAAACATTATCTGTATACCAATTATTAGTACCATCAGAAAGTTTATTTACATTATTGTCATTTATAGATATTGCACAATCAGTTGATGGTATAATATTTTTTTTATCCCAAATGCCATTAAAATCGCATTCATCTACTGAATTACAATTAGCGCAATCATCTATTTCTGATTGTAAATTATTAGGCCATAAACCATTTTCACTAATTGAATAATAATCTGTATCACCCCAAGAATTAATTTTTTTATCAGTATCAATATTTAAACATTCATTATTAGGGATATAATTATCTAAACTTATTTTTTTCATATTTATTTGTTGAAGTTCTGCCATCTCTGTATTTTCGATTGTTACAAGTATTTCTTTTTCCAGTGCTTTATTTTGTAAATATGTATTTGTAGCAGGATAATTATCAAATTCATGTGAATTACAATCATTATGCTCATATGTACTTTTTTTAATATATTCACCAACATTTGTACCTATATGCGCCCACTCATTATTTGTTTTAGAACAATTATTTATATGAGTTAAAGTCGGATCTTTTTTTATTATAGTAAGATCACTACTATGTGTATATGTATCACCGATAATATCACTATTTTTAATAGCACATTCTTTAAAATTATCATCACTAATATCTGAAGTTTTTATATGATTAATAGTATTTCCCCAAACACTTCCTTTAATTGTAATATCATTATCTTTATTTTCTTTAATATAATCATTTGTTAAATGGCAATTTAAATTATCTATAATATCACTTTTATAATGGGAAAGAGGTGCATATAATTTAGTATTACCCCAAATATCATCACTTTCACTTATAGATATACTATTGCTTTTACTTTCATCAGTTTCATCATAAAATAAAATACAGTCGTCATATGTTGTTTCTCTTGCATTAGTAATAATGTCTGAAATTGATTTATCGTTACTAAATCCTCTATTACTTATTCTACCATATTCTTTATCTTCTAAATCAGAACAGTTGTTAGTATATTTATCACTATTACCATAAATAATATTATTATAGATAAATGAAGTTGTATTTTCATTTTTTAAAGTTGAAGAACTGCAACTTTCAATTTGTTTATATTGATTGGTAGAAATTAAACCATATTTTTTATTTTTAATAGATAATTTAATAATATCATTATCATACTCAGTTATTAAGACATTATTATCACTAACACATTCTGGTAATATATCTTTTAAATTTATTTTTTTATTAAATAAATAATTTTTTTTATTAAGTTTATTAATAAATTTATTAATAATAGTTTGTATATTATCGGTTTCTGTAGTAAATTTTTCATTTATATTTATATTTTTATTAAATATTAATAAATTATATATTATTATTAATATTAGTATTAGTATTGAAAAATTTATATAATATATTTTATAATTCATATACACATTATCTAATAAATAATAATAAAATATATTATAAAATTAAATGGAATTAATTGATTTAGTTATTTTAACACTAATAATATTAAGTATAATAAGTATATATATATATGTTTGCAAAACTGATAAAAATATAATTGAATATTTTTCAGATAATTATTATTAAGGTATGTTTTTTTTTCATTAACTAAAATAATGATTTTATTTAATAAGAGTAGATATAAATAATGAAAAAAATTTCTATATTTTCTTCAAATGAAGAAATTGCTAAATTTACTTCAAAAACTGTATCGTCAAAAGTAAATATAAGCTCTTATAATAATTATAATAATAATAACGGAAGTAATTCATTAATAATTAATGTATCTTCAAATCAATGTATTTTTTCTTTAGAAGATCAAGATACAAATATTAAAAATGATATGATTATATTAAATAATGATCATATAAATATTACTAGTAATATTTGGTCAAGAAATACAATAAATACTAGTAATTTAAATATTTATGGAGGAGAGGCGAATATATATAATACAAATTTATATACAGATGGAAAAATTTTAATAAATAATAAAATAATCGGAGAAGATCCTACATTTAAAATAATTAATGATCCAGGAAATACTAATATTTTTGAAATTATAACAAATGGCAATCAAACTCCTCATTTATTATTAAAATCGGATAACAATTTAGATATATTAGGTAATATTAATTTAACAGGAGTAATAGAAACAGCAGAAAATTCAAAAATTGGAACAATTACTATATCAAATGGTAAAATAATTGATAGTAATCATGAAATAAATTTTACAAGTAATACATTAATTACAACAGGTGCTATAGAATGTGGAACATTAACCGCAGATACCGGAACAATAATTGGTAATTTAACATTTACGGATAATGCTATAACATCTTCAGGTGATTTAATAAAAATAACATCATCGGGTGCTAATCCACAAATATCATTGGAAGACAATAATTTAATAACAACTGGTAATATTACAACAACTGGAATTAGTACTACAAATATTACTTTTGCTGGTACACAATTATTAGTTACTCCTGCAGAACTAAATATATTAGATGGTGATACAACTATTTCTGATACTAAGATTGCTAATATAGACAGTATTATATTAAATGATAATGGGACTATGCGACAAGTATCTGTTACAAATTTAGCTAGTTATATGGATGGTAAAATAACTAATATGAGTAATTTAGTTGAAACAGGAGCATTAGATGATGGTTCTATAACAAGTGGTTTTGGTAATATAGATATTGGCAGTTCAACAATTAGTGCGGGAATAGTAAAAAGTACTGTTGCCGTAAATTCTATTTCATCTGATGATACATTGACTACAAAATCTTATGTAAATAATCTTTTAGGTGCAATAAATTTAGATACTACAACTATCAAAGAATATATTGATAGTCAAATACATGGTTTAGATATTAAAAATTCGGTCTTTGTGGCTACTACAGATAATATAGATTTATCCAATATTGGTTCTACGGCAACAATTGATGGTATATTTATGACTATAGACAAAAGAATATTAGTTAAAAATCAAACAGATCCTAAAGAAAATGGTATATATATATCAAGCGAAAATAGCTGGGTAAGATCGGACGACTTTAATCAAGATGATGAAATATTAGGTTCTTTTACATTTGTTGAACAAGGTACTATTAATGGTAATATGGGTTTTATTTGCACAACAAATGGTCCAATAACATTAGGATCTAGTGATATAGAATTTACACAATTTACAGGAACTGGTCAAATAATAGATGGTTATGGTATAGTAAAATCAGGCAATACTTTATCAATTGATGCTAAAACGGAAGGTGGTTTAGTTATTGAGAATGATAAATTAGCAATTGATTTAGGAGCTAATTTTATAACTGGTACTTTAGCAATTAGTGATGGTGGTACTGGTGCTACAACACTTAATAATTTAATAGAATTAGGAACACATTCGACAGGTAACTATGTATCTACAATAGCAGCAGGAGATGGTTTAGCGACAACTGGTACTGATGTTGAAACATCAGCACATTCTTTATCAATTGATGCTAAAACTGATGGTGGTTTAGTTATTGAAAGCAATAAATTAGCAATTGATTTAGGAGCTACTTCTATAACAGGAACTTTAGCAATTAGTGATGGTGGTACTGGTGCTACAACACTTAATAATTTAATAGAATTAGGAACACATTCGACAGGTAACTATGTATCTACAATAGCAGCAGGAGATGGTTTAGCGACAACTGGTACTGATATTGAAACATCAGCACATTCTTTATCAATTGATGCTAAAACTAATGGTGGTTTAGTTATTGAAAGCAATAAATTAGCAATTGATTTAGGAGCTAATTCTATAACAGGTACTTTAGCAATTGGTGATGGTGGTACTGGTGCTACAACTGCTACCGGTGCTAGAACAAATTTGGGAATAGATAGTATTTTGGGTACATTTCCCAGTAATACATCTGTAAAAACATATATTGATAATCAAATTCAAGGTTTAGATATTAAAAATTCTGTTTTGGTAGCTACTACACAAAATATAGATTTATCTAATATTGGTTCTACGCCAACAATTGATGGTATAACTATATCTGTAGATAAAAGAGTATTAGTTAAAAATCAAACAGATCCTAAGGAAAATGGTATATATATATCTAAAACGGTTGCTTGGGAAAGAGCAGATGACTTTAATGAAAATGATGAAATATTAGGTTCTTTTACATTTGTTGAAGAAGGCACTATTAATGGTAATATGGGTTTTGTTTGTACAACAAATGGTCCAATTACATTGGGGGTGGGAGGGGGGACTGGGGGGAGTGATATACAATTTACACAATTTTCAGGAGCAGGACAAATAATAGATGGTAATGGTGTAGTAAAATCGGGCAATACTTTATCAATTGATGCTAAAACGGAAGGTGGTTTAGTTATTGAGAATGATAAATTAGCAATTGATTTAGGAGCTAATTCTATAACTGGTACTTTAGCAATTGGTGATGGTGGTACTGGTGCTACAACAGCATCTGCTGCAAGAACAAATTTAGAATTAGAAGGAATAGTTAGAACAACAAATCAAATTGAAATATCTGCAAATATAATACCCGACGTTGATGATACATATGATATTGGTTCTGCTGAGAAAAAAATAAGAGATATATATGTATCCGATAATTCATTATGGATTGGTGACACTCATAAAATTTCACAATCAGATGGTAAATTAAAATTCAGAAAAAGGAAACTAGGAAGTATTCCACAAGCAATTATAGATCTTTATGGTACTGGACATGAAGAAACTATAATATCAGAGTTTAATAACACAAACCTCCATTCGGTGAACTTGGAAAATACTGAAACCGATATATCTAATATAAAATTGAATCAATGGTTAAAATTTTATGAAAACAAAAAACCTGGCGCTGTATCTGGAAGAACATCAATTCAAGACATTTTTAGAGATAATACAGAAGATTATGATGAAGAAATATCTGCGGATGCTTGGTTATCATCTGGTACATATTTATTTACAACTAATTATTCAAAAATAGGTATTGGAATAACTTCTCCTAAAGTATCATTTGATATTAATAGTACAGATGCATTAAAAATACCTATTGGAACTACTGAGGAAAGACCTACGTCAGTTGCTGATGAAAATTTTAAAGGATGTATTAGATATAATATAACTGGTTCAGAATTTGAAGGTTTTGATGGTACTGTATGGGGATCATTAGGTGGTGTAAAAGATATAGACGGCGATACATATATTACCGCGCAAGAAAATACAGATGATGATACATTAAGATTTTATACAGACAAGGTTGCAGCAGGAAATGTACCAAGAATGTTAATAAATGCTATAGGAAATATAGGTATAGGTTTGGAAGACCCTACAGAAAAATTAGAAGTTGATGGAAAAATAAAATTAAAAGAAAGTTTAATTTTTAATAATGAATATAGAACTCTTGAATGTGATAATCAAAATTTAATAGTTTGGTATAAATTTGACGGTGATTTAAATAATAGTGTTGTTGGTAGTAGTATAGGAACATTACAAAATACAAATAATTCTGCAACTTTTACTGACTCGCCTGGTAATTTTGTATTAGGTAAATCTGCTCTTCTTAATAATACATCATTAACCATTCCTGATTTTAATTTTAGTAATTTAATTGAAGGTCCTACAAAAAACTTTACTATATCATTTTGGTTTAAAGCCAGTAATATGACTGATATCTGGAATGTTTTAGTTGATGCTTCAAGATATTCAACAATAACTGATAGATGTGGTTTTAGAATTTATATAAGAACTGATGAAAATAAACTTGTTTTAGTTACTTATAATGTTTCACCATCAAGCAATAACATAGTAAGTTTAGATGGTAATTTTACAGATAATAATTGGAGACTATATACATTTATATTTGAATATAACTCAAATACATCAGATATATATTCATATAATATAAGTTTTTATGAAAATAATTTAATAAATGGTGGTGTTATGACTCATAGTATCAAATATGTTAATACAGATGGTGTTCATATAGGAGATGGTAATCCAGACGGTGCATATCCAATGGAAGGATATTATGACGATTTCCGTATATACGATAAAGCCTTATCGCAAAGTGAAATATTATTATTATATAATAAAGTAGATTTCAAGGGTTCTTATAATGATTTAAATAATAAATTAGATTTTTCCGCACCAGAATTTACTATTAGTAGTAAAAATGAAGTTATATTAAGTGATAATTTAGATTTAAATATTAATAAATTAACAATTAATAATGAATATAGAACTCTTGAATGTGATAATAAAAATTTAATAGCTTGGTATAAGTTTGATGGTGATTTTACAGATAGTAGTGGTAATGATAATACATTAACTATTGGTGGTGGTAGTCCAACTATTTCAACAACAGAATATAAAATAAATAACTCTGCTAGTTTTATTAGTAATTTTAGTTATTTAACTACTCAGTCTGTATCTTTATCAAACAAAGCATTTAGTGTATCTGTATGGATTAAAGCAACTATAAATTCGCATTCTAGTTATTTTATAAGTCAAGGATCTGGAACCACGCAGAGAGAACATTTACACATTGGTTTTAATGTTACCAGTGGAGTTGTAAAATATAATTTAGCCTTTTGGGCAGATGATTTATTGACAACAGAAAATTATGTATCAGATTTAAATAATTGGGTTCATTTAGTTTATTTAGTTGAATCAAATTATAATAGAAAAATATATAGAAATGGTACTTTAATTGCTAGTGATACAACTTTAGAACCATTTACTTCTAATGATGAGTTAAAAATTGGTACTAGGTATACAACATCACATGGTTATTATGATTTTGAAGGTTATCTCGATGACCTTCGTATATACGATAAGGCTTTATCACAAACTGAAATATCATTATTATATAATAAAGTAGATTTCAAGGGTTCTTATAATGATTTAAATAATAAATTAGATTTTTCAGCACCTGAATTTAGTATTAGTGATAAAAATGAAGTTACATTAAATGCTATTAGTATTTTAAGTAGTGGTAATGTTGGTATTGGTAGTAATACTCCAGACCAAAAATTAGAAATTGATGGATGGATTAGTAGAACTGCCCATAATAATGGTGGATTATGTGGAAGTTATAATAATATAGAAGGAAATTCGACAAAAACAAATCCTATTTATATAATTGGTAGTAGTTACAAACCTAATGTATCAGATTTAAATAATATGTATGGTATTGGTTATTCGCATAGTACTTCTACTTTTATTACCACACCAGACAACGCAATTAACTCATGGGGAATGTATGTAGCAGCGGCTGGGAATGCAAGAATATGGTTAGGGGCAAATGCTGGTGGTACTTCATATTTTGATACAACAGGTTCTTTTGGCATTGGAACATCATCTCCTAGTTCTAATACTAAATTACATATTAAAGGAAATGGAGGCATTATAAGAATGGAAGGTACAACCCATTGTTATATGGAATTTTATCCAGATGGTTCATCAGTAAGAAAAGGATGGTTAGGATATGGTGACGCAACTAATGATAAATTAACAATTAATAATCAAAATAATGATGGAATAGAATTTATGACTAATAACACTTCAAAAATGTTTCTAAATAAAGATGGAAATCTTGGTATAGGAAATAACGATCCAAAAGATAAATTAGAGGTTAATGGAAGTACTACATTAGTTAAAGCGACTGATGATATAGGAAGTGGTGGTTTATATTTTTCACATGTAAGTGATAATAGAACATGGAATTTACGAATGAGAGACACAACACCTAGAAATTTATATTTAGATTGTTATACTTCTACTTGGAATACAAACGTAACATATTTAACTAATGGAAATGTAGGAATCGGAATTACAGATCCAATACATCGTTTAAGTATATTACAAAATGATAGTTCTAGTTATAATTCAACTACAAATATTGCTTCTTGGTATTCAGCATTTGGTATTGAAAATCAAGGAGGGACGGGTGTAGGTATGACTTTTAAAAATAACCAAGAAACAGGTTATATATACTATGGAAATAATGCTTCCTGGGTAGGACAAGGAGGATTTGGTATTGCTACAGGCGCAACAGGTGCAGAAAGTGATTTAAAATTAGTAATAAAAAAAAATGGAAATGTTGGTATTGGTACAAATGACCCTCTAAAAAAGTTAGATGTAGTTGGAGATGTTAAAATTAGTGGGGATTTAACTGTAGAAGGAAAATATACTCAACATACTATTGAAAATACTACATCAACATCTGAACAAATGAGTATAATTAATGATGGCACTGGACCAGCATTAATTGTTAATCAAAAAGGTTCTAATGATATATTAGATATTCAAGATGATGGAATATCTGCTTTTTATATTCAAGACGGGGGTGATGTTGGTATCGGTACTACAACACCAAATACAAAATTACATATATATAATTCTTCTACTATTGTTGCTACAGGTACTAATACAATAGATAGAACAACTGCTCCAACAGAGGTATTAAGATTACAATCAAAATATCATACAGGTCATGGAAGTGGTGCATTAATGCGATTTACAAATTATCATCATAGTGGTGATAATCCAAGTAATGATGAATATAATCTTGCGGCCATTGCTGGCATAGATGATGATAATGGTTGGGGGGGAGGAATTGTATTTTATACAACACCAGGAGGAAATAATTTCGTTGGTGGGGGAGATTTAGTACCAAGAATTTTGATAAATTCATATGGTAATGTGGGTATTGGAACAAATACTCCTAAAGCAATGATTCATATTAAAAATGATTTTCATATAGAAGCAAATTCAGGAGTTTGGAATAACACAGCGGGTAAAGGTTTATTTATGAGATATTCAACGTGGAATTCTCAAGATGCAGCATATATACAATCTATAGATAGAAATACAATAATAAAAAAACCATTGTTTTTTGATGCATCCAGAGTTAATTTTAGCGATGGATTTGTTGCTATTGGAAAAACATCCCAAGCAACATCCGCATTAGATGTGCATGGAACAATTACTTGTTCTGCAATAAATTCACAAACTATATCAACTCTTCAAACAAATATAACAACAGTTGATAATAAAATTGTATGGAATAAATCATCAACTAAAATATATTATAATGGTGGCAATGTAGGTATAGGTAAATCGGATCCACAAAGAAATTTAGATGTTTTAAATCATATGCGCATTAGTGGTGATGCCGGCGCATTAGATTTTGGTTCAACATCACTTCAAATATGGAAAAAATCTGGTGCTAATGAATTGAGATTTAAATGTGGTCAAGATAGATTAATTATAAAAGAGAATGGTAATGTAGGCGTTGGTATTGATCCTAATTATAATTTAGATATTATTGGTAATGTTAATTTTACTGGTAATTTAACACAAGATGGTCAAACATTTATTAGTGGAGAACAAAATAGTGAATATACTGCTGATTTAATTGTAAATGATAAAAATGTTATTATAAAAAATACTACAAATAATGAAAAATTGGGATATAATATTAGTGAAAATGATAATTTGTGGGGAATGCAATTAGTAAATAATAATAAATTAGAATTTTTATTAAATTATAAACCATTTATTTATAATGATAGTATTACAATAACACCTAATATTGATAAAATAACATTATATAATAATCAAACCACCTCTATATTACAAAGAAATGCAGAGTTAAAAACAGGAGTAAAAGGGTGGCGATTAGTTCGGTTTAGACCTAATTCTTTATCAAGTAATTGGTATAGTTATAATGATAATGCTATGGGAACACAAGCAAATGATGGAAACGCTTATGATTATACAAATCAATGGACTGTATTATTTGGAGATTTTGATGAATTATTATTTTCAACCTATAATATGGAATATTGGTTAAGAGCAACAAAAGCAGAATTACAAATATCAGGATATAGTGATACAGCAAGAACAGTTTTATCTTCATCAAGGACTTTTACACAACATACGGTAAAATGGTATAATAGAACAGGAGTAAATGAAGATCCTTTTGTAAGTCTTTATGATCATATTGATTATGCTACACAAGGACAATCTCATATGTATTGTTTATATAGTGATGGTAATAGCATTCATCATAGACAACTATTACAAGATTCATCATTAGGTGGTATGTGTGTATTTGTAAGAAACTCAACTGATACAACTTCTGCTTCAATTATTCAAGATACAATATTAAATACCGATAATCAAAATTTATTATTACATTGGAAGTTT
>Ga0206123_10004479_pt1 | contig 10905 bp, 11 predicted proteins | sample Helgoland_Spring_2_FD_160086 | JGI IMG/M metagenome (GOLD analysis project Ga0206123, IMG submission 160086) | Pelagic subsurface seawater microbial communities from Kabeltonne, Helgoland, North Sea - Helgoland_Spring_Bloom_20160316_1 | ecosystem: Environmental > Aquatic > Marine > Epipelagic ... | reverse complement strand
GCGTTACCGTCTCGGATCATGTGCAAGCCTTTGGAGCGAAACCGCTGTGATTACGTGCACATTATACTACGAAACGAAGTATAAGTAACTGAACCTTATGAGTTTATAGGTTTTTGAGTAGACCCTATTTAATCGATCGGTCAGCTCAATTTGTACCACGCAAATTTGGCGAACGCAAAACCGCCTGCACAATGCCGCTAGCAGGGTTCTTCAGTGACGAAAGTGGCGGATTCCGGTAAATAACATGGCGATGCCGGCTTCGTCGGCGGCTGCGATAACCTCGTCGTCGCGAATCGATCCGCCGGGCTGGATTACTGCCTTGACGCCCTTTTCGGCAGCCGCGTCGAGCCCGTCGCGGAACGGGAAAAACGCATCCGAGGCCATGACCGAGCCGGCTACGTTGAGGTCGGCGTCGGCGGCCTTGAGCGCGGCAATGCGGGCCGAATCCACGCGGCTCATCTGCCCCGCACCGACACCGATGGTGCGCCCGTCGCGCGCATAGACGATGGCGTTGGATTTGATGAATTTGGCCACCCGCCAGGCGAACATCAGGTCCTGTAGCTGGGTATCGTCGGGCTGCGTGCGGGTTACGGTCTTGAGTTTATTTTCGTCGAGCAGGAGGGCATCGTCGTCTTGTACCAGCAGGCCGCCGGCAATCTGTTTGATCGCGAGCGCGTTGCCGGCGCCGGGTGCTGGCTCGCCAGTGGCGATGACGCGCAGGTTCTTCTTCTGCGCGAATACTTCGAGTGCATCGTCGTCGATATTCGGCGCGAGGATGACTTCCGCGAACTGGTTGGCGAGGATGCGCTGCGCGGTGGCAGCGTCGAGCCGGTCGTTGAACGCCAGAATGCCGCCGAATGCCGAGGTGGGATCGGTGGCGAAGGCGCGCTCGTAGGCGGTTTCCAGGTCGTGGGCCACGGCCACGCCGCAGGGGTTGGCGTGTTTGACGACCACGCATGCCGGCGCCTGATCGAACGCGCGGCTACAGGCCAGCGCCGCATCGGCATCCGCGAGGTTGTTGTAGGACAACGCCTTGCCCTGGCACACGCGTGCCTGGAGCAGGCTGCCGGCCACCGGCGTTTCGGATGTGTACAGCGCGGCGCGCTGATGCGGATTCTCGCCATAGCGCAACGACTGGTGTTGCCGATAGGCCACTTTGTAGTTCTCGGGCAGATCGGGCACGGATGCCGCTTGGGTATCCGTATCGTCGGCGCTGTCCGCGTTGTTGTCGGTCAGGTAGTCGCTGATTGCGCGATCGTAGGCCGCGGTATGGGCGAAGCCGCGCGCGGCCAGACGGCGGCGGGTGGCCGTTGTCGTGGCGCTGTCGTTATTGTCGAGATCGGTGAGGACCGCGTCATAATCGTCGCTGTCGACCACCAGCGTCACGAAGGCGTGGTTCTTGGCTGCGGCGCGTAGCATCGCGGGGCCGCCGATATCGATGGTTTCGATCGCCTCCGCGCGGCTGCAGTCGGTGCGCGCGACGGTCTGCTCGAAGGGGTAGAGATTGACCACCACCAGGTCGATGGGGGCGATGCCGTTTTCGGCCATCACGTCATCGTCGATACCGCGGCGCCCGAGAATGCCGCCGTGGATGGTGGGATGCAGGGTCTTGACCCGGCCGGCCATGATCTCCGGCGCGCCGGTGTGTTCGGATACATCGACAACCGGTACGCCGGCCTCACGCAACGCGCGCGCAGTCCCGCCGGTCGACAGAATCTCGATGCCGTGGTTGTCCGCCAGGACACGGGCGAAGTCGGCAACGCCGGTCTTGTCGGACACACTGATCAGGGCGCGGCGGATAGGGGCGGTATCGGTCACGGAGGCTCTTTGGATATTGGTAAAAATAAAAACACCCGCGTTGCGGGTGAGTGACGGTGTTCAGATTGTGGGTCGGTTCAGCAGTCGAGGTCGTAGCTGCGCAGTTTCTTGCGCAGGGTGCCGCGGTTGATGCCGAGCATGGCAGCGGCTTTCGACTGATTGCCACGGTTGTAGTCCAGCACGCGTTCGAGCAGCGGTTTTTCCACTTGTTCCAACACCATGCGGTACAGGTCGTTGGGTGGCGCGCCGCCGTTGAGCGATGTCAGGTAACGATCAAGACTGGCGCCGACATAGTGGCGCAGCGGGTGGGCTTCGGCGTCGGGGTCGGTCTGCGTCATCCGGGGCAAGTGCGCGGGGGTGGACGGACCGCAAACTATAACCGCAAAACGGGCTGATAGAAAGACGACCAAAGGGGTAATTTTCTACTCCGGGGCTCCTTGATGTCGCTGCGCATCCAGCCGCATCCAGTCACCCCTTGCAGCGCCGTCGGAAAACATGAATGTGTCGGCGTAGGCATTTTGCACCGCTGTCGCCTGCCGCGCGAGCAGACCGGAAAGCACCAGTGCGCCGCCCAGCGCGGCATGGGCGGTCAGAGTCGGCGCCAGTGCGATCAGGGGCTTGGCCAGAATATTGGCGAGCACGATATCGAAATGCACAGCCCCGATGTCATCGATGGCCGGCGTGTGAATACGTGCGCCCAGGTCGTTGCGTTCGGCGTTGTCGCGCGTTGCGCGTACCGCCTGGGGATCGATATCCACCGCGGTAACCGATGCCGCGCCCAGCGCCGCCGCGGCGATCGCGAGAATGCCCGAGCCGCAGCCGTAGTCGAGTACATGCGCGCCCCGCAGGTCGGCCGCCGCCAACCATTCGAGGCACAGGGCGGTGGTGGGATGGGTGCCGGTACCAAACGCCAATCCGGGATCCAGACGTACGACAGCCGCGCCGGCATCGGCATCGACCGCTGCGCCGTGTGGCGCAATCCACAAGCGGTCGCCGAACCGCAGGGGCGGATGCTGCGCCAGCCAGGCACGCGCCCAGTCCTGGTTCTCGAGCGCATCGCCAGCAATCTCGGCCTCGGCTCCGAGGGCAGCCTGCAAGTCGGCGATGATCGGCTCCGCGGCCGTGGTATCGGGAAACAGACCTACGACGCGCGATGCCTCGAACGCCGGCTGTTCGTTCGGGCTGTACTCGACCGCCATTTCGGCGCCGGCGTCGAGCACGGTCACGGCCTCGGCCGACCAATGCTCGAACACGGCTTCGGCGAGTTCAGCGTGCCGCGTGCTCGCGGTGATCTGAAGCCAGGCGGGCGGCTGTTCCGCGTGACTAGGCGCTTGCGTCACGCAGTTTCTTTTCCAGGTAGTGGATCGAGACACCGCCTTCCACAAAGGCCGGGTCGTTGAGGATGCGTTTGTGCAGCGCGATGTTGGTGTGAATGCCTTCGACCACCATTTCGGAAAGCGCCATGTCGGCGCGTGCCATTGCTGCGTCGCGGCTGTCGCCGTGGGCGATCAGCTTGCCGATCAACGAGTCGTAGTAGGGCGGCACGCTATACCCCGCGTAGATATGCGAGTCCATGCGAATGCCCGGGCCACCCGGCGCGTGGTACGCCTCGATCCGGCCGGGTGACGGAACGAACGTCTCCGGATGCTCGGCATTGATACGGCATTCGACGGCATGCCCGCGCATGACGATATCGTCCTGCCGATGCTGCAGTTCGTGCCCTGCAGCGATCCGCAATTGCTCGGCGACCAGATCGACGCCGGTGACCATCTCGGTGACCGGGTGTTCGACCTGGATTCGGGTATTCATTTCGATGAAATGAAACTCGCCGTTCTCGTACAGGAACTCGAATGTCCCGGCGCCGCGATAGCCGATGCGCTTGCAGGCCGCCACGCACAACTCGCCGATCTCGGCCCGTTGTTCCGGCGTGATGCCGGGCGCGGGCGACTCCTCGACCACCTTCTGGTGGCGGCGTTGCAGCGAACAGTCGCGCTCGCCGAGATGAATCGCGTTGCCGTGATGGTCGGCCAGCACCTGAACCTCGACATGCCGTGGCAACTGGAGGTATTTCTCCATGTACACGGCCGGGTTGCCGAACGAACTCGCGGCCTCGCGGCGCGCCATGTCGATGGCGCCGGCAAGCGCGCCGGCTTCGTGGACCACATGCATGCCGCGGCCACCACCGCCGCCGACCGCCTTGATGATGACCGGAAAACCGATCTTCTCGGCCAGCTTGCGGTTGGCGCCGTCGTCTGCGGTCAGCGGTGCGCCCGAGCCGGGGACACAGGGCACGCCGGCGGATTGCATTTCCTGGATGGCCGAAGTCTTGTCGCCCATCAGGCGGATGGTCTCGGCGCGCGGGCCGATGAAGGTGAAGCCGGACTGCTCCACGCTCTCGGCGAAGTCGGCGTTTTCCGACAGGAAGCCGTAACCGGGATGAATGGCGGTCGCGCCCGATACCTCGGCCGTGCTCATCAGCGCCGCCATGTTGAGGTAGCTCTGTGCGCCCGCGGGCGGGCCGATGCAGACGGCTTCCTCGGCGAGCAGCACATGCTTCTGGTCGCGATCGGCACTGGAGTAGGCCGCGACCACCGGAATATCCATCTGCCGGCAGGCGCGCATGATGCGCAGCGCGATTTCGCCGCGGTTGGCGATCAGAACCTTTTCGAGCTTCATTTGACGACAAACAATGGTTGGTCGAATTCCACCGGCTGGCCGTTCTCGACCATCACCTGGCTGATTGTGCCGGCAACTTCGGCCTCGATCTGGTTGAGCATCTTCATGGCCTCGATGATGCACAACGTGTCATTCGGGCCGACCTTGTCACCCACGTCAACGAACGGATCGGCGTCCGGCGACGGCGCCCGATAGAACGTGCCCACCATGGGGGAGCGCACGATGTGGCCGTCCGGGGTGTCGTCCTGCGATCCTGCAGCGGGCTGGGTGCCGCCGCTGTCAGCGGTGTTGCCACCCCCGCTCTGTGCCGGTACGGGCGCTGCCTGCATGGGTTGAACGGGCGGTGGCGCGGCGGTTGCAGCGCCGGCCGGTGGATAGCGGCCGATACGCACCGACTCCTCGCCTTCGGAGATTTCCAGCTCGGCGATGCCGGAGTCCTCGACCAGCTCGATGAGTTTCTTGAGTTTGCGAATATCCATGGGGTTTCTAGTTCTCCGGATTCTGTTCGGTGATATGCGCTATCGCCGCATCCAGCGCCATGACATAGCCCCGGGCGCCGAAGCCGGCGATGGTGCCGATCGCGATATCGGCAAAATAGGAATGGTGACGAAACGTTTCGCGTTTCGCGGTGTTGGACAGATGAATCTCGATGACCGCGAGTTCGGCGGCCAGCAGGGCATCGCGCAGGGCCACGCTCGTATGGGTGAAAGCGGCCGGGTTGAACAGCACGCAGGCAACGTTCTGTTCGCGTGCGGCATGAATGCGCTCGATCAGTGCGCCCTCGCTGTTGGCCTGGAAACAGCTGAGTTCGTGACCCCCGGCCCGGGCGTGTTCGCTTAGTTGTGCTTCGATATCGGCGAGCGTGTCGCGCCCGTAAACCTGCGGTTCACGGTGGCCGAGAAGATTCAGGTTGGGGCCGTTGAGCAACAGAAAATGGGCCACGTGGGTGTCCCTGGATCACGAAAAATCCGAGTGTGCACGAAGGCAATGCCAAGGACAACCGCGAATATCCTGTTTCGCTGCCGTTAGCCGCCCGATTAGTCGATAATTGGCGACGATCAGGCCAATGCGAAAAGCTACTTTGTCGCTTGGGATGCGCTTTTCGGCGCCAGCAACGGCGTAATGAGCGGGTCGAGGCGCGCGCGATCCAGGGCGCCGGCGATGTGTTCGATCATCCGGCCATCGCGATCCACGATGACCGTATACGGCAGCACCCCGGCCGGGCCGTCGCCGGTCGTATAGGCATCCTGCACGCGCGCGCCCTCGGTCGGCGCCGCGAGAACCGGATAATTGATGTCGTAACGATCGGCGAAGGCGGTCGCCGCGCCGCGCGTATCCACGGCCACGCCGATCACCTGCACGCCGCGCGGGCCGTAATCGTTCTGGGCTGCCACCAGCATCGGTATTTCCTTGCGGCAGGGTTTGCACCAGGTGGCCCAGAAATTGATGATCAGCACCTTGCCGTCGAATTCGGCCGCGGTACGCGGCTGGCCCTGCAGGTCGGGCAGGGTGAAATCCGGGCGTTGGGCGGGCGCTTCCGCGCCGCCGATATACAAGGCCGTGGCCAGGCCAGTGACAGCGGCGATCACGAGCAGTCCCGCAACGATCGAACGTGTGCGGTTCATCCCGAGGCGTCCGTTGTGGCGGTGGCGCGTTGCAGGCGACGGATGAAGCCGGCGGCGTCCACTTTCCCGATGATGCGGTGATCAGCGGCTTCCTCGCCGTCGGGACGGTAGAACAGCATCGTGGGTGGCCCGAAGACGTCCAGCTTTCGTAGCAGGGCGCGGTCGGTTGCGTCGTAGTCGGTGATATCGATCTGCAGGGCGGCCACGTCGTCCAGGGCATTCCGAACGTCGTTGTTGGCGAACACGGTGCGCTCCATCTGTACGCATTCCACGCACCAGTCGGCGTAGAAATCCACTACCGCCGGCCGGTCGGCCTTGGCCGCGGCTTGCAGTGCGGCCTGGAGCTGGTCGTAGTCTTCGACCTGGGTGAATACGGCTTCCGTGCTGGCGGATTGTGTCGGGCTGCTACCCGACTGCGCCAGCACGGCCAGCGGTTGGGTGGGGCGCCCGTTGCCGGCGAGTACGCCCACGCCGGCGCAGCCAGCGTAGAAAAACAACACGAAAACCACCGCGCGCTTGAAAGCCAGCAGTGCTGTACTTTCCGTTATGCGGCTGGACAGATAGGCGCCGTAGGCGAGCGTCAGTAGCCCCCAGCCGGCGAGGGCGGTGACCGGATCGAGAATGCGGGACACCAGCCACAGTGCGACCCCGAGCAACACCACGCCGAAAAAGATACGGATCTGCTGCATCCAGGCGCCGGCGCGCGGCACGAAGCGGGCGCCAAATGTGCCCATCAGGATCAGCGGCAGGCCCATGCCCAGGCCGAGCACGAACAGGGCCGCGCCGCCGAGCAGGAAATCGCCGCTGCTCGAGATATACAGCAATGCACCCACGAGTGGCGGTGCCAGGCACGGGCCGGCGATCAGCGCGGCGAAAAAACCCATCAGCGCGGCTCCGGCGAGCCCGCCGCGACGACTGCCGATGGCGCCCAGTCGCGTTTGCCAGGACGTCGGTACCTGGAGCTCGAACAGGCCGAACGAGGCCAGCGCCAGGGCCACGAATATCGCCGCGAAGGGAAGCAGCACCACCGGCATCTGCAGGGCGGCCTGCAGATTGGCGCCGAAATATCCGGCGATGACGCCGAATACGGCATAGGCCACGGCCATCGCCAGAACATAGACCAGCGATAACCCGAATGCCCGTCGCGGGCCGGCGCCGCTGCCCACGATCAGCCCGGACAGAATCGGGATCATCGGCAGGATGCAGGGCGTGAATGCCAACAGAATGCCGAGTACGAAGAACAATCCCAGCGTCGATAGGTGGCCGGCATCGGCCAGACGGCGGGCGAGGTCGTCCTGCTGGGTGACAAAGCCGTTGCTGTTTCCGTTTGCGGCGGAGGCGGACGATGATTCGCCGGTATCGCCGGTATCGCCGGTATCGCCGGCTGCGGCGGGAATCGTGAACTCGCGGTTCTGTGGCGGGTAGCACAGGCCGGCGTCGGCACAGCCCTGATACTGCACGGCGATCCTGGCTCCGTCGGTCAGGGCGTCGGACCTGGACAGCGGCAAGACGACGCGGACCGTGTCGCGGTATGTTTCGACCGAGCCGAAAAACTCGTCCGTGTGCTGATCGCCGTCGGGGATACGGGGTTCGCCGAGCGTGGTGTCGCCGGCTTTCTCTAGCTCGAAACCAAAGGCGTGACGATAGAGGTAATAAGCGTCCGCGATATGCCAGCGCACCGCGATATGGTTTGCGTCGACGCGCTCCACGCTGGGCGCGAACGCATCGTCTACCGACAGGAAATCATCGGCGGCGTGCGCGGTGGCTGCCGTCAGCAGGGTGGCCAGCAACAGCAATATCAGCGGCCCGAGCCGGCGTATTGCGTGTGTCATGCGGGTTTTGTCTGTTCCTGCAGCCAATTCAGATACCCTTGTGAGCCGTCGCAGAGATCGACTGCCACAACCTCAGGAAGTTCATCCGGATGCAGTCGTGCGACGCGCGCCTCGACCGCGGCGACCCGGTCGGCACGGGTCTTGATGAGTAACAGCAGTTCGGGGTCCGTATGGACGCGCCCTTGCCAGCGGTAGACGGATTCCAGTCCCGGCAGGATGTTCACGCAGGCGGCCTCGAAGTTTTCGACCAGGGCGCTGGCGATGCTCTGCGCCGTGGTTCGATCCGGACAGGTGACAAACACCATGCGGGCGTCGTGATTGACGGTTTGGTTTGGCATACCCGCATTTTAAGCCATTGGCTCTTTTAGAACAGCCGGTGGCTCCAATGCATAAGCTTGGAGCCCAAGATTATTTAGCCCGCTGGATGGCGGCTGCTATAGTCGCGCCCTGAACACGAATGCTGGAGGAACCTCATGAGTCTGAAACTAGGCGATACCGCCCCCAATTTTACCGCCGACACCACCGAAGGCGAGATCGATTTCCACGAATGGCTCGGTGACGGCTGGGGCATGCTGATGTCGCATCCGGCCGATTTCACCCCCGTGTGCACCACCGAGCTGGGCGCGGTCGGGAGCCTCACGGAAAAATTTGCCAAGCGCGGCGTGAAGGCGATCGTGGTATCGGTGGATTCGGTCGACGATCACAAGCGCTGGTCGTCGGATATCGAGGAAACCCAGGGCCAGGCCGTGAATTTCCCGATCATCGGCGACGAGAATCGCAAGGTCGCCGAGCTCTACGGCATGATTCACCCGAACGAGGGCGATACCTCGACGGTGCGCTCGGTGTTCATCATCGATGCCAACAAGAAGATCCGCATGACGTTGACTTACCCCAAGAGCGCGGGGCGCAATTTTGACGAGATTCTGCGCGTGATCGATTCGCTGCAGCTGACCGACAACTATAAGGTCACCACGCCCGCGAACTGGCAGGACGGCGACGACGTGATCGTGTCGCCGGCGCTGTCCAACGACGATGCCAAGGACCTGTTCCCGGGCGGCTGGACCGAGCTCAAGCCCTATCTGCGCATGACCAAGCAGCCGAACAAGTAGCACTTTCGGTGTGATTGCGCCTGTGAGGCGCGGCCCGTCGGGTCGCGCCTTTTTTGTGTGCCATGCACACAAGGCGGCATAATACGCCGCCTTTCCATAACGAGAGTCCGTCATGGCCGAGGACAAGCCGTTCAAACGCCGCAGTGAAGTGGTCACCCAGGGCACCGCGCGTGCGCCCAACCGCGCCATGCTGCGCGCGATGGGGTATACCGATGCCGATTTCGACAAGCCGATCGTCGGCATCGCCAACGGTTATTCCACGATCACGCCCTGCAACATGGGGCTGAACGTGCTCGCCGGCCGGGCCGAACAAGCGCTGGAGAGCGGCGGCGCCAAGTCGCAGATTTTCGGCACCGTCACCGTGTCCGACGGCATCTCCATGGGCACGCCGGGCATGAAGTATTCGCTGGTCTCGCGCGAAGTAATCGCCGACGTCATCGAAACGGCCGTGCAGGGTGAATCGATGGACGGTGTCATGGCGCTTGGCGGCTGCGACAAGAACATGCCGGGCGCGATGATCGGCATCGCCCGCATGAACGTGCCGGCGATCTTCGTCTATGGCGGCACCATCAAGCCTGGCCATGCCTTCGGTGAAGATCTCACCGTGGTCTCCGTGTTCGAGGCCGTCGGTCAGCGTATCGCCGGCACGATCGACGACGAACGCGTGAAAACCGTCGAATGCAATGCCTGCCCGGGCGCGGGTTCCTGTGGCGGCATGTTCACCGCCAACACCATGTCGAGCGCGTTCGAAGCGATGGGCATGAGCCTGCCGTACTCCTCGACCATGGCCGCCGAAGACGAAGAGAAGGCCGAAAGCGCGGCCCGTTCGGCCGAGGTTCTGATCCAAGCGATCGAAAAAGACATCAAGCCGCGTGACCTGCTCACGTTCGAAGCGTTCGAGAACGCCATCACCCTGATCATGGCCGTGGGCGGCTCCACCAACGCCGTGCTGCATCTGCTGGCCATCGCCCAGGCCGCGGACGTGAATCTCACCATCGACGACTTCGAGCGTATCCGTGCCAAGGTGCCGGTGTTCTGCGATCTCAAGCCGTCCGGGCGTTTCGTGGTCACCCAGCTGCACGCCGCCGGCGGTATCCCGCAGGTGCTCAAGATGCTGCTCAACGCCGGCCTGCTGCACGGCGATTGCCTCACCATCACCGGCGAAACGCTGGCCGAAACGCTGGCCGACGTGCCGGACGCGCCGCCGACCAGTCAGAAAGTCATCCTGCCGATGGAGGACGCGCTGTATAAGTCCGGCCATCTGGCGATTCTCAAGGGCAATCTCGCGGAAGAGGGCGGTGTCGCCAAGATCACCGGCCTCAAGAACCCGGCCATCACCGGCCCCGCCCGCGTGTTCGATTCCGAAGAGGAAGCCATGCAGGCGATCGTCGAGGAAAAGGTCGTCTCCGGCGATGTCGTCGTCATCCGCTACGAAGGCCCCAAAGGCGGCCCCGGCATGCGCGAAATGCTCTCGCCGACCTCGGCGATCGTGGGCCGCGGTCTGGGCGAAGAAGTCGGGCTGATCACGGACGGGCGCTTCTCCGGCGGCACCTACGGCATGGTCGTCGGCCACGTCGCGCCGGAAGCCGCCGTCGGCGGCAACATCGCCCTGGTGCAGGAAGGCGACACGATCACCATCGATGCCCGCGAGCGCAAGCTCCATCTGCACATCGACGATGACGAACTGGCGCGTCGCCGCAAGGCCTGGACGCCGCGCGAGCCGCGGGCCACGCGCGGCGTGCTGGCCAAGTACGCGAGGTTGGTGAGTAGCGCGAGTATCGGCGCGGTGACCGATCAGTCGGACTGACGGCGCACCGGCTGCCGTCAAATGCTCGTATAGCACGA
>Ga0206123_10004478_pt1 | contig 10906 bp, 11 predicted proteins | sample Helgoland_Spring_2_FD_160086 | JGI IMG/M metagenome (GOLD analysis project Ga0206123, IMG submission 160086) | Pelagic subsurface seawater microbial communities from Kabeltonne, Helgoland, North Sea - Helgoland_Spring_Bloom_20160316_1 | ecosystem: Environmental > Aquatic > Marine > Epipelagic ... | reverse complement strand
TTTAGTTGTTTAGGTACACTAATATAAAAAAAAACGATGAGTTAAAAAGAAGTTGGCTATTAGATGCTTTTATACCTTAAAGTAAGAGGAGGTATCTGGTTTATTTCTTCCAGGTACCACCGTATTTATAAGCGCTGTTATTGGCTTTAACTTTTAGTAAGCAGTCTTCACACACAAACACCCATTCTTTTGGGTTTTTGTATTGTATCCTGTACATGGTAGAAAAATCTACTTTGCAGAGGTTACAGTGTTTGATGCGTTGTGCCATTTTTTAAATTTGTTTTTTGTTATCTCTCTTGTCTGCTTCAAACATTAATAACTCAATGACTCTTTTAGAAGTAATTTCATAGTCAAAATGAACTGAAACATTTTTTTTGATTTCATCAAAATCAACATGAGATTCTATATCATTAAGTTTTGATAAATAATTCAAATAGAGTTGAGTATTTCCTATTCCATAACTACTTTTTTTATTAGTAGTGTATCTATAAATTCTGCTATCCCAAATAGCATAATCAGTAGGATTTATAAAATGTAATAGTTTTGAAAGCCCTACTAGAGAGTTGTTGATTGTGTTTTTTAATAATTCTAATTCACCTACAGTTAGCATCGCTCCATTCTTTGCCTTATTAAGCGAATTTAAAACCACTTCCATATCTTGAAACTTTAACTCTATAATTGTTGGCATCCAACCATATACAAAATGACTTGAAATTACAAGATCATGCTTGGAGATGTTACTAATATTTTTAAAAAATTGAATAAATTCAGGATAGGTCTTAATATAGGAATCTTCAGTGGGTGGGTTAAATTTTAAAGACTCAGAAAGTATATTTTCAAATACTAAATTTTTTAATTCAGGTGTTTTTTTCATTAAATCTCTATAATTATACTATCGTAAATTTTAGGAGTTTTACCCCAAGAATATCCACCTTTATCAAACCAGGAACTTGAATTTAAAATATTCTTAGGTAACATTTTAACGACTTTATCGTGTTCATAAATCTTTATAATATCATTTTCTATAAAGGCAACATATATATCTTTACCTATATATTTTTTATCTACTGTAAATCTCCCTTTTAATTGAACCTTCAGCATTTCATCATTCTTGACTGCAATAAAATCTGCACCTTGCCAATCGTTGTTTAGTCGCATAGAATCATAACCGTAGTCTGCTAATGCAGCGGCTACTTTGTGATAATTGAAATTCTCCTTTTGTTTGGCGTTGAGGTTTTCGTATGTTACTTTACTTAAATCCATATTATTTTATTTGATTCTATGCCGCATAACTGGCATATCTTTCTTTAAAATCATTAAACAACATCTCAGCTTTTAACGAGATATCCTCATCATACGTTGGATATGGCAATTTTAAAAATAAGTGATCTTCAATTACTTTTCTAACTGCAGCAGTTGTCTGCACTTTTTCTGTCCAATGGTCAACCTTAAATTCATTCTCTTTTAAACGCTCCAAAAGTTCACGAGCAGCTTCTTTAATCTTTGTCTTTTCCTTATCAGATATTTTCTTGTTGGCAACTAACATATCAAAAACAGTTAATTCATCTTCTTCAAGATTTTCACGCTCAGCTCTTTTTTCTTCTTCAGATAGGTCACCTAACAAAACTACCAGTTCATCAAATATCTCTTTGATGGATCTATACTCTTTTCCTTGGTTGTAATCATCAATAATTTGCTGATAACGCTCATAAAAATCGATCCGTAATGGGTTCTGGTCTATGAGTCTATTTAGCTTTTTAGCCACCTTATCCTTTAATGATTGTACAGCAACATTTTGGTTTCCTTTTACCTTTAAAAACTCTTCCTCAATCTTTTTAAAGTCAAGTCCACTGATATCTATTTTCTGTCCGTAGCCTTCAATTTTTTCAAGAGCTAGGTTTAAGGTCTCTATAGATTGATTAACCACATCCTGAACCTGCTTTACAATGTGCGTAATATCTGCCTGTTCAATTATTGCATTCACCATAGTATACAAAGCATTGATGGCGTCTCTTTTTTCTTTGTAGCTGTATATAGATTGATCTGGCATCAAGGCTTTATACTTTTTAAATAATTCTCTAGAGAGTACTCCAAATTTAGCCTTTGTTTCATCCGTATTACAAATGGCATTGTAGCCTTCTTGAATGTGTTTTATCTTATGCAGTGTATCTTTTGAATCTATAATTTTAGAGAGACTGAATTTACATTCATCAACTAGAAAAACCTCTGTTGTTTTAACTGCTTCATCTAACTCCTCAACAAGTTCTTCTAATGGTTTTACTGGAGCTTCATCATCGCCTGCACCACCTCCTTTATTATCAGAGTCTCCATAGATAGCCAACGCTTCTAAAAGTGCCTTATACGTCTCTATATAGTCTACAATAAGCCCGTTGTTCTTATCTTTATGCACACGATTTGCTCTAGCAATAGTTTGCATGAGTGTATGAGACTTTAACGGTTTATCTATATACATTGTAGAGAGGCTCTTTACATCAAAACCAGTGATCCACATGGCACAAACAATAGCAAACCTAAATGGATGATCTTCATCTTTAAAGTCTTTTTCTACATCTGCAGTATTCATCTTTAGCCTATGTGGTTCTATATCTAAGCCCCAAGCTTCAAACTTTTCTATTTCATTTTGCTCATGACTAACCACAACACCAAGTTCTGTCTCTTTAGACCACTCCCAAGCACGTTGTCTTTTTAATTTTTCCTGTTCGTCTGTAATTTTAGAAATTACTTTTTGTTGCTCTTCTAGGTAAACTCCCCAAGCATCAGTAATATAAGCGTACATTCTAACAGCCGTCACTTTATCCATAGCCACATACATGGCTTTACCTTTATAACCTCTTGCATTGAAATGTTCTACCACATCTTTGGCAATGGCTCTTAATCTTTTTTCAGAAGTAAGAATTGGATACTCTCTTCTAAATAATTTTTTAAGCTTGTCTTCCTGGTCACTATCCAAATCGTGCTTTTCTATTTCTTGACGAATCTGTTCGGTTATCTGCGGATTATCTAGCTTTAATTTTTCTCCTCTATTCTCGTAATATAAGGGAACAGTAGCACCATCTTCAATAGACCGTTTGAAGTCATATTTAGACACATAGTCTCCAAAAATACGCTTGGTTAACTCATCATCCTTAAAGAGTGGTGTCCCTGTAAATCCAATAAAAGAAGCATTGGGTAATGCCTTTCTTAGATTCAATGCCAATGAGCCACCTTGTGTTCTATGTGCCTCATCTGAAATGACAATGATATTATCTCTGTCGGTTATCTTTTCTTCAAAATTAAACTTATGTATAATAGAAAATAAGAAGCGTTTATCACTCTTTAGAAGTTCTTTTAAGTTCTCACCACTAGTTGCCCTAGCAGTTTTATCTTTTACTACACCAACCCCTGCAAATGTGCCGTAAATCTGCTTATCTAATTCATTTCTATCGGTAACTAGTAAAAAAGTATAACCTCCACCAAGTACTCTTAATATCTTCTGACATAAGAATACCATAGAATAACTTTTACCCGAACCTTGTGTATGCCAAAAGACACCTAGTTTCTGTGCATCTTCAATTGAAATGATGCCATCTTTTGCTCTTTGTCTGGTGGTCTGAAAATGTTCAATAGCTTTGTTTACTCCAATAAATTGATGGTTTCTGGCTACTAATTTTGCGACAGAGCCTACAGAAGTATCAAACAATATGAAATTCTCAAATAAGTCTAACAATCTGCTTTTCTCACACGTACCTTTGATGATCGTATCTAAACTTACAATACCTTCATCTTCCTCTGAAATACGTTTCCAATCGTGAAAATGTTCGTACTTAGAACTGATAGAACCAATCTTGCTTTCCACACCATTGCTAAGAATTACAAATGCATTGCAATGAAACATTTTAGGGATGGTATTCTTATAGTCGCTTAGATTCTTTTCATAAGCTGCACGCAGTTTCACATTGATGCCTTTTAGCTCAATGAATACAAGCGGTAATCCATTGACAAAACCAACCACATCTGGGCGTTTCTTGCGTTTAGATTTACCCTCCATCCATAGCTGCTGAACGGCTATGTAATTATTATTGTCAGGGTTATCAAAATCAAAGACCTTAATTTTTTTATTACGGACAATCTCGCCTTTAGCATCTTTATAATTTACAGGAATACCATCTTTTAGAAAGTTGTATTTCTCAAAGTTGATGTCTGCTAAATTCTTGGTAGCATCATTGCTATTAATAGACTCATACGCCAAATCATAGGCTTGCTGTGGCAAGTTAGGATTTAGCTTTTTTATAGCTTCAATAAAACGAGTTCTTAAAATAACATCTGCTTCACTATCTCTACCTAAGGTTCCATTTTCTCCAAAAGTTTCACCTTCATATACATTAGCTGTTTCCCAGGTTAGTTCCTGGAAAATATCCATACACGGTTGTTCTATTAATTGGTCTTCTGAATAGTCTTTGCTCATACTTCTATAGTTCTATTCATTAAACGTGGTAATAATATGTCTCTGGCTGCTTTTAGTTTTTGGTTTTGCTTATTGAGATTTAATAATTTTGAATAGATAGGATCAATAACTTTATTAAATTGATTTGAAATTTCTTCATTAGCATCATTAAATTTTAAATGTTCAATTGAAGAACTAGCATGTAAAATAGTAGAACCTTTAGCATAAGCTCTAATAGTGTCTTGAATTTCATCAGATTTCAATAAACCGTAAATAAATCCAGTACCGTATTTATTTGACTTTGCTACAATTTTTCTTAATCCAGTAGAATAAGCTCCTATCAATCCATAGCCTACTAAACCGATACTACCGTCCATTGAAACACATACATCTTCAAAATTTAATATTCTGTCTTTAACCAGAGAAATATCAGTAAAAACATCTTTATCTCTTGAACCTAAACTTCCCACTCTTAAAAAAGGGATAGTGTTTTCAGATTCCTCCGATACATAATTTTTACTTCCTACTTCGATACCCCTTTTAAAATCAAAGTATTCTTTTGCTAAAACTTCTTTCCATCCCTCAGGAAGTCCTGTTTCTTGATTGATAGGCGTATTTTCATGACCAGGGAAACGCAGGTTTACAAACCACTCTTTATAGATGTTTTGTGCGGCTTTTTCTAATAGTTTTATACGCTTTAGGTTGTTTTCTATTAAATCATCATAAGCACTTAGGATATTGGCTATGCGTTTTTGGGTTTGGGTAGGGGGGAGGCTTAACTTTATACTTTTAACACCTACAATTGTTAGTGCCTTTTGAGCAGCACCAATGAACATATTATTTATTTTGGCTTGTCCAAGTTCAGAATTTAAAAAATAAACAAGATATCTAGAAGACATCTTATCGTTAAAATTCCTAAACCAAATAAGGTTTCCGTCCTTGAAATAAAAATCATATTCTTCTTTAACCCAGTAACTTATTCCAGAACGATTTCCTACAGACGATATTAAAACATCCCCTCTTTCTGGTGCACCAAACTTATTCTTTATCTCATTAAACCTTTCCTCTTTAATGAAAACCTCATCTTTTTCAAATTGATTAAAAGCTTTATAAATAATTTCTTTTGAACGATAAAAGGGAATACCAGAAGCAACATAGTCTTTTGCAAAAATTCTTTTAGCTGAAAGTACTTGACAATTATCTCCTATTTGAACTTCTTCCCAACTCATAAACCTAACTCATTTAAATTGGTTTGTATTTGGTCTGCCAATACATTGGCTTCAGCATTCAAGTCTTTTAGCTCAATTTTAATGATACCCATTTCGGTTTCATAATCAAAATTATGGTCTATTTGGTCTTCTACACCAACATAACGCCCTGGTGTTAAGCTATAGTCATTATCTGCTATTTCAGCTCTATTAACCACCTTACACAACCCTTTTATATCTGCATATTCTCCGTCAGGAAATCGGCTGGTAAGCCATTCAAGTTCAGTATTGTTTCCTGCTACCTTATAATCTTCAACTAATTTATTATAAAGCGTGTTATCTCCTCTATACAAGCCTACAATAGCATGTATATTATCTAAATGTGCTTGGGTAAAATCATGAATCTTAGAAGATACTTTTCTATACACGTTACGTAAATCTAACATTAAGACTTGGTCTTTACGAACTTCATCTTTTTCCTTGGCTCTATCAAAAAACCACAAAGCACAAGGTAAGGTTACGGTATAGAAAAACTTATTCCCAATAGATACCATCACATCTACTGCTCCTGTATCTATAATCTCTTTACGGATGAGTTTCTCACTATGTCCTGCATCAGATCCAGAGGATGCCATAACAAACCCTGCACGCCCTGTTTCATTCAGGTAACTATAGAAATACTGAATCCATAAATAATTGGCGTTGTCATTATTTGGCAAACCAAAGGGTAGCCTTGGATCGTTCTTTACACTGTCTTTATTTTTATCTACACCATCTACATTAAATGGTGGATTTGCCATTACAAAGTCACACTTCCCTAACAATTCGTGCTTGTCATCATAGAACGTATTTCCCTGAACAATATCTCCATCCAAGCCATGAACCACCATGTTCATTTTAGCTAGTTTGGTGTTGGTATCTGTTTTTTCTTGCCCGTAAAAAGTAACTTTATTAGAAGCTTCAAAACCCTCTTCTTCAATAAAGTGAGCCGTTTGCACAAACATACCCGCACTTCCTGCAGCAGGATCAAATACAATTCCGTGGTTTGGTTCAATGATATTTACAATAGTCTTAACCAGTGAGGGAGGTGTGAAAAACTCTCCACCATCCTGAGCTCCACTCATTGCAAACTTATTTAAGAAATATTCGTAAATCTGTCCAAAGGCATCACCAGGCATGTGGTCTAATGCTTCATCATTGAAGATTCTAATGAGGCGTTGCAGTAAGTCTTTTTCAAATAGGTTGTAAGTCTTTGGTAAAACGCTAAGTAAGTCTTCATACTCACTTTCAATATTACGCATCGCTTCGTTTAGGTATTCTCCTAAATCGCTACTGTCTGGCAACTCTACAATGGTATCCCATCGGCTATTTTCAGGTAAAAAGATTGCCTTTGCATCCAAGAAATCATTCTTAGTCATAGGTCTTACTCCACGTGTAGGATGCACGGGTAATGTTTTTTCTATTTCAGCTTTTGCAGCTACAAACCGATTATTGGCATGCCTTAAAAAAATGATTCCCAATACGGGGAAACTATATTCTGTTGCAGTTAGTTTACTATTCGCTCTTAGTTCGTCTGCTGCTTTCCATAACCTGCCTTCTAAAGCTTTGAGTTGTTCTCCTGTCATATTTTTTTTAGAATAAACTTTTATTTGTTTAATAATTGAGCTGTATCTACATCTAAAATTTTAGCAATTTTATATAAATTCTCTAACTTAACAGCGAACTAAATTTGCTTAATAATTTTTCCATTAAGTTCTGTAAGAAAAGTTTTCATAGATATAAAAAAGAAATTACAATGTACTTAAAATATCTCAAAATTTAAGAGTTTAATTTTGTAAGAATTCAAATTAGTTTGGAGTAAGTTATTTTGAGTTAAGTAAATATTTTGTTGTTTTTAAAATGAAATAAAAACTTATTTTATATCATTACTATTTTTTATGTTCTTCATCAGAAATTTTAACAGCAAGCATAATGCCGCCAATTGCTCCTAATATACTAAAAACAACTTGTTGCATTTTTTGTTTTTCATCCCAATTGGTAGATTTTTTGGTTACTTTAGATTCAAAGACTGTACCAACTAGAAATCCTAAAATGCATCCAGTAAATACTCCTATGATGATATTTTTTATATAATTCATAATTAAATTTATTGTGTGGATGTTGATTAATCTACTCTAATTTTAAATTTAAGTAGTAGGCGTGGTAAATGATCGTCTAGGCTATAGATGTGTTTATTTTCTAGTTCAATTAAGTTCAACCCATTATCAAGATAGATACTTTTTTTTTCACTTTTTCTTATATCGTATTTTTCGTCTTCCTTACCCCAATACTCAATGTAAACTGCTTCACCACCATTCCTGGCAGGTATATAAAAATCTGATAGTACTTTTTTTTTGATGTTTTTAACTTCTCTCTCATATGCGTGAACAATACCAGCTTCATAAAGATAATCATCAATCATTTTTTCACCTCTAGATCTTACTCTATGACCATCTTTTGTTCTATATGGTGTTGGCCACTTGTCTCGAATGTTTTGATTATTATTTAGCTCCTCATTATCAAAATCCTCTTCTTTAGAATTGTTTTTATAACCTGTTAAATCAAAAGCTTCTTCCAATGTTTTATTATCAAGGATATTTTCTGGCCAAAGAACATAAGTACCACCAGTATCGTGGTCATATTCTAAACCACCAAGATTTCTTCCAATTTTTGTAACATTCCATCCTTTAATGCCTTTATCTATCCAGCCAAGTTCAGCAAGTACTCTATTTACTCTTCTTGAGCTTACCTTTAAAATCTCACCGATTTTAGTTGCATTTATAAGTTTCGTCCTTACGCTAGATTTAATATCTAAAGGATTGAGGTTAGGTGGCCAGATTATAAAGTCACCATATCTTTTGCTAAAAAATGTTTCTCCACCAAATTCTTTACCTTTTTCAGTAAGATGCCAAATCTTATCTTTCCTGTAAATAAGTTTTTGTTTTGTTAAAATATTTTGTAATTCACTTAGAGTTATATTTAATGTCTTTGATAATTTTGTTGTTGATATTTTCTTCATTATTTAAAATACACTGTTTATCGTATTACTTTTTTTATTTCTTTAATTAGTGGCCCTACATTTTCGGCACCTACAGTAAAGTAACCAACACCCAAGTCAACTGTTTTTTTACCTGCTTGTGTTGCAAGACCCTCCAAGAATTTTTTGAGGATAAGCTTGAAGGTGATTTCTGTTGTGTCTTTGTCTTTTTTAATTGCTTCTTTACAGTTTGTAACTATCCTCTCTATGGCTTTTTTGTTGTAGTAATGTTCCAGTAAGTCTATAAACGAGTCCATATGAATCCTTACAATCTCAGCATTGAATGAGCTGTCTGCATAGTGACCTAGCTTTTTTAATTGAGCCCCTATACTAGCTCGTAGAAATTTACTTTCAATAACAAATTCTACTTTATTTAAGTCTCCTCTAAGTTTTGAGTTGGCTACTATCTTGAAAAACGCAACGCTAATGTTTTCCTCTGTAAGTTGACTATATTTTAAATCACTTTCGTATGCAAGACGCCTAACTTTGGTCTCAGGTATTTGAAGCGCTCTACTAATTTCGTAGTTTGATTTTTCTTTAAGGTTTCCATACTTTTTAAGCAGGTCAAAAATTAGGACCTCAAAATCATTTTTGTTCATCGCACCAAACCCTCTGGTTGCGTAATGGTTTATAAATTCTGAAGCAAATTTGTCTTTATTGGTAATGTTCATGGTTGGTTTTAGGGTGTTAACGGTTTTGTGTAAGCGTCAGTAATGGGAAAGTGCGCGAGTACTTTCCGCTGACGCAACTAATTTATTAAAAAGGCTAGAATTTCCGATTAGGAAATTCAGCCATTATTGCGTTTACACGTTGTTGTACATAGTGCTTTTTAATATTTATTCGCAATAATTTATTCCGAAAACTTTTACTTCATTAATTTGTCGAAATAAACAGAAATGATTTTTTCTGAATTTGGTGACATTACGATTTGCATTGTTTTTTGGACTATTGTATCAAAATCCGATTGTGTAAATTGACCTTTAAAACTTTCACTATAAAATTCGGCAACATTTTCCCAAATAGCGTTTAATTGTTCTTTGGAAATAGGGCCTTTGTCATCTTCGAAATTTGTTTGTTGAATACTTTTCATAAATTGAGCAGAAACATATGAACCTGCTTCAAGTGCCATATCTTTATCAATTTCTTCCTTTTCTGATAGTTTTGAAATTGTCATATGCAAATCTAAAGATATTGGCATTTTCATTTGTTCTTTAATACTTTCCATATTTTTATTTTTCTATTGTAAATATCTCCATTAATCTTTGTGGAACCAACCTTTCCAACCATTGATGTGTATTATTAGTTGGGTAAACTCCTGAATTACCATTAGTAAAATTAAATGAAGAAACTGCTTCACCATCCAATTCGCTTGAGTACAATCCGCTTGTCAAACTAAAACTTGATATCGCAAAACTATCTTCTGTTTTTACAAAAGTTTGCATTGTACCGTCAAATGCTTTTACCATTTCCAGTTTTCCACCGTTTGAGATGTATTCATCTACATCCTCGTTTTTTATTGCATAACTTAGACTTTCCATTGAAAATGCTCCAATCATAACATTAATTTCCGATTTCATTCCGTATTTTTTAAAACCTTTAAAATCAATTTGATTAGTAAGTGCATCAAATTGTCTTGGAAAAAGAATATTGGTGTCTTCTACTAATGCTATTGTTTTATAGTAAAATCCAAATTGAGATTGTAACATTAATTCAATGTTTCTTGTTCCTTTGTCATTTAGTTTGTAACGAATTGGTAAATCAGTTTCTAATCCAATAATATCTTGTTTAGATTGTCTGTTTAACCATAAAATATTTAAGTTTTCATCTGTAAAAACTTCTTCAACACAATCTTTTAAAAATTCATCCATATAGTTATAATTTGGTTTATATCATTCTTTTTTTACGTAAGTTCGGGCATTATGTACAACTCCTTATATGCGTAATAAATGTTCTGTTTACAGGTGATTAGTTCCGGTTAACACAACTTTTTTTATGTTGTAAAGATGAAAAAATAACCACCGCTACACAATCCCTATAAATGGTGAAAATAACAGCTCCCTGTTTTTTGCAATCAGTCTACATTTTAAAAGTCTATATTCTTTTTAACAACTCTTTTAATTCATCAAATTCTTTTTGAGTTTTAATTTCTTTCAAGTCTCTAAACCTGCCGTTTTTTAA
>Ga0206123_10004470_pt1 | contig 10916 bp, 8 predicted proteins | sample Helgoland_Spring_2_FD_160086 | JGI IMG/M metagenome (GOLD analysis project Ga0206123, IMG submission 160086) | Pelagic subsurface seawater microbial communities from Kabeltonne, Helgoland, North Sea - Helgoland_Spring_Bloom_20160316_1 | ecosystem: Environmental > Aquatic > Marine > Epipelagic ... | reverse complement strand
AGCGATCCAGTGCCGCAAAGGGATCCTCGGGGGCGACTTCTGCCATGACAGATGAACTCAGTAACAGGCTAAAGGACAACAACAGGTCCTTAGTTCGACTATTCATTCTGGCCTCAGGTTTCGTGTCCAATAACCAAAATCACTCGACCCTGCGACAGAAAATCCTGGTTAATGAGGTTGCCTTCATAGATCCGAACCGCAGATTCGTTGGAGAGGATGACATTGGCCTCTGAAGATATGCCTGTGGCTGATAATCGCAGGGGTGAATCACCGATCAGTTTTGAGTTACCAATTGCCTGGGCAGTTGTTGCAGCCCAGTGTATCCAGTCTTTGCCTGCCTTTGACCTAAAGTGGCCGGGGCCGTAAATTTCTTTGCCCTGTTCCGTGACCAGTCGAACTCCAAGGAAAGGGTCAAAATCATGACCTTCAAGATCGATTATCAATCCGGTGATTTTTTCCTTTTCAACAACCCTGTCACCGGGTTTCGGTTCGAAATTTTCAGGCCCACCTTGTTGCAGTGTCTCAAGCAGAACCTGGGAAAGTGTAGGTCTGGCTTCACATTCCGCCAGGGTCGCATTGATACAAAGTCCCAGCTTGACTTGTGCCAGTAAATCCCCTTCTTCTTCAGTGACTGTTTCATCAATGAGAAATGCGCCGCGAAGCAGACCTTTGACACGGTTGGCGACAAGATCACTTTCCAATTGTGCATCCTTAACCGTTGTCCCCGAGGTCACTCTGACACCTTCGACCATTTCGAGAAGATTTCGCTGGGCATCAACCCGGGCTGACCTTTTTGCCAGCAGTTTCGCCTGTATCTTATTACGGGTTTTTGCGAGATCTACGGTTCCCATGCCCGTGGCCTCAACGACCCCTTGAGTGACTGCATTTTCCGCGGCAAATGAGAAAACTGTCGTCGAGGTAATTGCGGTAGCGAGGATCAGCTGTTTGTAATTCATAAACCATCCTTTGACGGGGTTATGTGTCCCCCTGATTATTATTATCCAGAGCCTCCCGGGAAAGAGGTCACCAGGATTTTTTTTCAGCCCTGATTCTAGCCCATCCGTTTGCTGGTCACTAATATAAAACCATCAGTCGATGGATTTTGTAAATTTTTTCGACAGTGTATCCCGAGACCGATAAGTGCGAAGATATTTCGCTGGAACTGGATGACAATGAAATGATCCGCCATAGTCTGGCGCCTGTCAGTGATGATGTCAGAGACTGGTATTGAGCATTGCAAACGATGTTAGGTGCTATATTTGGTGGACGAATCAGAGAGTTAAAATAAAGTGAATCCGAGTGAACACCTGTCGGGTACAAAATTGTTGAAGCCCACCGATATTCTTAAGTCAGTGAAATTTCTGGTCGCCTTTCTAGTGTCTGTTAGTCTGTCTAGCGGTGTGATGGCAGCCTCGCGTGGCCTGTCAGTAGAGATCAGGGCATCTGAGGCGCCTGATGCGCCAGTCTCGGAGGCTTTGGAACTCTATGCAAACAGTTACGCCCTGGTCATCGGTAACGACGCATACAATAACGGTTGGCCAAAACTCAGCAAGGCCATTGAAGATGCCGAAATCGTTGCCAGTGAGTTAGAAAAGAAAGGCTTTGAAGTTGAGCTTTACCGCAATCTTGATTCTGATGGTCTAAGTAGTGCGTTCAAGAAATTTTTCATTCTGAAGGGTGACGATCCTGGGGCACGTTTGTTTGTCTGGTTTGCGGGTCATGGGGCAACAATTGATGGGGAAGGTTATTTGATTCCCATTGATGCACCGGTACCCAATGATGGGCCCCAGTTCAAGTATTTGTCGGTTGCTCTCCGGGACTTTGGGACCTATATGCGGCAATCGGTATCGAAGCATGTCTATGCTGTGTTCGATTCGTGTTTTGCCGGCACGGTTTTTTCAAGTCAGCGGTCGTTGCCGCCCGCTGCAATCACGCGGGCAACAACCTTGCCGGTGCGCCAATTTCTGACATCAGGCGATGCTGACCAGGCGGTCTCGGACGACGGTGCTTTTCGAGAGTTGTTTGTGCGTGCTATCAACGGCGAAGAGCGATCCGATGCAAACGGTGACGGCTATGTTACCGCCAGTGAATTAGGCATTTTCCTGGGTGACAGGGTCACCAACCTGACTCAATCCCAGCAAACGCCGCGCTATGGCAAACTTCGGGATAAAAATTTTGATCGTGGGGACTTTGTGTTTCGTCTCCCTAACGGTCCAACCGACCTGCAATTAACCAATACATCAACAGGCACCATTGATAATAGTGCCGAAGTTGCGTTTTGGGATTCTATTAAAGACAGTAACAATGGCAAGGAATTTGATGCTTACCTGAAACAATACCCACGGGGAAGTTTTGCTGGTCTGGCAAAAATCAAGAAGTCGACCCTGCAGCAAAAACTAGCCGCTGCCAAGCAGAGAACACGTCCCAAAGAGGCGTTCAAGATCGCCTTTATTGATAAGGATTTGCAGGCGACAAAAACTGCCAATATTCGACAGACGCCATTTCCAACCGCGCAACGAACAGGGCGACTGGACCCCGGCGATCGGGTGTGGGGTGTGGGCGAAGCCACTACTCGTGGTGGGAATTGGTACAAAGTCGCAAGAGATGGTACTGATCTTGGGTTTGTTTACGCTCCCTTACTGGCTTCCGTTGGCAATATTGATGAAATTATTGGAATTGATCAATTGGCAAGACCCATGCCCGCCGGTGCCGAAAGTCTCTCAGCGCAAACATCAAGCGGCCCGGGACAAGCGACGCAGGCAGGCGAAATCCAGGCAGTATCGGAAGGTTCCGGGGGTGGGTCGACACAATCGGCAGCCCTGACCACAGACTCCAGGCTATCCTCGCTGGTGGATGGGTTGATCGAAGAGGCAACCAGTATTACCGAGGACAATACTGATTTTGATCACTCACAATCGATTGATAACGATATGGGATTGGAGCCGGGCAGCGATGCTTTTGCCCACCCAAACCGGCAATCAGGGGTTGTCCAGGCAGACCAGAATAAACCTGTCGAACACCAGCCTGCCGAACATCAGCCCGTTGAACAAGGGTCGCAGCAACTGCAGCCACAGGATACAGACACCGTACAATTAGACACTGCCACAGTTGCATCCCCAATATCCAGACTATCTGACGCAGACGTTCAAACACAGCAAGGCTTGTCCAATGCCGTCGAACTGGCGGTGGCACAACTTGCCGCCGCTCGACAAAGGGAAAGTGATTTCACAAAGTCGAGGGACGAGCAATTTGATCAAGGTACAAGTCCCGCAGCTTCGACCCCGGAAACCACCCCGTTGGAAAGCCAGCTAAATCATTCAACCAGACAGGTGTCAAATACGGCAGTGGCAGCCGCCCCCGGGCCAGTTGCCAGCAGCGATCGGCAGCGAACTGTCAATACGACTTCTACTGTCGATGCTGGGGAAGCAGAATTCACTTTCGACAATGCGGGCGCAGGGAATGCAGGCGCAGGTGAGGCTCAGCCTGGTGTCAACCCGGCGATTACCGAAAAAGCCCGGCAGAAACCGCCCCAGCCATCATTGGTTTCCGGAAACAGCGAGCCGGCGCAGGTGCCAGCAGCCAGTAAAGAAGTCAGCGATTATTTGAAGCGTTACCTTGAAGCGGCGGAATCAGGAAATTCCAAAGCCCAGTTCTCCCTCGGGTACATTTATGAAACAGGTCAAGAGACACCAAAGGATATTACGCAAGCTGTTAGGTGGTATCGCCATGCGGCTGATGCGGATGAATTGCAGGCGATGATTCGTCTTGGCCTGATATTCGAAAACGGGACCGATGTGCCCCAGGATTTGACTGAAGCTGCTCACTGGTATCGTAAGGCTGCCACTGGTGGTCATGCTGATGCACAACAGACCATCGGTTATATGTATGAAAATGGTTCGGGGGTAATTAAAGATCCTGCCGAAGCTGCCAGGTGGTATGAGCGTGCTGCGGCGCAGGGTAGGGTTGCGGCTCAGAACAACCTCGGAAGACTCTATCAGTTAGGTATTGGCGTCGACAAAAACCTGGATCGAGCAATCTTCTGGTATGAGAAAGCCGCTTCACAGGGAAGTCAGGCGGCGCGAAATAATCTGGCGGATCTTATCCCGGGTCGATAACTTGCCGGCGACAAATATCAGCTAGTCCTGAACTTCATACACAATGGTTGGGTCATCACTTTTAAATAGGTAGAGCAAAAGCTGGCTGAGTACAATATTACCATCAGCACGATATCGACCCTCCATAAATGCCTTCATACCGTCCTGGCAACCAATGAGTAATTCCCAACAGGTTTTTGGTTCATCGATATAGAGTGTAATTGAGGGTGCCTGGTTGACACCTGCAACAAACCTGAACTCATTAGCTTCAACAATCAGGTAGAAAGGTTCTGCAGTGTCGAATTGAAATTGAAAGACTGCCCGTTCGGTCTGGAGAAACCCCGGTTTGAAATGTGGAGCGAGAAATGCCGTCCTCTTCTCCAGCAGCTTATCTAATTTATTATCACTCATAGCCTTTCTCTGGAACGCTACTGCGGGTTATTTCCCCTGGGTTCTCTGTTGGGATTGTGGTTGGGGCCGTGTCAGGGATTTTGTATCGTGAGGCTGGCTCAATCTAGAAGGGTATTTGACCAGCTAGTTATCATCGGAGTCAACTTCATATCTGTGATAAACTACGCCGATTTTTTTCCTAGCGGAGTATACCTTGGAGTTTATTACAGAATACGGCCTGTTTCTGGCTAAAACCATCACCCTGCTGATTGCAGTTGTTGTTGTGATTGTCATTGCAGTTGGGATGGGCCAGAAAAATCGCCACACAGAACGTGGTCACATTGAGATGAGAAACATCAATGAAAGTATTGAGTCGGTCACCCAGAGTCTGAAACAGATGATTCTCAATCCGGAAGCCTGGAAGGTGGCGCAGAAGGAGGAAAAGAAAAAACAAAAACGGGAGGCTAAAGCTCAAAAAAAGGAAGCCCATAAAAAGGATGATACGACCGCGGTCGACCCTGATAAACCCGATACCAAAACCCGGGTATTTATTGTGGATTTCGAAGGAGATGTACAGGCGAGTGCCGTTGATCAATTACGTGAAGAAATTACTTCGATTCTGCTGATAGCGGAGACGGGGGATGAAGTGTTGGTCCGGCTAGAGAGTCCAGGGGGGATGGTTCACGGATATGGACTTGCCGCTTCTCAGCTAAGCCGAATTGTAAACAAAGGTATTACGCTGACGGTTGCTGTGGACAAAGTAGCCGCAAGTGGGGGGTACATGATGGCATGTATCGCCAATCACATCATTGCAGCACCATTTGCAATATTAGGGTCAATCGGTGTCGTTGCCCAAATCCCAAATTTCCATCGCCTGCTGAAAAAGAAAGATGTCGATGTTGAAATATTAACAGCCGGTGAATATAAACGGACCCTGACGATGTTTGGAGAAAATACCGACAAGGGTCGAGAGAAGTTTGTTGAAGACCTGGAGGATGTACATCAACTTTTTAAGGACTTTGTCAGTGAACAAAGACCTGTCGTTAATATTGAAGAAGTTGCAACCGGTGAAGCCTGGTACGGAAAACGTGCGCTGGAACACAAATTGGTTGATGAACTGAAAACAAGTGATGAATACATCGTAGATCGATGTGCCGAAGCCTCCGTTTTCCACGTTAAGTTTATCGAAGACCGAAATCGGATGGATAAGCTGATGGATCGATTTGCTTCGCTGGCAACCAAGATAAAAAATGGTGACGATTTTCGATCGGTTGGCCCATATACATTTTGAGTCTGTTCCAGATTCTGAGTACAGGTCCAGTGTAAAAGCTGTACTGATGACCATATTACCCAAGCTATTTAATTGACTATAAACCTGACCAAAAGGGGAGAATTAACATGACAACTTTCAAAGCATTTTGGGTCGAAAAAACCGATGATGGTGTGACCCAGTCGGTGATCGAACGAACTACTGACGACCTGCCGGAAGGGGAGTTGTTGATCGAAGTTCAATACTCTTCAGTAAATTATAAAGATGCACTTTCAGCCAAGGGAATGCCTGGTGTTACTCGTAACTACCCACACACACCTGGAATTGACGCAGCCGGAATCGTTGCTGAAAGTACGGTTGGTGGTTTTTCAGCAGGAGACGAGGTTATTGTCATTGGTTATGACCTCGGCATGAATACATCCGGTGGTTACGGTCAGTACATACGGGTTCCCGCTAACTGGGCTGTGAAAATGCCAACCGGTCTGACCGCACGTGAAGCCATGATCATAGGTACCGCAGGATTCACCGCAGCATTGTGTGTTGATAAGCTGGAACAGATGGGAGCCAAACCAGCGGATGGTCCCGTGGTCGTTACCGGTGCAACCGGGGGCGTTGGCTCAGTTGCGGTGGCGTTGCTGGCTAAACTTGGTTACGAGGTAGTTGCAAGTTCAGGTAAAGCAGACAAAAGCGACTATTTGAAATCCCTCGGGGCAACCAGCATTGTGAGTCGGGCTGAATTATCCGAGGTGAATAAACGACCCATGGCAGCAGAAACCTGGGCTCACGGTATAGATACAGTGGGCGGGGAAATTCTTTCCAATGTGATTAAGGGGCTGAAATACAGTGGCAGTGTAGCGATCTGCGGTCTGGTTGCCTCACCTGCATTTTCTGCAACGGTACTACCGTTTATTCTGCGTAATGTGAATGTCCTCGGGGTAGACTCAGTTGAGTTACCACTACTTAAAAAGCAGGAAATCTGGCAACGACTGGCATCTGATCTAAAACCGGATTCTCTCGAAGATATGACCACCGAGGTGACACTCGAAGGCTTATCTGATGTCGTTGACTCAATTATCCAGGGTGGCGTCAGCGGTAGAACGCTGGTAAACCTTAAAGGCTGACAAAAAAAGGCCGAATACAGTGATGTATTCGGCCCTGATTACGGTCTGTAGGAGACCGGTTTTTTGCTGCATAAAAAATATTAACTACATCCGACTGATTGTAATCTGTACGACTGGATTGTCGAACTTCGCTGACTGATCCAACATTGACGGATTGTTGGGGATGGGTTCTACCATCGTGATGACCCCGGGATGCAGCGTGACAAAGTTGCTTTCACTACCAGAAGTACCATTGGGTCCTGCACCTCTATTGGAATCAAAACTACCAACGTTAGCACCCTCTATGTTTTGTTCTGTACCTGCATCCAATGCGCTCATGTACATTTTAACATAGTCACCAGAGGCTGCGAGATTAGCCAGGCTTACTGCCCTGGCGCCAACAAAGCCATCGTTAGTCGATTCCATCCGACTCAGGATGGTCATTTCAACCTGATCGACCGACGTTGCCGTTACAAATGTACCCAGGCTTTCGCCAGGTGCAACGTCACTGCTGCCGAGGGCAAATACTGAGCCTGCATTATCAGATAGCGCCTTGATGCCTGAAGCATCACCGGATTCAGCCAACATTTCAAGTTCGGTACTCACAGGTGCACCCATAGTGTAATAGCTTGCACCCGTTGCATGTAACACCATTGCAGGCCTGGACAGAGTTTGACCGTTAGTAAGATTTCGTACAGTGACTTCATAAATTATTGGATCAGCGACCACGGGTGCTTGTGTGGGGCTGTCGTCGTCATCACAGCTTGTCAACAACACCAGGGAGGCTATCGTCAGCAATGCCGTTTGAATTTGCTTGTACATATGTTGCTCCTTCAAAACTTTGTTATTCGCTAACGGTAATGGTGACTTGACCAACAGGGTTTAACCATCTGTGAAATGTTGCATCCAGATCACTCGCACCTGCAGCACCATCAAAATCACCAATAACATTTCGATGAATGTGAACAACATTAAGTTCGGCAGAAGTAGCAGCAACGACACCTGTACCGCCAGAGCCGACATTAAATACGGATGAGTTAGAAGCGTCAGGATGGAACGGGATGTAACTCTGGTTGTTACAGGTTGCACTGGATTCATCGGCGAGTCCGTTACAATCGGCTTCAGGTCGGAGCGCAGGCGGCAGTACTAATTCAGTATTGGCCTCGGTACCGGCATCATAAGCATTGAGAAGAAAGGTGTAGGTACCCGTTCCCGCTGGGACAGCAAACGAATCCAGACCAACAAATGCGTCGTTAGTGGGCATTAACATGGCAGCGATAGAGAACATAACGTCCGCATCAGCCACATTACTTAATGTCACAGTTGCGGTGCCACCTGGGCCTAAAATTCTGGGTACTCCTGCCGCGATAGTTGGGCTGGTTCCGCTTAAATCGACAGCAAAGACAGCTTCTGCCGGAAGTTCTCCCGCCAGAACACCGGGATTACCAGTTTCGGCCATTGTCCGCAGACCAGTCGATGCTGCAGCACCAAGTTGAAACAGATGGACGCCATCAGCATGTGCTGCCGCAAGGCGCGGAGTGAAGTACATCCCGTGGGTTAAGTTTGATAATTCGACAGTGATCGTTCTGGCGTAGCCCAGTGAACTCATCGAGAAGCCAACTGCAATCGCCAGGAATTTGGGGAGTAACTTTGAAGCTTTCATGAATATTTCCTTTTTTATTAGATTGAATCTTACAATAACCAGTCTCCTGGTTTATCGAGATTGTTTAGTCGAGATTGTTTAGTCGAGATTGTTTAGTCGAGATTGATTAGTTGTGAATGTTTTTTGATCATTGTTTTTCTATTCTTTCAAATCAGCATACAGAGGTTGAAGGCTTTTTAACGACCAACTTTCCATTGAACCAAAAACAGAAATTGTGAAAATTTTACTATACCTGATTTCAGAGAGCCCGGTCCTCGATAACTCCAGCCCAAACACGCTGGATCCTATTGAATGTATCGGATTCAATGTAAGAAAAATCGACGGTAATATATACCATTTTGACTTTCTGCTAACAAGTTCAGTCAGTAGAAAAACAGAGTTTCAGACAAGCTGCAGTTTAATTTCTGGTCGAAAAAGTAGCCGGGTTAAGTTCATGCTTTCCGCGGAATCGATGTGGTCCGAAACCTTATCTCAAGACCGAGTGTCACATCGACAAGGGCAAAAAAAAATAAAAAGAATGCCGGATATTTTGATCCAGTTATAATGCGTGGTTTCCGCATTTTTACACCCAATTTTCAGGATACCAATGATCACTCTTCCCACGTTCCAGGCTATATACAGAAATCGGCTGTTCGAAACATTTATCATCGGCATTATCATCACCTCCGCCATGCTGGTTGGAGCCAAAACCTATGACTTGTCAGAAACGGTCATTGGTCTAATTGGTGTACTTGATTGGGTGGTTACCGGAATATTTGTGATTGAGCTAACCATCCGGTTTGCGGCCGAAGAAAATAAACTGAGATTCTTTCACAACGCCTGGAATGTGTTCGATACAGCAATTGTACTAATCAGTCTGATACCGATTGAGAATACAGATATGGCCCTGGTTGCGCGGTTGGTTCGAGTCTTTCGGGTCATGAGGATGATAAGTTTTATTCCCGAATTGCGAATTCTGCTCAATTCACTTTTTATTGCTCTGCCACGCCTCGGCTATGTGATGCTGTTGATGTTCATTATCTTCTATATCTATGCGGCGGTGGGCAGCCTGTTTTTTGAGGCAATTAACCCATTTTTATGGGGTGATATAGCAAGGTCAATGCTGACCCTGTTCAGGGTGATGACTTTCGAGGACTGGACAGATGTGATGTATGAAACCCTGGAGGTCCATAGTTGGAGTTGGGTCTACTTCGTGTCGTTTATTTTTCTAACTGCATTCGCCTTTTTGAACATGGTCATCGGAATTGTGGTGAATGTACTTGAAGAACAACATCAAAAAGAGATAGATGAGGATCCTGATCAGGTGTCTCTTTCCGATCTTTACAGGGAGATTCAATCACTACAAGTAGCGATTGAACTCCTCTCAACTAAAGGTGACAGTAAATCGGATTTTAAACATTAAATTGTGCAGCGGTTGATATTGACCCAAGCGCTGGTGCTGCCTAGTCCGGTAGTCCCAGTACTCTTTTTGCGATGATATTGCGTTGGATCTCGTTGCTGCCACTATAGATTGACGCGGCCCGCGTAAAGAAGAATTGCTTAAGAATTGTCCGTTCACCCTCAGAAAATTCAATCTCGTCTACGCCAAACCCTCGATTGCCCCGAACCTTTGTAATCAAGTCATAATTTTTCTGTTCCAGCTCTGAACTGATCACTTTGAAGATAGAAGTTGCCGGACCTGGAGTTGCGCCGCTCTGGGTTTCTTCAACGACTCTACGCCGGGTTAGCTGTAACGCGTTTGAATTCATTTCATAGGTAACAATTTCATCACGGGTCAGGGGTTCCGCTAATTTGCCATCCTGCAGGCCTAGATATTCTTTTGCGATCCCAATTAGGCTGGTGTCTTTTTTCTTGGTGCTCCCGGAGAGCAGCGATTCCATCCCCGATCGTTCGTGTTGCAATAATCTTTTACCAACGGTCCAGCCACGATTTAATTCACCTACCAGGTCATCCCTGGCCGCTTTTGCATTGTCGAAAAACGTATCATTAAATGTCGACACACCACTCAACAAGGGAATAGGTTTCACAACAACGCCTGGTTGATCCATTGGCAGCAGCATGAAACTGATACCTTCATGTTTGGGTGCATCCTTGTCTGTCCTTACCAAAATGAACATCCAGTCTGCATTGTGCGCCCCCGAGGTCCAGGTCTTTTGACCATTGATCACATACTCATCACCTTCGAGGACAGCCCGGGTTTGCAGGCTGGCGAGGTCTGAACCAGAACCTGGCTCGCTATAACCCTGGCACCATTCAACCTCCGCCCGGGCGATTCGGGGCAAATGACGTTTTTTCTGTGCCTCGGTACCATATTCAAGCAAGGTGGGCCCGATCATGGAAGTTCCAAAGCTGGACAGGGCAGGTCTTGCAGAAATAGCCTTCATCTCCTGCAGCACTAT
>Ga0206123_10004463_pt1 | contig 10931 bp, 9 predicted proteins | sample Helgoland_Spring_2_FD_160086 | JGI IMG/M metagenome (GOLD analysis project Ga0206123, IMG submission 160086) | Pelagic subsurface seawater microbial communities from Kabeltonne, Helgoland, North Sea - Helgoland_Spring_Bloom_20160316_1 | ecosystem: Environmental > Aquatic > Marine > Epipelagic ... | reverse complement strand
GAAAATGGAAGATACTGTATTTGGACACAAAGATGCAAAAGAACAAATAATAAGAGTATTAGCACAACAAGTTTCTTTTCCAAAGGCAAATGGGTATATTATTGGTATACAAGGTAGTGCTGGTGTTGGTAAAACCAAATTAATAAAAGAAGGTATTTGTAACGCATTAAATTATCCAAATGCATTTATTTCACTCGCAGGAACAGATGATTCGTCTTTTTTGAGAGGACATTCATATACATACGAGGGAGCAACATATGGTAAAATGTGCGAGTCTTTAATGAAAACAGGGATAATGAACCCATTGTTTTTATTTGATGAATTGGATAAGGTTTCAAATACATATAGAGGTCAAGAAATTATAAATACTTTAATACATATTACAGACCCAGTACAAAACGATAAGTATAACGATAGATATTTTGAAGAAATTGATTTTAATATATCAAGATCGATGATAATATTTACCTACAATGACGAAGAATTAATAAATCCAATTTTAAAAGATAGAATGATAGTTATAAATGTACCTGGATATTCCAATGATGAAAAATTAGTATTGGCAAAAGATTATATTGTTCCGGAAATTTTAAAACAATATAACTTAAATATTGGTGATATAATTTTTAATAATGAAATATTAAAACATATAATTAATAATGTACCCAAAGAAGATGGTGTGAGAAATTTAAAAAGAGCTATAAATAATATAATTTCTTGGGTAAATATGATGAGATATGTTCCAACAGATTCTGTTAAAATATCTTTACCATATACCGTTTCAATAATTTTTTATGATAAATATTGTAAATATAATAACGTTAATGACTATGATAAAAATTTACATCATATATATTTGTAATATTATAATAGAATGTCAAAGTTTTTATTTTATGGCTGTTGGAATAACATAGATTGTGAAAAGGAATATGTTTATAGAGATTTGGTTTTAAGTTATATAAAAAAAAAAGAGAAAGGTTTATCAACTTTTTTCATAGCAGGTGATAATTGGTATTCAACAAAATTATTAGATAAAGAAACAAACGTTACAACACAATATTATTTATTGAGTATACTTAAAACCGGATATGATAAAATATATAGTTTAAATAAAACTATTCATGTAGCCGCGGGGAATCACGATGAAGAAACAGACGGTGAAAAACCACCAAAACCTATAAAAGATAGATGTATGATTAAAACACAGAAAAAATATATTGATACATTGAATGAGGCGAATAATGTTAGTTTAAATTATAGCAAAGATTCAATCACTTATGATAAGTACATGCAAGATTCCGATGAAATGACTAGTAGTTCATTTATTGAAAGTGATTTTAAAGGATTTCAAACTACCTTAGAAGAATTAGAAGAAATTAAAAATATTGATATTCATAATAAAACAATCAATCTATATGTAGATGATATTGGTATTGTCAATAATGAAAAATATATAGTTATAATTATTAATACAAATAAATTAAATATTGATGATTATATGAATGATATTAAACGCACATTTCAAGAAATCAGTGATTCAAATGCGACAGGTAAGCAAATATTTGTAATGGGGCATGTACCACTATTTCCTATAAAAAAAGATAAAATAAAAAAAAAAGATAAGGACCCATTATTTGGGAAAGGTGATATGTTATTCGATTTATTAGCAGAATATAAATATATATATTTGTGCGCAGACTCTCATTATTTTAGTATCATGGAAATAAGTAAAAATGATAAAACTGTGATACAAATAACATCTGGTACAGGTGGTGCTGACCCAGATATTAATACAGAAAAATATGAAGATACTATAAATGTAAAGCAAAAAGAATATAATATAAAATACTATTTACTGAATTCATACGGTTATAGTATTATTCGCATTTATAAAAACAAAATAATAATTATATATAAAAAAATTATTAATGCCAATAATGGAGATGACGCATCTAGTAATAAAGGTAGTAATGCATATCTTTATTCAATACAACGTGATAATGGTAATATTAAGTTTGAAAAATCTAGTTCTATCAAACAGGTTTTCTCAGATAAAAAGTTTGAACAATATAAATCAGATAAATATTTAACATGTAATCATATAAATAAACACATATCAGCTATTCAAGATAACGTAGTAACATCAGAAGACAAAAACACATTTTGTTACAAAAAAATAAAAGATAAATAATATACTATATTAATAAGACAAATAATATAGTATGATTCAATTGAGTATTATATCCATAATAATATTTATAGCTATTTACTATTATTTATTTTTAACAAATACAGAAACTTATAGCAATAATAGTGAAATATATTTTATGTCTAAACAAGAATTAAATAATTTTTTAGAACAAGATAAAGACAAATATGTAAATAATTTTAGTGATATTGATTTATATGCGAGAAAAGTTAAAACAAAAAAAGAATATATAGATAATATACTTAAAACATCATGTGATTTAAATGATAAGGAAAAAATATTTTTAAAAAAATGCTGTATTAATGCTAATAATTATTTATTAAATTGTAAATTACATGATAATTATATAAATTATAAAGAACTGGCAAATATAAAGTGGATCATATGTTGTACTTATAAAAACCAATCATTTCAATACGAAGAAGGATTACCACATACTCGGGAAAATGTAATATTTTTATCAAAAAGTGTTTTAAATTACTCGGAAGAAAATCTAACAAATACTTTAATACATGAAAAAATTCATATTTATCAAAGATATAATAAAGATGTTTTTGATAAATTAATACATAGTGAAGGTTTCAAAAAAATAGCATATAATAATAACAAATTTATAAGGTCAAATCCTGATACTAATAATGATATATATATTGATAATAAAACAAATAATGTTATGGCGTGTTTGTATAGAAACAATAAACCCAACGGTATTAATGACGTTATTATGAAAAACTTTTCATTAGAGCATCCTTATGAAAAATATGCATATGAAATAGCAAATAATTATTATACAGATATTAAGTATAAAAACATATAAATTTTATATATATATTAATTAAAAAGAATATACGATGGATGAATTACTTAAACAAGCACCAGATAATATAAGTAAAGAAGAAATTGAAAAAATTTATTTAAGAAATGATAAAAATGTTTTAGAGACTCTTACTGAATTATGGAAAATTCCAGTTAAAAATACTGTGAAAAAATCCACTGAAACAGAAAATAAATGGAAAGAGATAAGAGAAATATATGACGATATAGACACGGAAATGTATAAAATGTTAAGGTCAAAAAAATAATATCAAATTATATTAAATGTATAGTAAAGGAGAATTGGGTATATCCGATATAGATGGAATACCGGTTATGTCTTTTTTCGCACTCAATAAAATTATTAATAACCAATATCCTGGCTATCGTGATAAATCTAGCCTAATTAGTTTAGCCAAAGGTGCTGTGGGTGGTTCTATGGGTTTTGATACATTAGCTAAAGGCGCGTGGAATAATGCTTCCACGTATTTAAATGGTAACAATGGTTCTGATATAGAAGTTATTGCATCACCGCCACTATATGATAATGATGTAAAACTTCCGATGTGTGTGAAAAATATATAAAAGATATATTATATAATACCAATAAGATATAATGAGGATAAATCATGTCCTACTATTAATATATGTTGGTTATGTAAACGCATTTGTTCCATATGTAAGTTTACTAAAAAAAATACATCATACTAATAACAATGTATGTTCTGTACGAAAAATAATTCATAATTCAGTATCTTTACTTAGAGCATCTTTGCATAATAAGAAAACAAAATGGGAACCACCACAAGGATATATACCAGACAGTCAAAAAAAAGATAGATGGGTTCCACCACAAGGATATATTCCATATAATGAAAAAATCGCTGAAAAAATTGATAATGATATTGAGGAATTGTTTAATGAAGATGCTCTGTTTTCGGATATAACGAGGGAAACATTATATATCAATAATAAATTTGATAAATTATTAGATGATATTAATCATATGAAAAATACTGTTGAAAATATCAAAAAACATAACAGCATCATTAATATAAAATCACATTATTATAATGTTGATTAAATTTTTTTTATATAATAAATTAAAAAATAATATTATAATAGATTTGGTATCTAGATATGCCACATAATATAGAATTATTAATACTACTTATGGTTATTATAATTTTAACTACTATAAGTTTGATAACTCTGATTGAATTAAAATATCATTTAGATTTGAATGATACTATTCAGAAAATGAATAAATATTGTTTATATAACACAAATATAATTGACATACATAGTGTTGAGATTAAAAGAACATTTATGTGGAATATTTCAAATTACCTTTTTGATTTTGAACAAATAAAACAAAATTTTAAACATATTGGAAATCTAGATAAGTATAAGGACAAATACACTGATATTGATAATCTTAATAGGGACCTCAGTATTGTAGATGGGAAATTCAATATTATGAAAGTATATAATACGTATTTACATTACGGATTACCATTATTTATATTTATTTGGATATACTTTATAATACATATTATTTATATTAAATATTTCACTGGAAATGATTTAAATAAATATATATATATATTTAATTCATCATTATTTATTTTCATTTATGTTGCTATTTATACTATATTTTTCTCTATTATTTTAAAGAAAATAACAGAAATATATGCAGACACTTATGCATACGAATACATTATGTTAATGAAAGAATTGGATATCATAATAAAAGAAGATAATTCGGAAAATAATGACACAATTATTAATATTTTAAAATCTGATAACACCAGTATAACAGGAATTGAAGATGTTGTTTTAACAGAAGAAATTGTTGATAAATTAATAGATGCTAAAAAAAATTATCAAGAAACTGGTAGGGTAATTGTAAATACTAATAATTATAAAATAACATTGGAAAATATTGAAAAAATCTATGCATATAATAGTAAAAAAACAATTGATAAAGTTTTTGATGAAATAAATGATGTTATTCGATTTATGTATGTATATATTGTATTATTATTAGTACCAATTATAATACTGTCGCAGGTATTAAAAGAAGATTATATATATTATATATTAGGTTTTACTACAATATTTGTATTCTCTGTTACAGTATATAATATAAATAATATATTACAATAAAGTTCAATGAATATTTATTATATCTTTTTTTCTTGATAAGGGTTAAAGTAAATTATAAACTTTTATTATAATGCGCATATTGATATTTATAATGTTTGTTATTATGATTATAATATTTTTAAATGAATTGAAAAATATTACATTATCGTTTCTTAAAATTAATTATTTAAAAGATGTTGCTGATATTAATATACAAAAACATTGCAATAATATATATTGTGAAGCAGAAACTGGTAGATTTAATTTAGCTAAAAATAGTTACGATTTATTATTACCAAATGATAATTTTAATACTAAAACTTATTATTATACAATATTATTTGTAATTGTTTTATTATTTATTGATTTAATGTATAAATTCTGGAAATATAACGACTTATTTATACCATATTTAAGTAATATAAATGGTGAATATTTTATTACTTATTTAAAACTATTCCCATATATATTATCATTTTTAATTGTATTTATACTAACTGTTATGATTATTAGAAGATACGCTCCCACGTCATCAAAAGGTTATAAAGCATATTTTAATACAGATAATGATGTAATATCCGATGATATTGATACTTTTAATATTAATGTAATGTTAAGTCAATCCAAAAATATCATTATAATATTTTTGATTTTATACTTAATATGTGGCTTTCTTTCTAGTATACCAAGTATTCCACATGATTCTAGAATAGATGGAATAAATTATTTCTATATAGCAATGGCTTATATATTTATATTACTATTATGTTTTTACATGATGGTAAATATTATTAATATAACAATGACTTTTACCGATAATGATACACCTAATTTAGAATATATAGACTTCTATGAAATATTATGGTCTGAAATTAGTGAATTAAAGGTATTAAGTGATAATGAATTTGTTAATTCTATTAACCAAAAAAAAGATATTCTATTCAATAAAGATGGTAATATTATAGATTCTACCAGAATTACAGCTTATGTGATTTACAATACAGCAACAAAATTTGCTAAGCTTCTGCGCGAAATGACAAGTGAAGAAAAAGAAAGTATAAAACACGTGATACATACATATATAGCTAATATTTTTGACAATCCTGATAATATAGATGATATTAAAGACTCGACACCATTACCTTTTAATGAAACAATTAATAGATTAATTTTGGTGGAAAGTATAGATAATAAATCCATATATAATTTTTTGGGATTGAAGAATAATAGCGCAGATGAATTAAGCGATGATGAAAATAAGGTTACTAACCACAAAGATAATATTAATATATTATGTAATTTAACAAAGGTATTGATAAAGAAAGATTTAGTAAACGAATATGATAAGATAAATGTTAATAAAAGCAACATTAAAAACACAACAAAAGCCTTCACAGACTCTTATGGAAAGTATATGAAGGAAAAAAGAAAAGTAAAACTATTTTACAGTATATCCAAATTACAAAACAATTACAATAAAAAAGAGGAAAAACTAAATAATAAAGATGCATATGAATTTATTCGAGAGTATAAAGGTAAGTTAGAAAATTATAAACAAGATATTAATAAAGAGGTGAACGAATATAATCTATATCTTGATAATCCTAAAATGTTTAAAGATCCATATGAAACTGAACAAACTTATACAGTAGATATATCATATAATAGTAAAAATAAATATTATGAAAATTATTTTAAAATAGCTAATGGTGAAAAATTACATATCGATTATAATATTGGTGAATATAAAATAAAAAATATGGAAGATTTATTATCATATATAATGTTTGTTATAATTTTATCATTTGTTTTACTTTTGATAATTTATAATATAACAACAAATACAAATAGTTTTAATTCATATAATTTATTTACTAGTGAAATTATTACACCATTTTTATTAATATTTATATTCGTATTATTTATTTACATATTTATTAATTATAATACAAAATATAATCTATATTTTATCAATGGTATATTTGACAGTTGTTACAAAAGAGATTTAACCCATTTAAATAATAAATTGATACCTTTTATTAAATTGCATGATAAAAACGCCGATATTATATCTAATGACTATTTAGACCATTATATAATTACAAATGTGTTCACTTCTATCATAAATGGTGATTTAATCCTGGAAGCTACTGGAAAATATGAAAATCCATTAAAACTTGATAATATTTTTAAGGATTATGCTATAATGTCATCAATGAATGTACAATTAAAATTATACAATGACGTTGACACAAGTGATAAGGTAAAATTTGATGATTATTATAGCAAAATATATGAAGAGACATATTCATATTTTGAAGGCGACAATAAGGATTTTAAAAATAACGGTATTCCTGGTATATATACTTTTGTTGAATCTATACCAAAGGAAGACAAAACTGTAAAAATAGTCGATGAAACAGTTACTAATAGTAGTGATATTGATTCCTATTGCAAATATATTATAAATAAATATAAAGATAATATAATAATAATTATAAATATATGCAAACACATATTTAATCCTAATAATTTTAAAAAAAATATTTCAGAATATAATGATAATATTGCTAATAATAAAGAAAACGTTTTGATGTCATATTTTAAATTTGAATTATCAGAAAATAAAATGGAGGCTATCCCATATAAATTTTTATTAAACATTAATGCAAATAACTTGGGTGATTTTCTTAGCTTAGCAAATAAGAATAATTTTAATATTTCAGAAAATAATGATGATATTATTAATAATAAAGAAAAAACTTTGGTGGATGCCGAGACAACACTGGCAACTTTGGTGCAACGAGCTTACTCATCAACCTCCGAAGAGCAAGCGAACGCAAATCTCGCCGCGAAAAAAGCAAAAACAGAAGCCCATGATGCATTATTGAATCTACACCATTCCTATAAACCTATTGAAAATATTGTCAATAATTTCTTATTAATTACTGCACATATGAAATACAATTATGAAATTCTTAAAAAACATATCCCGGAAACCGCTATCACAAATATTATTGCTGATACTTCAAGCCTTGTAGCCCCTATGAATACCATGATCAATACCGATGACAATCCCGAATTAAAAAATGCTTTACATAAATTACATTGGTATGAAAACATAAAATTATTTGGATTATTAACAGAATCTCTATACAAAAATGACAATACACAAATAGAAATTGCTGACACATTTAATCCAACATTTAAACCCGACGAAACGAAAGGAAAGGTTCATAAAACATATACTGAGCTTAATTATACCTTTAATATGCTAAATAATTATGAAGCTGAAACAAATAATATTTCTAATAATTACTTAAAAAATGTTATCAAATCTATTTATAAGGATATTAATAACAGTGATATAAAATTTAGAAATGATGATTCGGATGATAAATTTGAATTTAAAATAGATAAAAGTAATTTAGCAGATCCCGTTGATAGTATACTACATAAAGCAAATAATATTACCGGTGAAGGGTTTTTAATAAATTATATTACCAATATCATTATAATTATTATGATGTATAATATTGGCAATAATATATAATTAAAAATATTATGAAGTAGTAAAGGTGTGATTATAAATTAATTATAATGGAAAGTGAGTCTAAGAATAATATGCAAAATAAAATAAAAGAATTTCAACAACCGTACTTATATAGATTAAAGTCAACAAATGATGAAGATGAGGAATATCGTTATAGAATATTAAGTAATCTATTATTTTCACCTTATGATGAAAAAGACCCTGAATATTTATATTTTTTTGGTATTATTCCATGTGAATTAATCCCATCAGCATATATACCATTAAATTATAAAAATCATTCTAAAAATTTTTATAGATTATCTAAAAATGATAAATTTGTAGAAGCTCATTACAAAGATACATACAAGCCAATAACAAAAAGTACTGGAAATGTAGATTTTAGCTTTGACGAAAAAAAAATAATTAAGGAAGAACTCAAAAATATGCTAACAAAATTTGAAAGTGACGACTCTCTTTATAATTTTAATTATTTACCTATGACAATAAACATAATAATTCTATGGACTATTGTAATATTTATGATAATGTATATTTCTCTTTATTATTATGCTCAAATATTCAACTATATTCTCGCTATAACAGTATCCGTATTATTAGTCCTTTCTATAATATGGAAAATGATATACACATTACAAAATTAATTATTATTTTTTTATCTATAATACGAATAAGGAAGTATTAATATTAATTATGGTTAAAAACAATGATAGAATGAAATTCATTACTTTATTTAATAAATTACAATATGAAAAACCTATTGATGATGATGTCGTGTCTACCGATTCATTTGCAGACTATTTAATTGACGATATTGATTTAAAAAAAATGGCACCTGAACGCTTTAATTATTATAAAGATTTAATAGCTATTTTTAACAAAAAACCTCAAACATTATATAATATTCTTAAAAAATATTATAGATTTCAAGATATGACAAATAAGGAGAAAAAATATCTTAATAAATTATCTTTTTATGATGCCGATAAAGCAACATTAGAGATCGATGATTTGCATGAGCTTAACCAAAAAATTGCCAGTGATAAAAATTCAGGAGCTATTATTAAAAATTTTTTAACGAAAATAAAATCCGACATCAATGCGGGTGGCAGTAGTAATGAAAATAAAAGCGAACATACGGGTGGTGATGGTGGCGATCCAGATTATAAGGAATCGGCATTTAGAAATGCTTTAAAGAAAAACTATGGAATGACCAATATCAATTATTTGAATACTAATATATCTAAACCGACAGTGGCGGAAGATTACACCCAAGATGATAAAAATACTGTTGACGCGAAAAATAATGCAATGGAAAAACGATATAAAAATCAAAACAAACTTGTTAAAATCGGTCAAGAAATAGATATATATAATGATGGTGAATATAATACAGGCCAAATTAAACAAAAAATATTAAAGTTTGAAAATGACCCCGAAAATCCATTGAAAGAATTAGATATTAAATTTGACGATAGAATCGTTTTTATATTTTCTACATTTTTCATCAGATATGTTACACTTGTTTTAATAAAATGGTGTATCGATATAAATATTATAAAAACATTTGAAGAAGGCTTTTATTATTATGCTGCTATTTATTTAACTATATTTTGGTTTATTGTATTGTTCGTCAATATAGATAATTCAACACAAGTTGATTACATGAACTTCGACGATTTTATGAATAGTATTAGATCAGTATTTTATTATTATTATATGGGTACAAATGGAATAACTAGATTATTTGTTCATACATGTTTAATAATTGTATTATTAATGATACCCATTATATTAAATATTAGAAAGAAAAATGATTTCGAAGAAGATGACGATAGTGAAGATAGCGAAATTGTACATTATGACGAACGAAAAAAATTAATAAAATCGCTTTCATTATTTACTATATATATATGGGTTTTGACAAGTATTATCGCTACTAAATTCTAATAAAAGATATATTTATTTAGTTTAGAGAGCATATAATATATGGATGAAGATAAACGAGCAACTGCATTAAATTCCATTACTACTGTTGGAAAAGAATATATATCATTATCAGATGGTACTAAAATTGGAAAGAAAGTTTTAAAGGATTTAAAAAAATTGATGGAATTGGAATTGCGAGAAAAATACAAAATTGTTAAAAATAAATGGAAAGTCGTTTCTAGTGAAGATAAAGAAAAAACAACTCAACTTCTTGCTAAG
>Ga0206123_10004455_pt1 | contig 10946 bp, 10 predicted proteins | sample Helgoland_Spring_2_FD_160086 | JGI IMG/M metagenome (GOLD analysis project Ga0206123, IMG submission 160086) | Pelagic subsurface seawater microbial communities from Kabeltonne, Helgoland, North Sea - Helgoland_Spring_Bloom_20160316_1 | ecosystem: Environmental > Aquatic > Marine > Epipelagic ... | reverse complement strand
AAGTTAACGCCAGCGTAATACATTGATTCACCACGGCTTCCGGAATTTCCTCATCCGCTGGAAAAACTATCGCGCGGCTACCTTCATAGGTCAGGCGGTCACCAAATAAAGTCCTGAAAGTCTCAACAAGACTGGTCTGGCAGTGAAAAAATATTGCGCACCCCTGCGGTTCTTTCTTGCTCCACCCCAGTCGGATGGGACTTCCCCCGGGGACCCTGTAGGCAGGCTGCCCCCATTTGAGCGACTCTTCGAGCTTCAGTTCAGGACCAATGTTGGCTACCGCAACTAACACTAACGAGCGCAACTGTTCGAGCATTTGCCTATCTTTTTTGTTGTAGCTGGCAAATACAGCACTGACGTCGGCATCTCTTTTTTTACCCATAATACACCTGCTCCAAATAGCCAATTTCGCCCCGCAAAAGGGATTTTACTTTTCTTGGGGATGATATAGACTCACCAAGCTGGTACAGATTACAGCAGTTATTTATGTGTGTGCAATTTCGAAAAGTTCTATCATGTGATAAGTTCTAACTCGTTTTGTCCCCTCGTACGTATCTCCTGCATCTCCCGGCATTTTATCGGCATGACGGAATTCGTCGTCGAGAATAACTAAAATTATTCCAGGGGGAATAGTTAAATGGCACAAATGACTGGCCGCGTTAAATGGTTTGATGAAAAGAAAGGTTTCGGCTTCATCGAACGCGAAAACGGTACCGACGTATTCGTTCACTTCAGGGCAATCACCGGAGGTGGGTTCAAAACTCTCACCGATGGACAGGAAGTAGAATTCGACGTTGAGGACGGACAGAAAGGCCCTCAGGCAGTAAACGTCACTGTACTCTAACCCCTCTTAATTCGAGCGGTTATACCAGGTTCGTACAAAACAACAGTCCCGTATCCGGACCGTTGAGTGATATAAAATCCAGGTTTTATTGATAGTCAATTCAATCCTGGCGACCACAAATATCACAATGAGTCTCCATCAAGGAGTGCTCAAAATACCTTATTGCCCAACAGACTGCCAACCACAACCGCGGACCAACCCCTGGCGGAACCCTGACGAAAAATGGCTAGTTTCCAGATTCCGAATCAACCGCACCAAAAATGCTGTTTAATTTTTCCCTGATCTCTATGGGTAGCTCCGGCGCCAGAATCGACGCTACATTCTGCGTAAGATGATCCTCACTGCCAGTTCCGGTCAATATCACCGTCGCTCCAGGCTCATGCCGGCAGAACCTGTAAGCTGCCTGCACAATAGAATCGATTTCAGGATGCGCCTCCAGAAAGCCTAACGGATTTGCTGAATCTACGGCCTGCTCCTCAATATTACCTGTACTGATTAATTTTTCGACAACCTCACGCAGTGCGTCGGGCTGACTTAAGGCACGTCTAACCGCAAACATTATTTGAGTTGCAACATTATTTTTAATCGTCAGTGGAAAGACCGACTTGCGGGCGCTCGGGTTCAACAGGTTAAAACCAACCATCACTACATCGAAATGGTCATCGGGCAATGCCACTTTTAACATCTCGTGAGAAGGGTCACCGACAAATTGTTCGGTTATCCCGAGAAATCTAATCTTGCCTTTTTGCTTTTGTTCCAACAATGCGGGTAACAATTCGTTAACACAATGTGGATACTGGTCAACCGTCACACCATGGAGATTGAACAGGTCAATATAATCCGTTTGCAATCGGCCAAGACTCAAATCAATGGATTCAACAATATCAGCGGCACTCATCAACCGGGAACCACGGCCAGCGCTTGATTTGGTAGAGATAACCACTTTATCCCGCTTGCCCTTTAGAGCATTACCCACCGCCGATTCAGTTTTATAGGCCCGCGCTGTATCAATAAAATTAATACCCAACTCGAGTGCATGTTCAACTATCCGTGATGCGTGTGCTTCACTTTTCCCATAAGCAGTGCCTAAACGACTATGACCTCCGCATCCCAGACCTGCGATACTCACTTCAAGATTGGTGCGACCCAGAGTAACCGTTTGCATAATAAGCTCCCATCATGGTTTATTAAATTTCAATCATTACCCAATATTGTCCGAACCGCCACCCTGCCAAAAAAGACGTAGGGATATGAAATATCCTTCCATGACTTATTGCACAGGGTAATGACGATGATAGAGTATACGTAAACTTTACTGCGCAGGTAGGGAATCATGACGACTATTTTCGATGCTGTACGCACTATTTGCCTGGGCTTTGCCGAAACCGAAGAAGTGATATCCCACGGTTCGCCAAACTTTAAGGCTGCTGGCAAACCCTTCGCAATATACTCGCTGAACCATCACGGGGACGATAAGGTTGCGTTGCTGGTAAAACTGTCAATGGAAGCGCAACAAATGCTCGTTTCTTCAGCACCAAATATCTTTTTTGTACCCCCCTATGTTGGCTCGAAAGGCTGGGTCGGTATCGAACTAAACCAGGGGCTGGACTGGAATCGTGTTGCAAAGCTAACCTTTGATGCCTACTGCGGCAACGTATCCGCCGCCAAAGCCGCGGCAACCTCCATGCCTGCATTTTCTCCTCCGACGATAAAAATGAAGCCGGAGGATATCAATCCGCTGAAGTCGAAGAAAAATCTAGCGATTCTCAAGAAACTGGGAAAAATAGCCACCGGACTGCCCGAGGTGGTTGAAGATAGACAGTTTGGCAATCCATGTTTTAAAGCCGGCAAAAAAACTTTCACGGTCATTTGTCACAATAGAGTAACAACAATTCTACAGGTCTGGGTGGGTGCAGATCGCCAGCTATCCTTAACCTCTTTTGATGACAGATTTAGTGTGCCGCCATATATTGGGCATAATGGCTGGATAAATCTGGACATTGAAGCAAAACAAAATTGGCAGGAAATTGGTCAATTAGTCGAGGATAGTTACCGTCACTTTGCGCTCAAACGAATGATAACCGCACTGGATAAAGCCTAAAACCCGGTAAATACGCCATAAGAGAACTAGGCTTCAATAAAATTTTCCACATTCGGAATGATCTGCAACAGGTCTGTCACGCCGATATCAACTCCCACCTGACTAAAGAGCGTTGATATTTGACCGCGATGATGAGTCTGGTGATTAAAAAAGTGATGTAGCAGTAGTCCGAAGTTTCGCTCTGCGGGAATACCCGCAACATCTGTATAACGTAAAAGATTATGGAAATCTTCAGTCTGAACCTCCAGGGTCATACTGATAATAAGCTCATCAAGCATCTCCCTGATAATTGAGAGATCGGACAGGGAATCACATAAAATTTCATCGAGGCTGTCCGGTCTGGCTAATGATGCCAACTCGGATAATGACCTGAACTTTGCCTCATGTTCTGCAAATCGTTTAAGCCAGATAATATCCGCAACTACAATGTGATTGAGTGAACCGAATATCGAATGGAAAAACGCGCCCATATCCTGGTTCAATATTCCGACATCCAACGCCTCGGCATAGTCATACATCTGCCTATTCATTAGCTGATTGTAATTAGCCATTAATTCAAAGTTCTGTTTCATTAACTTAACTCAAGAATGTCGAAGCCTGGGCACGGGAAGCCGCAAGCAAGGATGAATTGGGGATTTTGCCAAGCAGACTATTATCCGGCAGACAATCTGCCTCGACAAAGGCCAGAAGACCGGGATCCCGGTCACAAAATAACATGTCGAAGGTTAGGCGGTCACCACCATAAAGTCCACGATGAATCATATTTGCCGAGAAGACCAACAGGTCTCCCGCGTTGAGTGAAATTTCAACACCTGTACTTAAATCATCGGAACACAACTTTCCGTTCTTCTCCATTCGCACCTCAAACTCTTCGTCGGAATCCCACCTGACATGGGTTCCTGGCACAAGCTCCATCCCAGGCTCGTCGGAAGTAGGAATACGAAAGTGGATCACATTGACACGTTGAATCGTCTCCTTCTGTTGTTCGATAGTCATCGGGTTGTACTGGATATCCCGATGCCAGTAATTTTTCTGCTGCGGATCTACCGGGTTAAAGAACAGCTGGGTATTCATGAATGCGGGTCCCGACGGAATCAGCCTGGACACTCGCTGGTAGATTTTTTCCTGGCAGACAAAGCGAAATAATTTTAAGCGGTCTGGTTCAGTAAGAAACCTGGTTCCTGTCAGGTAAGCACTATTAACTGCTTTCGTTTCATAGAAAGATTTATGCTCAACTTTCCACGCCTCATGAAATCTGGTCAGCACTTCTTTGAGTTCATTAATTTCAGTCTCGGTGAACAGACCTCGATATACCAGATATCCCTGCTTTTGATATTCTTCAATCACCTTTGTCGGCCCTCATAATTTAATCGGTGTGGTTTACGAAAATCCAGACCCACCCCTGCCTCGATAAGTCGCTCAATACCTTTATCATAATGTCTGCCAACCATACTCACACCATGTGAATCATCTCCCGGGACAATGGCTATTCCCATTGCGGCAGCTTGATTCAGAATCGATTTTGTCGGAAATGGTTCCCTTCCCTCTTTATCGAAACCTGCCATATTGAAATCCAGAATCAGATCGAACTCCCGGACCTTTTCCAGGTTCCGGTTTACCCGGTTTGCAACTTCCGGCCTCGAAAGTGTACGGAGGTAATCCGGGTCAAATAACCGGATCAAATCAAAATGACCAACTACCGAAGGTTTATAGCGAACAATCATTTCATACTGCTGGTCAAAATACTGACAAAACAGTTGCTCGACGCCCCCGTGGAATCTAACAGCCTTATCATACTCATCTCGTGAGTAATCGATCATAAAGTCACTGACATGATGAACCGAGCCCACAATATAGTCAGGCTTAAAGGTGTCAATTATGTGTTCTATCACGGCAACAGAACCACTGCAGCTTTCGATTTCAAAGGCGACTAATAACTCGATACGATCATGATATTTTTCTTTTAGTCGAGTACATTCGGCAAAGTATTGTCCAAATCTACTTTTTAACTTCGCAGCGTTTAAACCCGCCTCGCGTTCGTCCGGGTAAACAAACTCTTCAGAGACCGCGTGCATATGCTCGGTCACCCCGACCCAGGAAAACCCCGCATCGATATAGGCAAGTACTATCTGCTCAAGTGAATCACTTGCATGATTACAAAACTCGCCACTGTGGCCACCATGGACCGAGACTTTGGGTGCCTTCAACATGCAATCTCTATACTCGTTTGTTGTAAAAAGACAAAGTAGCTTAAAATGACCGGCCTCGACAACCGTACTTTATTAAATTTCTATTTATTAGCCCACGCCCACCGGAGTCACTTCTCTTGAGTTTCAGCGTCAAACGATCACCAGCGCCAATTGCCTTAAATACCAGGCTCGCCTATCTCGATTTGCTTGCAGAACCACAGGAACTGTATGTAGAGCAGATGGTGGCGAACGGTATCCCCTGGCTTATTGCAGACGGCGGTTACGCAGTTACCTCTGGAGAAAGTCTGATTGAGCTATACCTGCCCGATGCGAGTGACGACAAATTAACCGGGGTTGCAAAACTATTGAGGCACGAGGCAGGTGTACAACAGATACTTTACAAGAGTTTTGATCCGCAACTTAACAGACTTGCAGACCTGCAAAATAGTGGATGCACGGTTGTCGGGCATCTATTCAGGCAGTTCTCGAATCGCGAGGTTAGAACAGAGGAGTTAACGCCGATACTGCGGCCATCAGCTATAGAAGATCTGCAAAAAATCGCGGCAATTGATGACAGTTTTTTTAGCGGACCAAATGAGATACAGGAATATCACCGGAATGGTGGGCTTTACAGTCTAGTCACCCCAGACCAGGTTTTACTGGGTTGCGGCATCACAACCAGAGTAATACCAGATCATCGGATTTTGGACCTGGGCATGCTGGTCGCGCCGGAACACCGAAACCAGAACCTGGGTGCATTTATCATTAATCAGCTTGCGCTACGATGTATTACAGATGGCGATCGACCGATCTGCGGTTGCTCAAGCGACAACAAGGCCTCTTTTCGCGCATTGAACAAGGCTGGCTTTACCAGCAATTATCAAAATCTGCGGATCGAACTAGACCAGGTTTAAGGGCGTGGCAACCTGAATTCGGTAACGCTGAGATATACCTGCCCCACAACAGCGTGCGAGGCTTATCCTGAGAAAAACGCTGGAGAATGTAGTACCCAAAAATTTCCGATATTGCATTTCAATCGTCGTCGAGGCCCAGTGCACGCAAGCCATCAACCATTGCCCGAAAGAACTTCTCGCTGTGGCCACGAGCGACCCGGCTGCCGCGGACCCAGGTAGCGTAATTCAGACCGGACTGCGCGGCACAGGCTTTTTGCCAGGCTGCAAGACCTTCTTCGCGGCGTCCCATATGCCCGAAGATGTTGGCGAGGTTTGCATTAGCCGTTGCGATGTCGGGGATGTGTGTGAGCAATTCCTGTTGTACCGCCAGAGCCAGATCGTATTGACCGAGCACTGTATGGGCCTGGGCGAGTGGCCAGAGTTCCCTTGGGTTTGTGGCTCCCGTGAGCCTGGAGACAACTTCTTCAGCGCGCCCGATTCGCAACAGCACCCCACTGACAGCGCGATCACCACCGATGGCGGTTCGGCTGAGACGATCCAACAGCCTAGCTGCCTGATCAACATCGCCAAATGTGGACTCGACGGTTGCCGCAATCTTCAGGCCTCCCCGATCGTTCAAGGCCATGGCTTTTCTCGCGTGCTGCAATGCTCGAGCCGAATCACCGGCAACGTCGCGGCTGAAAAGCCCTTCCAGATTGTAGATCAAAAATATCGCCATATCTTCGTGTGCTTGCATCAGGTTCGGGTCCAACGCGATTGCGCCCGCGAGCAATCGTTCGCGCCCAAGCTGGATTGATTTAGATCGGGGGTCTAATCCCTTGTACACGGTACGCGAGCGGGCAATCAAGCCCATCGCGTCCAATGACGCATCGTCTAGCTCTTTTTCTGTGTGCGCAATGTATGACCACATGATACCGGTCAGTCGCTCCGCGATTTCCGCAGGTTGTAGATACGAGAAATCCGTAACCGCCTCCGGTCGGAAAGACCAGGTGTCGAGTTGTTGCCCATCAAAAGCCGAGACCTTTACCCGGATTGACTGCTCCGGCGAACGACGGCTCAAGGCGACCAGGAAATCTCGTTTTTCGTAGATCTGCGGTTCGGTTTTCTCGGAAAATATGCGAAAGGACGTATAGGACATAACTTCAAGGAGATCATCAACGTAGTCCTGTGCAATCTCATCGTTTTGGGGAAATGTCGTGGACAGGTGGAAAGCGGGGATCAGCGTGCCAGACTGCCTGGATTCATCCTCGAGCGGGATGACCTCAGCCAGCGCATCGGTCAATTTTTGCCGGTAGGCGTGGGTGTCGAGTGTCTGCCGTTGTAGCGCCTGGCGGTCGCCAATAGCAAGGCGCAGCAGCGCCGGCAGTGGTGTGCTGTCCAGTTGAACAACAATGATTGGTAGTTCGTCATCCAGGGCGAAGTTAAGTTCTTTGAGGCAGTTTGGACTTGCGTTAGATCGCGCCGTTGAGAAGAAAATTAACGCGGTGGCATTTGACAGGGCGTCAGCCAACGCCTGTCGCCAGACAGCGCCGATATGAATGCCGTCGTCGTACCAGAGCCTGAAGCCGGCATCGTGAATGAACGTCATTTCGGCGTAGACGTCCGCGTCATCATCATGTGCATAGCTGACAAAAAATGAGGTTTGTCACCCTCATAGGCCGGGAAAGGTTTGTTGGTCATTAGTGGCTCCGTCACAACCGGCAGTCTAACAAACCCTGATTGAGATGTGTGTGTTTCGAATGCTCAAAAGCCTGGTAATTGCCATAATCGCGCACACCAAGTAGTATCAATTTAACCGTCGGATGGATTGGTTGACACTAGTGGAACGACCCTTTGCTGCCTATCAAGGCAATGAGCCCTACATCTTTGTAAGCTACGCACATGATGATGCGGCCTATGTTTACCCTGAAATTGTGCATCTGAGAGATCAGGGTTTCAATATCTGGTACGACGAGGGTATTCGGCCTGGCGCCAGTTGGCGGGACGAAGTCGCACTGGCACTGACCCAATGCAAACTGTTCCTCTTTTTCGCTTCACCCAGATCAGTGGCTTCCACCAATTGCCTTAAGGAAGTGAACTTTAGTCTTTCAAGGGAACGAAAAATTATTGTTGTACACCTGGAGAAAACACAGCTCCCTATCGGATTGGAGCTGAGTTTGAGCGATATGCAGGCAATTCTTCGCGAGGATCACTCCGAGGCTGCGTATCAAACCAAACTGGCAAACTGTCTTTCAGAAAATTTACCTCAAAAATTTGAGCATGTTGTCGTTGGACGCGACCTTATAGAACCCAATTTAATCACAACAGCTGCCGGTGATAAGGGAAAGTCGATTGCAATCCTGCCCTTTGACAATCGAAGCAACGATCCCGACAACGAGTTCCTGTGCGAGGGGATCGCCGATGAACTCATTAATGGCTTGTCCCAGGTTGAGGGGCTTAAAGTGGCTTCTCAATTGGCATCCTTCAAGTACAAAAAATCAGATCTCGATCTTTCCCAGATAGGCCAGAAATTGGGTGTCAAACATATTCTCAACGGTAGCGTTCAAAAAGTTGGAGACCGGGTCCGTATCACTGTTCAATTAAGCCAGGTTGATAACGGATCAATGCTGTGGTCGAGCCGTCTGGATAAAACGCTTGCGGATATATTTGCATTACAGGAAGAGGTTGCGACTCAGGTGGTGTCGAAGCTTGAGGTTTCACTCGGAGCCGATCAGAATGCACCACTGGTTGATGTTGGAACGGACAACGCCCAAGCTTATGAACAACTCCTGCTCGGCAATCATTTGTTCCGCAGGCATACCCAGCGATCGCTGGAGCAGGCGCTCTCTTGCTATCAGCGCGCTGTTGCATTTGATCCTGAATTTGGTCCTGCCTATATGAACCTGCACGTTTGCTATCGTAGTCTTGTTAGCGGGTTTGGGGCGCAAAGGTCCGAAAACATAGCCAGGGCCGAAAAGGCCGCCGATCGGGCAAGGGAAACAGGTTACAAGCCAAAGGTCCCGTGGATTGTCATCCACAGACGCTTACACCCTGAAGCGGCCCCCGGGCAGCGGTCATCAGCAATCGAGGCTTGCACAAAGATCCGCGAGCCTGATCCCGAATGGCAGTTGCACGAATTTGTTCAACTCTCAGCGAGCCTGACCGCAGCAGGACTATTCAGAGGCTCACTCGACTATCTCGAACACTACTACAGACAATCGAAACAACAGCCAACGAATGACAATACATATTGCTGGCTACTCGGACAAATTGGGCAGTTCGATCAGGCAATTCTTGCCTCTACAGAATCGATAGCGGAAAGACCGGATGACCCAATTCCCATAGGCGATCGAGCAATGCTCTATAGCCGTACCGGGCAGTACACAAAAGCAGCGCAAGATCTTGAGAATATGGCGAAAACTCTGCCGCGAAATTTTCCCGCGTTCTATCATCTGTTTTGGCTGGGTGAACTGGATGCGGCAACTGAGTATTTCAATTGGCTCGAAAGCAGAAACATGATGACTATTTACAAGTTCTGGGGTTGCTTCCTATTGGGTGAATTCGAACGTGGTATGAATCACCTGGAAGCTACTGCCGCTCAGGGTTTTGGCGCCAGTGGTATTCGTCTAAATGCGACCCGGGTCCTCCCGGCTTCCATATCACGTGCGGTGGTCGATCATCCGCGATTTAAGAATTTGATGGCGCAATACGGCGTGGATGATGGCTGGTATGGTGAACTAATGGATATGGCCAACAAACTGACCGACATCACGGGTATTGTTGTTAGACCTGATGAAGACTATTAGGTTCTACCCAACAATTTACCCTGTTGTTGTATGACTGGCGGGCAATCTATCCAGGTTTCCACACAAGAATGCGGACCAATGACAACACCGTATGGGAGGCAGAGGTGGTCGCTAGTAATACCTCGTTACTAGCGCTTTTGTATTGTGATAGCAAAAATATGCCAATGATGATCCTCTCCCTGAGCGGTTTTGCCATCCAATTCATGCTCAACCCAATGAACAATCTCAAATTCAGTTAAAATGGATTTTAGCGAGTGCTCAGTTACAGTCATGACGTCTGGCCAGAATGCAGCTGAATCATATTGCTCAGATGCCATGGTATCCCTTGGCCCAAGAAAGCCACCAACAAAAATACCACCGGGAACCAGCGACCGACTAATCTTCCCCCATACCTCGGGAAATTCTGCAGTAGGACAAAAGAACAAACTTGCATCTGCGACCAAAAGGTTGGCAGCAGGGTAGTCAAAATCGGTAAAGGAGGATTGAAAAAGATGCACATTGGTATCGTTTCCAAATTCAGTTTCGCAGCGCCGGATTGACTCTGCCTCAAGATCAAAGCCAAACACTTCAAAGCCACGACTTCGCAAATAACGAATGTCGCTACCCGCGCCGCAGCCACAATCTATCGCGACACCTTGCTCAAACCTGTCCAACACTCTAGTTGCTGCACGAACCAGAACATCACGTGGTTCTCGATGTTCTGTGGCGTTGTAATACTCGTCAATTTGTTCCGAAGCCATTGAAACCTCTCCTGCGACTCACCTTGCCACTTTGCTTAATTTTCCAATTCGGATAGTTCGCTGATTGCCATATTGTATAGCGTGAAGAAAAGAAATTCGTGTACTACGCGATGGTACTATTTGGGTATTTTCCGCCTGGAAACCCTACCGGTTCACATCGTACCAGCATGAGCGATACACATGGAAATTGGCTAAGCCGTCACCCGGTAGCAGCGCCCGGAGCGATTAGTTTTTGCGCTCTTTGGTTACAAACGCTAGCCATGCTTTGGCAAATTTGTCAGACACCAACCAGGCGGTGGCTTCTTTCATGGTACCCTCTTCCAATGGCGCCAGCTTATGTTTGTAAATGTCTCCAACTGTCCCCATGTCTTCG
>Ga0206123_10004454_pt1 | contig 10950 bp, 6 predicted proteins | sample Helgoland_Spring_2_FD_160086 | JGI IMG/M metagenome (GOLD analysis project Ga0206123, IMG submission 160086) | Pelagic subsurface seawater microbial communities from Kabeltonne, Helgoland, North Sea - Helgoland_Spring_Bloom_20160316_1 | ecosystem: Environmental > Aquatic > Marine > Epipelagic ... | reverse complement strand
TCTATCAGTCAGGCATACCTTCCGGAAAAGGCAGGGTACTTCTCCTAGGATGGTCATACAAAGCAGAAGTTGGAGATCCTAGAGAGACGCCAGCAGCCCCTCTAGCAGAAGCACTAGTTGCTCGGAAGATTAGTGTCTCAGCATGGGATCCATATTTGGATTCAACCTCCTACCCAACACATGTGGACGCCCTTGATGAGCCGTATCAGTTTAAGGGCTCATTTGACCTGGTGGTACTTGTAACAGCTCACAAGGATTGTCTCTCTCTAGACTGGGGTCGGTTGAAGGAATCCATGCGACAGCCATTGATTTATGATGGGCGTAGAGTACTGGATTTAGACCAACTTTCATCTCTCGGATGGCAGACTTATGCAGTTGGAAAGCCACGGTGATTAAATGAATAATGACGATTTCAGTGAAGAATATTTACTCAAAATTCGTCGGGAGAAAACAGCTCGGGAGTTGGATCGGCTCCAAAACTCTTTTTCATTTCGGGTAGGACAAATAATTGCAAAATCATTACGAATACCGATACTACTTCCTCTATTGCCGTTCTGGATTTTTGGATTTACCTTCCTTTATGGGCTTGAGAGATTGGGAGTTATAGCATCCCATACAGTTAGCAGCGGGAGGAAAATCGTCGATCCCAAAAAATGCATTGTATTTTTCCCCACGAATGGAGTCGGCTTGGGCCATTTCACTCGTTTGTTTGCAGTAGCAAAACGTATTCGAAAACAGGATCCGGAAGTTGAAGTCATTTTTTTGACTACGATGGCGGCTCTTCACCTTCTTGAATCTGAAGGGATTCCTTCTTACCATCTACCTGGTGTTTACATGTTCAACGATATGACCTCTGGGGAATGGAATGCTATAACCGAAGAAATTCTTGCAACCGTTTTTGAAATACATCGTCCGAGTATATTTGTCTATGACGGAGCATTTCCCTACCGAGGTATGTTAAATGCCATTAAGAATCGAGAAGGGCTAACGAATGTATGGCTTCGGAGAGGCGCGTTCAAGAAAGGAAGCACCAAAATACCCGTCGATAGCATTGAACACTTCCACCATGTTGTTCGACCTGGAGATAGCATAGCATCATCCGATGAAGAATTGAGTTTCACAACACCGGTTATGAATGTTAATCCTATTTTATTAGCGGAGTCTTCCCAACTCATGGACTCATCATTGGTTAGGACTCGCCTTGGAATACCTGATGGAGCGATCTCAGTATATATCCAGCTTGGTGCAGGAAAAATTAACAATATTGAGGGTCAACTTGAGATGGCTGTTAGGATCTTGAATGAATATGAAAATGTTCACATCGTTGTGGGCGAGTCTATCATTGGAGATCGATTAACTCTTGAAGGAAGTAGAATGCGAATTATTAGGGACTATCCAAACTCTCTTTTCTTCAACGGCTTTGATTTCTCGATAATGGCGGGTGGGTATAACTCCTATCATGAAGCGATCGCCTTTCAACTTCCGACTCTATTTATTCCCAATATTAATACTGGAATGGATGATCAATTAGCAAGGGTTTCGGCTGGAGAAGGTAAAGGGGCATGTATTGTGCTTGGAAATCAAGATGACGTCTCTATGCGCTCGGGTATTGAGCAACTGATGAAAGAGGACGTTCGAAAACGCATGAGAAATGCTTGTAAGATGCTATATCAAGAAAACGGGGCTGAACAAACCGCCTCAGAGTTGCTAAAGTTCTTATGAACATCCAAAGAGCCTTGGTACAATTGAATGGCTCAGTCCAATTTGGATGAGAAGTTCAATAGAGGGCCGGGGTCCTCAATTGTATCAATTCCTAATTCTTCGAGTTTTAGTTGAAAATATTCGTGAAGAAATTCAGGGATATATTCTAACGATTTTTCAAACCATTTGTCAACCCACTGAGTATCAAGTACGATTGTATCGATTTTAGAGTGGGTAAGGCCCTTGTGATCGCGAGCCCAAAGTAGACTGGGTAGCATTGGTATGTATTCTTTGTCAAGTTTCTTTTCAACTTCGTTATTTGTCGGAATCGGGTTGCCTTGTAGTCCTCTTTTTCTAAAGCATTTTAGACAGTTTTTGCAGGGTTCCCCCTTTTCTCCTCTCATACACCCCATGGAATATTTCAACCCCATGCGATCAGCAATTTTCGTTGTAACGACTTCTGTCATACCTGCACATGGAATACAATACTCGAGACCTACGCCCCGAAAAGCCTCCATGATTTTGGATAAATCTTGGTCTCGATATTTCGTTCCGTGTCCATTTGGACCGAAAAGATACATACGTTCCAAAACATTGCCATCTGCGAGGGTGTGTAGCCCATAGTACTCCGAAAATAATATCCCAGTAGTTGTAAAACCGGCGTTTCCGTAATACCCCTTTGATTTCCCATAAGCTTTAGGCAATTCATCACAATTGGAAACCACAGCAACTCCACCAACTTCTTTAACTGACAGTAATGCATTTTCAATTTTATGCATTCCACTCGGTTTGCTAACTTGGGTATAAATTGGTACACAAGATGGCAATAATTCCAGTACAGCGGTAGAATCTACGCCCCCGGAAAATGCGACTCCAACGTTTTTCCTGCCATCAACAATAGGGGTTGATTGTTCAAATTTAGAGTTGGTGTTTCTTTCAAAAGAAACCTCTGCTAGTTTAGCCTTAGGAGGTTCAAGAATCACAATTTCTTTAAATGGTGTTAAGAAAACATACTCGGCTAATCCGAGAATATTTAGAGGAGGGATAGTGAAATCCTCTGGGACTTGCCAGAATATATCCATTTCCGGATGCTTGAAAACAAGCTTTCCCGAGCTTAGTTCCCAACGATTTTCTCTTCCAGAAACTCCGTACACAGCATGCTCCTCTCTAATGGAAGCGTGGATGTGATTACTAATTATTGTTCTTAGGATAATGCAGCAATACTTCTCAAAGGATATCATTAGGAGCCTCAAATTTCCTCTCAGTATAAGGATCATTTGAGATGAAATGGTTTGCCTTGAATTGTTCAGAATGGTGCCACTTTGTGTATGATTTACGATATTCCAAGCGAACGCCAGAAAGTCCACTCCATCCGACTGCAAATTTGCCGCCCTGGGAAAGAGATTCACTGCGAACGCTTGCAACAAGATAGGGTGTCGGAAGGAATACGATTCGTTCCGACCCAAAATGGGATTTAATTCTGTACTCGTATTCTGAGTCTGCTGAGACTCGCACACTATCAAAATAGCCGAGTTCGGAGATCATTTCATTTCGTCTCATTGTTAGTGAGATGCATGCTGGTCTTACTGCTCCGTTGCCTTTGAAAATGATAACTCCATTCTCATCAACTCGAAAATAGTTTGAAAATACTGCGACAATCTTAGGGTTGTTCTCTAGATGTGAGATACTTACCTCAAGCTTTCGTGGATGTAACCAATCATCTGAGTCATGAAACGCCAGATAATCTCCATTTGATATCTTCATACCTTGGTTTTTGGCAATATAGGTCCCTCCATTGGTATCCATACTCACTACAATGATTCTAGGGTCTGATTCTGCTTTTTCCAAGAGGAATTCCATGACATCGTCAGGGCTTGCATCATCAACAATGATCAGTTCAATATTTCGGTATGTTTGACAAAGTATTGAATCGATTGCGGCTTCCAGAAGTTCATTATGTTTGTATACAGTCATAATAACGGATACAAGAGGCCCGTCCACAACGTGTTCTATTTTTGATATTAGGGCCTTGACAAGCAACCGTCGTTGTGGATCTTCAGATATGAACGAATCGTCTTCTGACCCATCTTGTGAAAATGCAGATTTTATGCTACTAAAATATTCTTCAACACCTCCACTTTCTTGATAAATTCGGGCTCTAACAAGATTCATCTCAGCTTGGTTTTCATATAGAAAACCATACTTGTCTAGATATTCAATCGCTTGATGTGTCTTGAGGCGCCTGCTAAGGGCTAGGCAGATATTCGTGACTGGGACATGACCGTTTTTTCCATGTTCCATTTCTGAAATATATTTCGTTAACATCAAATCACAAATTTTGATGATTTCATCATCATTTCTAGAGTGATTGGAGGCAATGTTAAGACAATAAAGAGCACATGTGCGAACGTATCTTGTGATATCGTCGTCAATAATTTGTGTCAATTTTTGATAGGCTAAATCGTAATTTCTACTTAGGTATAAGGTTCTGGCGTAGCCCATTCTCGCACGTTCGTTTTTTGGAGAGAGTGCTAGTATTCCATTCCACAAGTTCGCTGCATTTTCAAATTCACCCATTGATTCAAAAAGAGAGGCTTTTTCCGCAAGCGCCCCTCTATCTTCAGGCGCAAGGTTCAATGCCCTATCAATAAATTCTAATGCGCGCACGAAGTCATTTTTCTGCCGGTAGTATCGAGCAGTAGAGGTGTTAGGGCCAGGTTCCTCACGGAGGGATAATGCATACTTCATGACTTCAATTCCCTCCTCTTCGTTTCCAAGTGCAAGTTGAAGATTTCCATATTGGATGATATAGTGATATCGATCTGGTCGTTGCCGAAGTAATTCGTGATACAGCGGAACCATTTCTTCAAAATTATTGAGCTTGTGATGGTTTCGGGCCAACCGATAAGTGGCTAATATCGACCTTGGTTTGAGTCGATGGGCCATCATAAATCTTGGATGTGCAATCCGGAATTTTCCATCATCAAACAATCGGATGCCCGACTGCAATAATGCGTCGAAATTTTGAGGTTGTTTTTTCAGTATTTCGTCAAGGTCAGCAAGTGGAAGGGTTGATACTTCTCTATCATCTAATATCATGTCATTGTCAAAGTTAGGCTTGAGCGCTTCTGGGTCATATCCAAGAATCCTCAAGGTTAATTTTTGGACATCTTCATCAACTACCACATTCCCTTGTCTTCCAAAAGCAGAAAGGGCCCATGTCCAATTTGAAACACCAGCATTAAAAACAGCACTATCCGATTGCTTGAGAGTTGATTCTGCTGAGCGTTTCTTCCACAGTTTATGCCTACCCTTTCCTTTAGCGAGTACTTCTCTCTCCTCAAAAGACCGGTCCCAGGATGACCCAATAATTCCTTGAATCTTGGAAATTTTTTTACCATTCATATCTATTAAATTCATATGACTCCATGGAGGTCTTGGTTTTGATCCAGATGGTCGAGCCCCTGTGACGGGATTATTCAGCCGTTCAAAACAATCTTTACCATGGATTTCAATTTTCCCTGTTTTTTCATCAAAGCGAACAATATGCTGTCCGGCTTCAGCTCCTAAATGTGCATATGTTTTTCCGGGTATTTTGGTGAATTCAATAATGCTCCTTTCAAACCTAGATGTCCAGTATCTCATAGGACCAACAGTACATAGATGAGTGATTTCCTTTTGAATTTCACGTTGAACAGAGACATCGATATCTGTAATGTAACTAATTGGTAGTTCATGTCGCTCAATAAAACGGACCAAGGGGTATGCCCATCGTAGAAAATCTCCCCCTCTTGGGTTGTACATCGGCCTGTTGATTGAAAGAACCTCTCTTCCTATCTGATGATACAAATTTGAATTTCGCCTACGTCTCCCGTTGATGACTTGTGTTGAACTTGCTCCGCCCCACCAATTCCTTGCTTGAATATTAATTGGTGAAAAACAAATTGTAACGCCTTCTGCTTCGTTTGGAGTAGTAAGGTAAAAAGGCGTTAATACAGATTTCTTATCTTTTGTTGTTGCCTTGATGATATACAATCCATCCGACCAATCCACTGGAATTTTGATTTGATGAACAATAGGCCAATTCGGGCCCTTCGAGACATAATTTTCGTTTATTTCATTGTCTATGGTCCATATCTCTCCAGATTTTAGGTTGATGTCCTCGGTTTCAAGAAGTTGTCTTGCACCGCTCCCTTGATACCAGCCCATCCTAAAAATTTTTAATTTACATGTGATCGGTAATTTTTTTCCAGTGATTCCTTTGATTGTCAACAACTCTCCGTTAGAAACGCATGTATTCTGAACATACATCTGGATCTCGTCAACGACTTCATATCCTTTAGGAATGGTCCAACCGATGGTTCCTTTCTGCTTGTTCTCTAAGATGCTATCAAACTTCACGCAGTCACCTCTTTATACGGCGGCGGTATTCATTTATTGCTTCTTCAGGCAGGCCCTCGAAAACGACTTCACCATTCTCCATTACTAGCATTCGGTCACATACTTGTTTTAGGTAATTGAGATTATGAGACACGATAATAACAGTCGCAGCGTCTTCTACCATGGATTTGATACGTTCTCTACTTCGGTCTTTGAACCCTTCATCTCCAACCGCCAGAACCTCGTCGATGAGCAATATTTCTGGTTGGACAGCGCTTGCAACGGAGAGTCCTAGTCTCGCTTGCATTCCGCTGGAATATGTTCGCAGAGGCTGGTCAATAAAGGCCTCCAATTCTGAGAATTCTATGATTGAATCCATCAGTTGATTCATGGTTTCCCGAGAATGGCCCAAGATACTTCCGTAAAGATACGCATTCTCCCTCCCGGAAAGGTTTCCATTGAACCCAATTCGTACATTGGAAAGAAGGTTAACTGGGCCAGAAGCCATAGCCTCACCCTTATCGGGTTGATATATGCCGGACATAACGCGAAGAAGTGTACTCTTGCCCGAACCGTTTTTCCCAATGATGCCCAAGACTTCTCCACGTTTGGCTTGGGCTGAAACATTGTTTAGTGCTACGAAAGGGGGGATGTCTACATTCTCCCCAAAACGTCGTTTAAACCATCTAAATACCGATTTCAAGCCAACCCTATGGCGGGGAAAAGAAAGCTGAATGTCTTTGATGAATATGGTATAATCATTCATAAACGTTTTACCACCTTAGCTTCAGTTGTTTTGAAAACAGTCAGTCCAATAACCAGGATGCCCAACGAAAACCCTAGGCTCCAAAGAATCGCCCATTGAGGGATCATAAGTTCAGTACCGTCAAATCCAGATCGCATAAGTTCAAGCGGGAGGACCATCGGATTGAGGAAAATGTAGTCTAATAGGGCGGCCCTCCCCCCTTTCGCCATCCCTATTGTCCACATGACAGGAGAAACAAAGAACCCTGCACGGGTAATGAATCGGGTTAAGTGAGCAATATCTCCATGATGTACATTTGGAACTGCAAACAGCCAACCAACTCCAAGAACCTGTAAGGTTACTATAATGAGAGCGATTGGCACATAGATGAACTGCCATGTGAGTTGGATATCGAGGTAAATAAGGAATGGAATCGCTACCAATAGGCTCATGCTTGTTATGATAAGTTGTGAGAGAACCTTTGAAACGGCAAAAATCTCTCTAGGGAAATAGATCTGTCGGATCATATTTTTATTTCCTGTAAGACAATTCACGGATTCATTAAGACCCCTTGAAAAAAACTGCCATGTTACCACTCCCAGAATAATCCAAAGTGGATATCTTTCCTCGGGATTTCCAGAAATAATTGTGAAAAGGAAGTAATAAACTGCTGACAGGAGAAGAGGTTCAAGGACCGTCCAAAAATAGCCAATGATTGAATTCCTATAACGTTGAGAAATATCTTTTGAAATGAAGTTTCTGATGAGGCCTTTGTTTTTCCAAATATTGCCGCTCGCTTCAAAAACTGCCGTAGGAGTTTTTGAAGTTGGATTGATGATGGATAGTGATGGCTCAGCCTTCACGTTTTCATCCATGTACCTCCCCGAGTATCTATGTATTCAATCTCTTGGTGTGAAAAGAGGCAATTATGGTTTATTTCGTGACAGTTTCAGATTATTCAGGACTCCGAAAACAAGAGTAGTCACCAAAATCTAAAGGAATTATGCAAATTGGGAGAATGCTTCAAGAGCATGATTGACCGCAAAGGGTTCATGGACAAGGGTGAGAATACAACCCGATGGGATTTATTTTCATCTTTGGCGGTTCTCTTTCTCGTATCGCTTGTTGTTTCTTCATCTGTTGCCCCGGCAGTTGGGGAAAAGTTAGTCACAACTTCATTGACGTCAAACTCGAGGTACGGAGTGACCTTTCCTGCCCTTGACTACATTGAATATAATGACCGTAACTCAGTGATTGCTGTTGGCTCATCAATCTTACAGGCCGCAGTGAATGGGAGCTGTATTACGGAACACCTAGATGACACTTCTACCGGAGTTTACAATTTGGCCATATCTGGCGCAAACCCGTATACTGAAACCCTTCAAATCCCCGCTCTTGTACGAGCCAATCCAAAGTTGGTGTTGGTGGACCTTGGGCCAAATGGCTTGTGGAATTTTTATGATAGCGAGGATTTAAATGAATACATCCAGTTCCGTTTTACCATCAATAGCATTTCAATGAAACAAAATGACATAGGTGATTGGAAAGAGCATATCCGAGATGTTGATCGGGAATGGTTAGGTTACACTCATGCGGAAAGAATGAGTTTAGTACAATCTTATTCGCACAAAGCCCTAGAGGAGCATCTAACTGGATTTGTTGCTGAATATTTTGAGTTTTTGAATTATGAAGAACGAGCGCCATCACCAAGCAACCCTGAATGGGAAGAATATTTGATGGATCCATATTCTTTTGTGCCTCGAGAACCTTTGTTTGAGAAAAAAACCGAATCAGAAATCAATGATTATATGGAAGAGAAAATGCCTAGAAAAGCGAAACAAGGAGTGTATAATCCACAACTAGAAGGGACACTAAATCACATCGCTTACGAATACATCATCAACGAATTAAGATCAGCAGGAATCCCAGTCCTTTTGATTGCAACTCCTCACCATCCGATGGTGTACCCATATCTTGGAATTGACCAATTATATGGATTCAATCAAACCTTTGAACGATTTACGAATTTATCTGGAGTGTATGGCGCAAACATGTTTTGGGAGACGTGGCACAGTTCTATGTTTAGAGATCGCAATCACCTCGGCGTCAACGGTAGGGAATACTTCTGCCAGCGAATAACTCCACTTATCCAGCAAATGTTGGCCACAGGGGGATTGGATGAAAAAATAATTCAACCCCTCAATGTAGACCTTTCTAACTTCCTTGAAATTACATGCAACGGAACCGACCGAACCCAACAAATCAAATCTCAGATTGAATTTATACAAGCTGAGGCCTTTTCTGATTGTTCACATGGAGAAGGGATTGCATACCAAGATAGTTGGGAGATATATCAAGACGGACAGCATCGCGGTAGTGGTTTTTTACACGCTTTGCCGGAGGATGTTTCTCAATATAAAGGAGATATTTTGGGAAGTAGATTAGATTATAATCTAACATTTGATGAAGCCGGGGAATATTTTGTATGGGTGAAAATGAAAGGAAATTCATATGGAAATGACAGCATTGGGATCAGTTGGAGAGAAGGTTCTCAGGGATATATGGGTCTTGAAAAATACAGTTCCTTCGGCTGGTCATCGTATGGTCAGTGGGAATGGGAGCCGGAATTTAGTCAGCCACCCATGTCAATTAACGCATCACTTCATCACGATTACACTCTTAGCATATGGATGCGAGAAGACGGGGTCATGTTGGATGAGATCATGATTACGAACATCAAATCTTTGAATCCAAAGAATACCGATCCTTATTCTATTTCAAATCGAAACATACTCTGCGAAGGGACAGATCAAGTCTTCCAAGTCCTCGGAGACGGGGAGACCCTAATTGAGGCTGAGAACTTCACTCGTTGTGAGTATGGCCAAGGCGAAGCATTAGAACACGAGTGGGTTGAAGTTTCAGATAATTCCTCTTCTGGTGAAGCCTTTTTACATGCACTACCTGACAAAAAAGTCCACATGAAAGAGGATTTATACGGGCCTCAGTTAATTTATCAATTGTATTTCCCAACAGAAGGCTCGTACTATGTATGGATCTCAACTCGAGGAAATTCCTACGGTAACGATACCGTGGCCCTTTCCTGGGCTTCAGGAAACGACGGAAACGAACTCATAATATCATCTCATGCTTGGGATTCCGAAGGGCAATGGGAATGGGAACCAAAGGCCACTCGAGAACCTTTGACTATTTATGTTAATGAATCAGGTGTTGTAGAATTAACCGTTTCAATGCGTGAGGATGGAGTGGAATTTGATCAATTATTGGTTACCTCAAACGTCAACTATGATCCTATAAAGGAGATGTAAAGATGGATTTTGTAACTCCGTCATATTACCTCTACTTCCTACCAATCGTGTTTATTCTAACGATGGGTTTGGCTTCAAAACGACGACGGGTACAAATCCTCGTTCTTCTTTCAATGAGTTATGTATTTTTCTGGTTGGCGTCCGGATGGCATATTATTTTACTTCTTATTTCCACTTGTATTGATTGGACAGCAGGGCAGAAAATGCAACGCAGTGAGGAGGTACAGTACCGTAAACGCTGGCTAAAGATTAGTTTGATTACAAACCTTTCAATCCTAGGGATTTTCAAGTACCTTGATTTCTTGATTGAAAGTCTCAATCTTATTTCACTGAAATTCACTGAAGGAGTGGATTTCAACACATTTGAACTTGCTCTACCGGTTGGGATTTCATTTTACACTTTCCAAACAATGTCATATACCATTGATATCTACAGAAAGAAGCAAAAACCGTACGATTCATTCCTTGATTTCGCATGCTATGCTGCATTCTTTCCACAATTGGTTGCAGGCCCTATTGTTAGAGCAGACCATTTCCGTAATGAAATTCAAAAACCTCTTACAGCAAGCCCCTACCGTTTTCGGCTTGGACTGACCCTCATCATTTATGGCATCGCCAAGAAATTAGTTATTGCAGACAATGTCGCTTTACATGCCAATGCTGTTTTTGTTGAAGGAGAACATCTAGCCAATACTGGCCTCATTTGGTGGGCTACATTATGCTTTGGAATACAAATTTATTGTGACTTTTCCGCCTACACGGACATCGCAATTGGTTCAGCACACTTGATGGGAGCTG
>Ga0206123_10004453_pt1 | contig 10953 bp, 9 predicted proteins | sample Helgoland_Spring_2_FD_160086 | JGI IMG/M metagenome (GOLD analysis project Ga0206123, IMG submission 160086) | Pelagic subsurface seawater microbial communities from Kabeltonne, Helgoland, North Sea - Helgoland_Spring_Bloom_20160316_1 | ecosystem: Environmental > Aquatic > Marine > Epipelagic ... | reverse complement strand
GGTAATAAAGTGTCACCATTAGAGGTGACAAGTAAAGTATTATTTAATGAATGGAAGTTAGGCGATACCGAGGAAGAAATTACGGTGATGCGAATAACGCTAAAAGGAGAGAATTTAGCAGGAAAAACTGAAGAGGTTGTCTATACATTACACGATCAATATTGTAGAGAAACAAATACTTCTTCAATGGCGCGTACAACAGGTTATACCGCTGCAGCTGCAGCCAATATTCTTTTAGAAAACAAGTTTTCAGAGAAAGGAGTTTTTCCTCCAGAATTAGTTGGTAAACATGAAGTTTGTTTTTTTTATTTTCTTAGTTACTTAGAACAAAGAAATATAATTTATCAAAAAAAGTCTAAAATACTTGAATAGTTTTTTATCAAAAAAATCCAGTTCAAGCTATTTACTATTTATATTTGATTAATGAATAAAGTCTTATTACTTAACGTTAAAAATTTATCTATTTCTTTTGGAAACACAAAAAATAGTGTTGAGGCAGTGCATTCTATTTCTTTTCATATTAACAGAAATGAAATACTTGGCGTTGTAGGGGAGTCTGGCTCGGGAAAGTCAGTGACTGCGATGACAATTTTAGGTCTATTATCGAAAAAAGAATCTTTAGTAAGTGGTGAATTGCTATTTGAGGGGCAAGATTTATTGAAGCAAACCAATGAACACATAAGAAAGTTAAGAGGAAGCAAAATTGCTATGATATTTCAGGAGCCAATGACCGCATTGAATCCTTCTATAACCTGTGGGGAACAAGTTTCAGAGATTATTAGATTATACTTAAAACATCCTAAATCAAAAATAAAAAAAGAAGTTATTACATTACTTAAGAAAGTAAAACTTCCACGTCCTGACGAGATTTACAGTAGCTATCCACATCAAATAAGTGGAGGGCAAATGCAACGAGTAATGATTGCTATGGCGATAGCTTGTAAGCCAAAATTATTAATTGCTGATGAACCTACAACTGCTCTTGACGTAACGGTTCAAAAAGAAATTATAGCTCTTCTAAAAGAAATTCAAAAAGAGACAGAAATGAGTTTACTTTTTATATCTCATGATTTAGGCTTGGTTTCACAAATTGCTGATCGAACACTAGTTATGTATCAAGGCAATATTGTTGAAGAAGGTACTGTACACGAAATCTTTAAAGCTCCAAAAAAAGCATATACAAAAGCTTTAATGTCTTCTCGACCAGGATTGAAAGGCAGATTAAAAGTGTTGCCAACAATTACCTTATTAGCTAAAAAAGAGTTTACCCCTATTGAAATAACACCACAGGAAAGAGCATTTAAACATAAAAATATATACACCAAAACACCTATTTTAGAAATTTTAAACATAAAAAAAGAATATTATTCTGATGTTGGATTTTTAAATAAAAAGAAAATAGTTAAAGCCATTGACGATATAAGTTTTAAAGTTTTTGAAGGAGAAACCCTAGGATTAGTTGGAGAATCTGGATGTGGAAAATCAACATTAGGTAGGGTTATTTTACAACTGGACAAATCAACAAGTGGAAGTATCAAATACAAGGGCAAAGAGCTCACGACTTTATCGTCAAAAGAATTGAGAAAACTTAGAAAAGATATTCAGCTGATTTTTCAAGATCCTTATTCATCACTTAATCCAAGGATGTTAATAGGAGAAACAATCATGGAACCTATGAAAGTTCACCAAATAGGTAAAAATGATAGGGAAAGAAAAAATAAGGTTATAAGTATTTTAAAAAGTGTAGAGTTGGATGCTAGTTTTTTTAATAGATATCCACATGAATTATCTGGAGGACAAAGACAACGAGTTGGTATTGCAAGAACCATTGCGATGGAACCAAAGCTGATTGTATGTGATGAATCTGTATCTGCTTTAGACATATCTGTTCAAGCTCAAGTACTTAATTTATTAAATGAATTAAAAGAAGTTTATGGGTTCACTTACATTTTTATATCTCATGATTTAGCTGTTGTTAAGTTTATGGCGGATCAATTGTTGGTTATGAAAGATGGAAAGATTGAGGAAATTGGTGATGCTGACGAAATTTACGCAAACCCTAACAAAGAATATACTCAAAAATTAATTGAATCTATCCCAAAGGGAATTTGAAATTTATTTTTTAACTTATGGTTAAAACTTTATTTCTGGGATGTCTCCTTCAATGATTAGGTTTCCTTCTGTAGCTTTTTTAATTTCTTCGATACTCACACCAGGTGCTCTTTCTAAAAGATGGAAGGAATTGTTGACAATTTCAAGCACTGCAAGATTGCTTACTATTTTTTTCACACAGTTAACACCTGTCAAGGGTAAACTACATTTTTTTAATAATTTAGAATCGCCAGCTCTGTTTGTATGCATCATTGCTACAATAATATTTTCTGCAGAAGCAACTAAGTCCATAGCTCCTCCCATTCCTTTTACCATTTTCCCAGGAATTTTCCAATTAGCGATATCACCATTTTGAGATACTTCCATCGCACCAAGAATCGTTAAGTCAATATGTTGCCCTCTAATCATTGAAAAACTCATAGCTGAATCAAAAAAAGAAGCACCGGGTAATGCCGTAATTGTTTGTTTACCTGCATTAATTAAATCTGGGTCTTCATCACCTTCAAAAGGGAAAGGCCCCATGCCTAAAACACCATTTTCACTTTGAAAATCTACTTCGATATCTTTTCTCACAAAATTTGCCACTAAAGTTGGAATCCCTATTCCTAAATTTACGTAGTAACCGTCCTTAACCTCTTTTGCTATTCTTTGAGCTATTTGTTCTTTACTTAATGCCATTAAATTCTCTTTCTTACCGTTAATTGTTCAATACGTTTTTCATAGTTATTCCCTTGAAATATTCTTTGAATAAAAATCCCAGGAATATGAATTTGATTGGGGTCAAAAGACCCAACAGGAACCAACTCTTCCACTTCAGCAACTGTAATTTTTGCAGCCCCACACATATTTGGGTTAAAGTTGCGCGCACTTCCTTTAAAAATTAAATTACCAGCAGCGTCCCCTTTCCAAGCTTTTACAAATGCGAAATCAGCGTTAAAAGCGTATTCTAATAGGTGCATTTTTCCATTAAATGCTCTACTTTCTTTGTCCTGTGCAACTTCAGTACCATAGCCTGCGGGAGTATAAAAAGCAGGAATTCCACTTTGGGCAGCTCTACAACGCTGAGCCAAAGTACCTTGAGGAATTAATTCAACTTCTAATTCTCCACTTAGCATTTGCCGCTCAAACTCTGCATTCTCTCCAACATAAGACGAAATCATTTTTCGAATTTGTTTTTTCTGGAGTAATAACCCTAATCCAAACTCGTCCACTCCTGCATTATTAGATATGCAAGTAACCTCTTTTACATTTAATCGTACCAGTTCTGCAATAGTGTTTTCCGGAATTCCGCTTAATCCAAATCCTCCTAACATAAATGTCATTCCATCTTTTACACCTCGGCAAGCCTCTTGAACATCTGGTACAGTTTTATTAATCATAGCTACAATTTTATTTTTTATATTTTTTTGAGTTAGATTTTAATAACAAGTAAGGAATTCCAGTAGCCATAGCTATGCAAAAAGAATAATTCACTAAATTTTCATTTTTAGTTAAGTCTCCAATAAGAGCTCCTGATATTATCATGAAAGCCATTACGAACATAACATTTCTGAAAACAGTTGCTATTCTTTCAATATCATATTTTTCTTTTTCCTCTTTTGACATGGTGTTGTAACCAGCTATGAGGAAATACATTTTTCCATATTTTATAAAAATTCCAAAAACAATAAATAAAATGGCAGTTATTAACATATTTTTTAAATTATTAAAGGCCTGTTTGACTTAAGTTAAAACTCATCTGGATATTCGTTTTCTATTACTTGTTGATTTTCTTTCCATTTTTCACAGTCCGTCTCAATGGACAGAAACTCTGGAACCGAAAAGTCTTCTTTTGAAATTTCTAAAGTTTCATTGTTATAGCAATCTCTCATATAATTTGCCCAAATGGGAAGTGCCATGGAAGCTCCCTGTCCATAGGCGATTGTAGAAAAATGAGTGGAACGATCTTCACCTCCTACCCATACTCCAGTTGCTAAATTTGGAACAACCCCCATGAACCATCCATCACTTTGATTTTGTGTAGTTCCTGTTTTTCCTGCAATAGAATTTGTAAATTTCCAAGGATATCCAGTAATAATATCCTTATAAACGGGAAGGTTCGATGCCCAGTCTGATCTTAATCGTTGACCAGATCCTGATTGCGTAACACCTTCCATTAAACTAATAGTGACATAGGCTGCTTCTTCACTAAGGACATCTCTAGTTTCTGGTACATGCTGATATAAAACAGTGCCATTTTTATCTTCAATTCTAGTAATTAATGAGGGCTTAATATAAACTCCTTTGTTAGCAAATGTACTGTATGCACCTACCATTTCATATAAGGAAACATCAGGAGTTCCTAATGCAATAGAGGGGACTTCTAATATTTTTTTTGTATCAACTCCCATTTTTCTTACTAAATTTAGCACAGGTTTTGGTCCAACTCTATCGATAAGTCTTGCGGTAACCGTATTAATAGATTGAGCCAAAGCAGCTTTTAAAGTCAACATTCCTCCATATTTGTCACTTGAATTTTTTGGGGTCCAAGGCTCATTTAAGCCATATTTTCCAACTTCAATTGTGTGCAAAGTGTTAGGTAAGGTATCACATGGTGACATATGCATTTGATCAATTACGGTTGCATATACAAAGGGCTTGAAAGTAGAACCAATTTGACGTTTTCCTTTTCTAACCATGTCATATTTAAAATATTTATAATTGATTCCTCCTACCCAAGCTTTGACTTCACCTGTTTGAGGTGTCATAGACATTAATGAGGCTTGAAGAATTGACTTGTGATACCTGATAGAATCCATGGGAGTCATTAAAGTATCTATATCACCACTCCAGGCAAAAATTCGCATGTTGGTTTTTTTATAAAAACTTGCCTTAATTTCTTTTTCAGGTTTTCCTAGCTTTTTCATTTCTCTCCAGCGATCACTTCTTTTCATTGCAGATTTTAGAATAAAATCAACTTCTTCATTTGTGACTTCTCTAAATGGTGCTAAGTCATTATTTCTGTTTTGTTTGTCAAATTCATTTTGAACATTTTGCATATGGTTGTCAACAGCACTCTCAGCATATCTTTGCATTTTAGAATCAATTGTGGTGTAGATTTTTAATCCATCACTATAAATATTGTATTCTGTGCCATCTGCTTTTAATTTTTTTTTACTCCAATCATGCATGAAATTTCGAGTGTACTCCCTGAAGTAGGTAGCAATCCCCTTATCATGCCCTTGAGGAGTAAATTTGATTTCTAATTCAGTATTTTGAATAGAATCTTTAACACTCTCCGAGATAAATTTATATTTTGCCATTTGGCTTAAAACAACATTTCTTCTGTTTTTTACCCCGACTGGATTCCGAACGGGGTTATATAACGATGAATTTTTAAACATTCCTACAAGAATTGCAGACTCTGAGATGGTAAGGTCTCTTGGAGCCTTATCAAAATAAATATGAGCAGCAGACTCAATACCTATCGCTTGATTTAAAAAATCATATTCATTAAAATACATTGTTATAATCTCTTCCTTCGTATAACGTTCCTCAAGTCTAATCGCGATTACCCATTCTTTAGATTTTTGAAGAATTCTTGCCATTATGTTTTTTGAAGCATTTTCAGTAAAAAATAATTTTGCTAATTGTTGGGTAATTGTACTAGCGCCCCCTTTACTCCCAAGAAAAGCAATCGCTCTTAAGGTCCCTCTTGCATCAATTCCAGAATGATTATAAAAACGAACATCTTCAGTTGCAATCAATGCATTTATGAGATGCTCAGGTAATTCTTTAAAATTCACCGGAGTTCTATTTTCTTTATAAAATTTTCCTATGGTTGTACCGTCGATAGTGATGATTTCAGTAGCAAGATTTTTTTCGGGGTTTTCTAAACTTGTTTCATCTGGTAATTTTCCGAAAAATCCCCAAGAGGCCAGAAGAAATATAAAAAAAATAATAAAAAGGCCAACACCAAAAAATCCCCAAAACATTTTAATATTTCGATATTGAGTTTTTGGTTTTCTTTTCTTTTTTATTGTTTTTCGCTTAGTCATAAATTATTTGAATGTTTTTTCCTCAAGACTAAATCCTACATCAATAATCCCATCAAGATTTTTAACGCCTGTAACGTCACCATTATTGCGCATGGCATGAGATATACTAACTTTATAGGTTCCTTTTTCTGTGAAAGAAACATTTTCTTTATACCATAACTTATTTTCCTTTACATCACCTATTCCATTCCCCAACCAAGTTCCGTCAGGCTTTGCCATTTTGTACTCCAATGTATCTGTAACTATTTTACCATATGGAAAATTCATCGCAACAATTAAATATAAATTATTAAATTTATAATCGTTGGTATTCCTAAGATTTATAAATAAATTATAACCTTTCAAACTATCTAACTCTGGCAAATTAAATGTTATAATCTCTTGCTTTTTCCATACTCCTGACAAATCTTTATTCATACTAATTAAAGTTTTTGAGTCGCATGAAAAAATCAGGATTAGAAAAAATGAAAAGGCAAAAAGTTTAGACATTCTTTTTGATTTTTTTATGTTGGTGGGGGTGTGTGTTTCTGGATTTATTTTTATTTTTCCTTTTTCTATTATTTTTAGATTTTGGTTTATCAAATCGAGTAAGACTGTCTTGACCAACAACATTCTCAAATATTTTTGTTCCAGAAATATGTTCCTCTACAACAAATTCTTCTAAGCTTGAAACTTTAATGCCTTTCTTGTTTAGCGCAATAATCTCGTTGGCATTATCAACACTAATCTTATGCCAATTCATCCCCTGTTTTTCATAACCGTACCAGAGGAATCGTTTAAAAATATCTGTTTTATGACAAATAGCAGTCCCCTTTTCAGTTATTAATTTAATACCACTTTTAGGAATATCTTTTAGGGCATCTAGATAGGTATCTAGCTCATAATTTAGACAGCATTTTAGTTTTCCGCATTGACCTGCTAATTTTTGAGGATTTAAAGAAAGCTGTTGATAACGAGCGGCAGATGTTTTAACAGATCTAAAATCAGTTAACCAGGTGGAACAGCATAACTCGCGGCCACAGGATCCAATACCTCCTAGCCTAGAAGCTTCTTGCCTAAAGCCAACTTGTTTCATTTCAACTCTTGTACTAAATGCACTAGCAAAATCTCTAATTAATTGTCTAAAATCTACTCGTTCTTCAGCAGTATAATAGAATGTTGTTTTAGATCCATCACCTTGATATTCAATATCAGATATCTTCATTTTTAATCCAAGATGAATAGCAATTTCACGTGATCTTTTTTGAATCTCAGCCTCTTTAGCTCTGACCGTTTGCCAAATATCAATATCTTTTTGAGTTGCCTTTCTGTAAATTTTTGGAAGATTATTAGTAGTTTCATTATGGCTTTTCTTTTTCATTTGTACTTTTACCAATTCACCGGTAAGAGTAATAATTCCAATATCATGCCCAGACATTGCCTCAGTAGCAACAATATCTCCAATTGATAAAGATAAATTTTCTGAATTTTTGTAAAAGTGTTTTCTTCCGTTTTTAAAACGAACTTCCACTCCAATAAATGGTTTTTGATCACCTGGTAATGACATGTTAGATAACCAATCGAAAACAGTCAACTTGTTACAACCATCAGATCCACATGTGCCATTGTTTTTACAGCCTTTTGGCTGCCCATCAACCCCAGAACTACAACTTGTACAGCCCATAATTATATATAAAAGCTCTTAATTACATAAGAGACGTCGATTAAACTTTATAAAATCGTTTAAATTTTATTGGAGTAAAGATATTAATTCTAAACAAACCTTGTTAAGGTATTTTTGTTTTTCTTATTTTTACCTTTGTAGTGCTAATAAAGAAATAGTACATTAGCATAATAACATTTTCAATAAAAAAAGACAGACTAATGAGCAACGAAAAAGACGCAAAATTAAAAGCATTAAAGTTAACTTTAGATAAATTAGATAAAACATATGGTAAGGGAACTGTAATGAAAATGGGAGATGCAGCCATAGAAGATATGGAGATTATTCCAACAGGTTCTTTGGGTTTAGATGTTGCTTTAGGGGTAGGAGGTTATCCAAAAGGGAGAGTTGTCGAAATATATGGGCCTGAATCGTCGGGTAAAACTACCTTAACTTTACATGCAATTGCTGAGGCTCAAAAAAAAGGAGGAATAGCTGCTTTTATTGATGCTGAACATGCTTTTGACAGATATTATGCAGAAGATCTAGGAGTAGATGTTGAAAATTTAATTATTTCGCAACCCGATAATGGAGAGCAAGCATTAGAAATTACCGATAATTTAATTCGTTCCGGAGCTATAGATATCATTGTAATTGATTCTGTAGCCGCTTTAACTCCTAAGAGCGAAATAGAAGGAGAAATGGGAGATTCTAAAATGGGACTTCATGCCCGTCTAATGTCTCAAGCTTTGCGTAAACTAACGGGGTCTATTAGTAAAACTAAATGTACAGTTATCTTTATTAATCAATTGAGAGAAAAGATTGGAGTTATGTTTGGTAACCCAGAGACGACAACAGGAGGGAATGCACTAAAATTCTACGCTTCTGTAAGACTTGACATAAGAAGATCTACACAAATAAAAAATACAAATAGTGAGGTTTTGGGCAATAAAACAAGAGTCAAAGTTGTTAAGAATAAAGTTGCTCCTCCATTTAAAACTGTTGAATTTGACATTGTTTATGGGAAAGGTATTTCAAAAGTTGGTGAAATCATAGATCTTGGAGTTGATTTTGAAATCATTAAAAAGAGCGGCTCCTGGTTTAGTTACGATGACACAAAATTAGGCCAGGGTAGAGAAGCTGTCAAGTCTTTACTTTTAGATAATCCTGAGTTAATGGATGAACTTGAGCAAAAAATAAAAGAAGCAATTACAGAAAATAAATAGTATTTTTTTCTTCTTACGCAACCTATTTGTTTATTAGGTATCTATTCCTTGTAGATGTCTTTTAGTTGTTGTTTGTTTATTATTTAGTTAATTCAACATTTTATAAAAGTTTAAGATACTACGTTTGACATTAGAAGAGCTCATATCAAATTGTAAAAAGCAAGATTTAAAAGCTCAGGAAGAGTTATATAAGAAATTTTCGGGGATACTATTTGCTGTTTGCTTAAAGTATTCTCCAAATTATCATGAAGCAGAGGATAATTTACAGGATGCTTTTTTAACAATTTTTCAACGTATTGAGCAATTTAAGGGCAAAGGTTCTTTTGAAGGTTGGATGAAACGAGTAACCATTAATACAGTGCTCCAAAAATATCGAAAGAAAAAAATATTTCATCTTTCGAATGAAGAACAGATTGAACAAGAAGAGGTTGTTGAAGTCGAGAATAATCAGGTTCCTTTGGATTTTTTATTAAAAATAGTCCAGGAACTACCTAGCAGATATCGATTGGTTTTTACCATGTATGTCCTGGATGATTATTCACATAAAGAAATAGCTGATTCTGTTGGGATTTCAGTGGGAACATCCAAATCGAACCTTGCAAGAGCAAGGGGGATTTTGAAAATAAAGATTGAAGATTATTACAAAGTAAAATTAAAAAATTAATTTTTTTTAAAAATATCCATCAAGGATCAATGAAAGTTAAAAAAAATATAGACGATTTATTTAAAGCTAGCTTTAAAAATTTTGAGGCTGTTCCTTCACCAGACGTTTGGAAAAATATTCAAACAAAACTGAAAGAAGAAGATGATGATCGTAAGGTGATTCCAATTTGGGTTAAATTTAGTGGAATTGCCGCCCTTTTAGCTTTGTTTTTTACCATTGGGAAGTCTTTACTAAATGATTCATTTAACCAGACAAACACACCTGTTGTTTATGAAACTAACTTAGAAATAAATAAAGATTTATTAGATGAAAAACGTATAGAAATCACACCACTTTCGAATAAAACTGTATCCAGCCAAGGAGATGATCATACTGAGTCAACAAATAAGCCCCCTTCAGAAGTTGCTGCTAGCTCAAAAACAGTTATTTCTAACAATAAAAATTCTAAAAAGAAAATAATACTCCAAAATAATCTAGAAGCTCTGAAGAATAAAATAGCTGTCTCAGAAAGGAACACTCAATCAAAATCATCTACAAATATTACCCTCAATAAAGGTATTATAAATAAAGAAATTAGTACCGGAACAATTTCTGAAACTGCAATTGCAATCAATAACTCTAAACATAGCAAAGAACAGGACTTTTTAAAAGAAAATCCTGAGCAGGACATCATTGAAAATAAAAAATCAATTTTTGATGCGATTAACGAAGTTTCAGATGAATCAACAGTTATTGTAGCAGATGATTCGCCAGATCATCGTTGGGAACTAACCCCTAATGTAGCACCAGTTTATTACAATACACTAAGTGAAGGGTCCTCAATAGATCCTATGTTTTCTGATAATAGTAAAAATAGCGATTTAAACATTGCCTACGGAATTAAAGTAAGTTACAATTTAACCAAAAGATTTAGTATTCGCTCCGGAGTTAGCAATGTTAATTTAAGTTATTCAACAACTGGTTTAGAGCTAGGAACTGGTCCTCTTAGTGCAGCCTCAACTACTGGCATCGATTATTACGAAAGAAATAATGTCACAATTGTTGTAGATAAAGGAGCGCTAGCAGATCAAGGTTCAGACAATCCATTTGGAAATATTACTCCAAAATCAACAAATGGAGAAACGTATTTGAACCAAAATATAAGTTATTTTGAAATGCCTTTAGAATTAAATTATGCAATCATAAATAAAAAATTTGGAATCAACCTTATAGGTGGATTTAGTACCTTAATACTAGGTAATAATGAAATATCTGTAGAAGCGGGAGATTTTA
>Ga0206123_10004448_pt1 | contig 10958 bp, 1 predicted proteins | sample Helgoland_Spring_2_FD_160086 | JGI IMG/M metagenome (GOLD analysis project Ga0206123, IMG submission 160086) | Pelagic subsurface seawater microbial communities from Kabeltonne, Helgoland, North Sea - Helgoland_Spring_Bloom_20160316_1 | ecosystem: Environmental > Aquatic > Marine > Epipelagic ... | reverse complement strand
CCGGAGATATAACTGTAACTTCTACTAGTACAGTAGACACATCAATCGTTGGTAGTTACACTGTTACTTATACTGCAGCAGACGCAAGTGATAATGAGGCAACTACAGTAACTAGAACAGTAAATGTTGTAGACACTACAGCGCCAGTAATTACTATTATTGGTGATAATCCTGTAACGGTTGAATTAGGATCTACATACACAGACGAAGGAGCTACAGCAACTGATTTATCCGGAGATATAACAGTAACTTCTACTAGTACAGTAGACACCGATATTGTTGGCAGTTACACTGTTACATATACTGCAGCAGACGCAAGTGGTAATGAGGCAACTACAGTAACTAGAACAGTAAATGTTGTGGATACTACAGCGCCAGTGATTACACTTGTTGGAGATAATCCAATAACTATTGAAGTTGGGGATACTTATACAGACGCAGGTGCTACAGCCACAGATAATTATGATACCGAAATCAGTGTTACTACTACTGGATTCGTTGACAGCGATACCATTGGTGTATATACTCTAACTTATACTGCTACAGATAGTTCCGGTAATACAACTACCGCTACAAGAACTGTAAATGTTGTGGATACTACAGCTCCTGTTATTACATTAAACGGGGACAATCCAACAACTATTGAAGTTGGAACTACATTTACCGATCCTGGGGCTAGTGCTAGCGATAATTATGATACAGAAATTAGTGTTACAGTCAGCGGAGAGGTAAACTCAGAAAATTTAGGATCGTACACTTTAACTTATACTGCTACGGATAGCTCCGGTAATACATCTACCACTACAAGGACAGTAAATGTTGTGGATACTACAGCGCCTATTATTACATTAATAGGAGATAATCCAATAACTATTGAAGTTGGAGATACTTTTACTGATACAGGTGCTACTGCTACCGATAATTACGATACAGAAATTAGTATTAGTGTGACCGGCACTGTGGATAATAATACTATTGGAGTTTATACTCTGACTTATACTGCTACAGATAGCTCCAATAATACTACTACTTTTACAAGAACAGTAAATGTTGTGGATACTACTGCTCCAGTAATTACATTAATCGGAGATAATCCAATGAATATTGAAGTTGGAGGTACATTTACTGACCCTGGGGCTAGTGCTACCGATAATTACGATACGGAAATTAGTGTTAGTGTAACAGGTACGGTAGATACTTCTGTCGTTGGAGTTTACACCATTACTTATACTGCAATTGATAGCTCAGGAAATACAACTACTGCTACTAGAATAGTGAATATTTTTTCTCCTAATTATTTAAAAATATTAGATAGCTTAATTTGTGCTGATCTGGAAGTTAATAATATAAGTTTGAATTTATTCAGTAATGATGCTATGCGAGCAATACAGTTTGATATAAACTTTCCGGTTGGTTTTGTTTTAGATAATTCCAATGTAACAGGAACTGCATTACTAGATGACTTTACTATAACTTCTTCTTTAATAGGAGATAACACCTATAGATTTCTAGTTTACACAATTAGCAACTCAAGTATCCAAGCTGGAGATAATACAATATTGAACTTACCTATTTCAGTTGAAAGCTCTGTTGATTCAGGAATCTATAATTTAACTATTTCAAATGTCACATTATCTAATATTAACAATCAAAATATTGCTAGTGAAGCATTAGAAATTGGTACAATAACTGTATTTGAAGATTGTACAGCACCAGTGATTACTATTATTGGTGATAATCCGATAACTATTGAAGTTGGAACTAGTTTTAACGATCTTGGCGCTACCGCTTTAGATATTACAGATGGTGAAATTAACGTTACGACCACAGGAAGTGTAGATACTTCTGTCATTGGAGTTTACACCATTACATATACTGCAACCGATAGCTCCGATAATACAACTACTGCTACTAGAATAGTGAATGTAGTGGATACTACTGCTCCAGTTATTACATTAATCGGAGATAATCTAATAAATATTGAGGTTGGAGGTACATTTACTGATCCTGGGGCTAGTGCTACCGATAATTACGATTCAGAAATTAGTGTTACTGTCAGTGGCAATGTAGATAATAATACTGTTGGAGTTTATATATTGACTTATTCTGCAATTGATAGTTCCGATAATACAACTAATGTTAATAGAACAGTGAACGTATTAGATACCACAGCTCCTGTGATTACCTTGATAGGAGATAATCCAATGAATATTGAAGTTGGAGGTACATTTACTGACCCTGGGGCTAGTGCTACTGATAATTACGATTCAGAAATTAGTGTTACTGTCAGCGGCACTGTAGATATTAATACTGTTGGAATTTATACATTGACTTATACTGCAACAGATAACTCAGGAAATACAACTACTGCAACTAGAATAGTAAATATTTTTGATGATAATATTCCACCTACAGCATTATGTCAAGACATTTCAGTAATCTTGAATGAGAACCAAATAACTATAACAGCTTCTCAAATAGATAATAATTCAACTGATGAATTTGGTATTGCTTCATTGTCAATTAATATTGATAGTTTTGATTGTTCAAATTTAGGAGAGAACACAGTTATATTAACCGTTACGGATGTCAATGGAAATTCGTCAGAGTGTTCAGCAACAGTAACAGTAATCGATGATACTAATCCTACAATTATAGCGCCTGAAGATATACTATCTTATACTAATGAAGATAGTTGTTATACGACTGAATTAGCTTTAGGCAACCCAGAGGTTGAGGATAATTGTATAATAAGTTCGATAACAAATGATGCTCCTGATACATTTAACACAGGTGAAACTATAATTACTTGGACCGTCACAGATAGCGTAGGTAATTCATCTACAGATACACAAATTATAACAATTCAAGATAATATACCGCCAGTTATTACTGAAACTTCGGGTGACTTTGCAATAAACTGTCAAGTGAATAATGTTAATATTGGAACACCTCAGGTTTCAGACAACTGTGGAGTATCTAGTTTAACTAATAATGCTCCAGATGAATTTATTGTTGGACAAAACTTTATCACATGGATAGCTACAGATAATAATGGGAATACAGCAGAATACTTACAAACTATTACACTTACAAATACACAAACTCCAACAGCTATATGTAATGACATTACACTTACCTTAGAGGAAGGAATTGCAATTATTTCGGCAGAAGATATTAACGGTGGTAGTTTTGATGAATGTGGAGAGGTCACTATTAGTATTAGTCAGACCGATTTTGATGAAAGTCATATTGGGGATAATACTGTTATATTGACCGTTACAGATAGTGGTGGTAATACCAATACATGTGAAGCAATTGTAACTGTTGAACCAGGGTTAAGTATAGAAGATATTATGTTTGATTCTATAAGTGTTTATCCAAACCCAACTGCAAATGTTTTATATATTAAATCCAATGTTAGTAGTAATTATCATTTATATAACATGGTCGGTCAAAAAATTATTTCTGGGCAAATTAATGAAGGGGATAATGAGTTAAACCTTAGACAATATAGTAATGGTATTTACTTTATAAAATTTATTAAAAACAACAGGGTTTACACTAAAAAAATTATTAAGAACTAATTATGAAAAAACTACTGATTTTAATCGTATTTGTTTCCCAAATAACTTGGGGGCAAACACCAGCTGCTGTTCAGCAAGATCTAATGAACTTTAAAACAGGGGAGCTTATTGTAAAACTAAAAGACAATGTCGATGCAGGGGTAACTTATGCGGATAATGGAAAGGCTATGTCTAGTTTTAATATCGGTGAACTATTAGGGATTGAAGATAAAATAGAATCTTCTAGTGTGATGTTTCATCAAAAGTCTATTGAGGCTAGTATTGTAAACAAAGAAAAGATGAAGGCAATTTATGCTGCTAAAGCAGCAGCAAATCCAAATAACGGATATGTACCAAAGGAACCGCTGACGATGAAAAACATCTTTGTTTTAAAAACAAACAATGAGCAGGAGAATATTTTAATGTTAATTGAAGAGATTAAAAATAATCCAAATGTAGAATATGCAGAGCCTAATTACATTTATTCTATTGATGATTTTGAAGTTGGAGAAACTATTTATGATGAAACTACAGATAGTGAAAGTGAACAAGAGTCTAGCGAAACTAGTGATGCTACTATTGATGTAGATGATCCGCTGTATTCTTCACAGACGAATATTACTTCTACTAACATTGATGATGTATGGGAACAATACACTACAGGAGATGGATCACAGGTTATTGCAATTTTAGATTCAGGAGTAGATTATACCCATCCAGATTTAGAGGCGAATATTTGGAATAATACAGAAGAGCTAAATGGCGTGGAAGGGTATGATGATGATGGCAATGGATACATAGATGATATTAGAGGATGGGATTTTATTAATATCGATAACGCACCCTTGGATGATAATATGCACGGAACGCACGTAGCAGGTATTGCAGGTGCTGTTGGTAATAACGGTATTGGAATAGCAGGGGCTGCATGGAACGTGAAGCTAATGCCTATAAAAGTATTTCAATCAACAGGACAAGGAAGTTCTGTAACAATTGCAGAAGGTATTGAATACGCAACTAATAATGGTGCTACAATACTAAATATGAGTTTTGGTGGTGGTCAATCCGCAACTATGCTAGCAGCATTAGAAAATGCTTACAGTACTGCTATACTAGTAGCATCATCAGGAAATAATAATATTAAAATTGGTCCATGTCTGCTTTGTGCGCCTCACTTTCCTGCTGCATATCCATTTGTTATTGGTGTACAAGATCTTGGAACTGCAGGTGCTTATGATAATTGGGATCAGGATGGGCCAATTGCAACTGAATATATCAATTTATTAAATTATGAGACAAATGCACCTGGAACCCAAATAATAAGTACTGTACCTAATGGTGGATATGGGATAATTACTGGAACATCGATGGCAACTCCATTAGTAGCTGGTGGTATAGCTCTTTATAAACAACAGGATACAGAAGCTTCTAATGAATTAATATTAGGTAATATAATTAACACTAAAGGAGATAACTATATAGATTTTTTATCTGCAATTCAATCGAATTCACCTCCTAAATTAGTAGTAGTTAATAAAATTTATAGAGATACTATTAATAATCAAAATGGTAATACTTTTTTGGAACCTGGAGAAACAGTCGAAATTTTGCCACTAATAAAAAATTATTGGGGCCCATCAGAAGATGTAAGGGTTGGAATTGAATTTGCAGAATTTGAAGACCAAAACAAGGCAACAATAATCCAAAATGAAATTCAAATAGGCTCAATAAGTGCTTATGCTTCACTTCAAGACTTGTATAACACTCTAAAAATTACTATAGCAGGAAATGTAGAAAACAATGTAGATATTAGATTTGATTTAAGAGTATGGTCAGGACCTGATCAAGATTACATGTCAGATCCAACAGAAATTGTTATTAATGTTAAAAATTCTATTTTACTTTATGGAAATTACACTACTGATTTAACACTAACAGCAGATAAGGAGTATTTAGTCACGGATAACTTTTCAATGGGAGAAAACACAACTCTAACAGTCATGCCAGGGGTAGAATTATATGTTAGTCCTGGAAAAACAATAATGATACTAGGGGATATTAATGCAATAGGTACAAATCAATTACCAATATTATTCACAGGACTAGGTAGCTCAAGCTATGGTGAAACTTGGAGTGGGTTTAAGCTGTATGGAGATTCTGTTTTTAAATATTGTACTTTTTCAAGGGTATGGAGTACGGTCTTTCAGCAGATGACTCAATATTGGAATACGACTGTTGACAAATGTATATTTACAGATATTGGAGCAGGATCATCTATAGTAAATGAAGGAAGAAATACTTCATTTACAAGAAACAATATTATTGATAATTACCAATTACACCCAGGGGGTGGAGGATACACTATTGGAGGTCTGATGTGGGAATACAATAATTTTATTAATAATATGCAAAATAACACATCTAATAATGTTGTTCCTACAATTATCCGACCTGACGGAAATTCCAATATTTACACTCCTTTAGCATATAATAATTTTTTTAATAATTATCCTAATATGGATATTAATACAATTCCACAGTCATTTACACTTAATTCATCGATAAATGCCACCATGACTCATCCGAACTATTTTGGCTCTTCAAACACAGAAACAGTTAATTCTAGTGTTATAGATTTCACTGAAGATGGTTCTTTAGGGGTATTAGAACTTAATATATCAACTAGTCCATCAGATTTAGCTAATGGAATTGTTTGGAAAGTACTAGTTAATGGTAAAGATGCTCAAGATGAATATGCTTTAATGGATCCAGTTGGTGTAGGTCCTCATGAGTTTAAAGTTTACTTCAATAGAGCTATGAATACTACAATAGATCCACAAGTTTCTTATGGAGTTGCTTTTCCTTACAATCAAAAGATTATTTCCGAAACAGGCACTTGGTCTACAGATGGAAAAATATATACAGTTACTCATGATGTAAATGTTGGTGCGGCCGATGGATATAATCGTATACGTGTTCAAGGTGCTCAGGATTTAGATTATTTTGTAATTCCTGTAGAAGCTGCAAGATTTAACATGCTTATTCAATCCGCAGGCTCTGCTTCCGCAGGTTGGTTTGCTACACCTGGTCTTGGGAAGATTGCACTTACTTGGGAAGCGCCTGACGCTAATGAAATAGACGATGCGCTTGGCTATAATATGTATCGCTATCAAATAGATGCAGATGGTGTAGAAAGTACGCCTGTTAAACTTAATGAATCGCTTATCGTAGAAGATTCCGATGATTCTACCACTGGGGTATATTACTCTGACTTTGATGTAGTACAAGGACAGACCTACTTTTATAAATACAATATTCTTAGAACTAGTTTTGAGGTTACTGACTTTTCTTCTGTAGTGTCCTCTACACCACTTACCTCCACACTTGGAGATAGTAATGGAGATTCTGCTGTAGATGTATTAGATCTTGTTCATGATGTAGATTACATACTGGGCAATAATCCTACTCCTTTTATATTCTTAGCTGGTGATGTAAATGCAGATAATGCTATTAATGTATTGGATATTGTCGGTACTGTAGATATTATATTAAATCCTTCGGATGCTACTGACTCTAGTATAGGTTCTACGGATATTCAGTTCTATCCTAGTAACTCTATTGGTAATGCTGTATTTACATGGGAAGGAAACGATTTATATGTAGAAGCAGATCATAACATAGGTGGACTTCAACTAGCCTTTAGTAATGACTTTGAATACACAGTATCCTCAGAGCTATCTACGATTGAAAAGCTAGACTATATCCAAGACGATACTAAAGTAGTAATGCTATTTAGCTTTAATAATACAGTTATAGCTGATGGCAAGACTAAACTACTTACTAGATTAGATGAAACTAAGGAGTTAAACATAGAACTAGCAGTAGTGGGTACTACTAGTGGTTCTAAACTAACAGCTGTATTTGAAGATACTAATCTAGAGGATATAGAATCTCCACTACAAAGTGACAGTTTAGAGTTTTTAAGTATGATTCCTAATCCAACAAGTGGACTAGTTACTCTTAATTATTATCTGCCAGAACAAATGGATGGGGTAGTAGCGAAGGTATACGACATGCTAGGTAGATTAGTACACATACAAGCAATGGAAAGTAGAGAAGGAATGTCCAATACTTCAATGCAATTAAATAAATTACAAACTGGAAATTATATAGTACTAATAAGTGCAGATAAAAATGGTGGTACTAAACATATCGCTAACAAAACTCTGATTATTAAATAATAATAAGGTAGGTGTATTGCATTTTTTTTGATAATCGTACTCAATCCGTACGCAATTTATTAATTTAGTTTAATCAACAGATTAAATGTTTATTAAATTAAGTTCTGTATTGGGAAGTAAGTTCTAATGTAAAGAATACCCTAAAGTATCCCAAAACACTGTAAAACAAGTATTTATAAAGCAATCAATATCCTTTATTATCCCGTATTTGCGTTAACAAATCGTAAGCAATTTTTATTTATTTACCACTTTGTTTACCTTTAGTGTATAATTTGTATACTATGAACATCAATATTAAGTGGTTAAAAAGAAGAACTAAAAAGATTGAGTAAAATTAAAGAGCTTATAGTATAGGACTAATTAATAGAGTCTGAAATAGCAGAATTGAAAGAGGAGGATATGCCAAACATAAAAACCCCTGCTAAAAGCAAGGGCTTGTAATGCCATTTTTTCAAACCGACCGCTTACGCGGCACTAATTAAATTGATAAATGGATAAATTGTTAAAAAGCCCGAACAGCCCTAACAAGGTAGTTGATGTCCTTAAGGTTGCCGTCCTGGTCCCCATTGTAGAAACCCTGGCCCCACGCACTGCCGTCATCGTTCTCAGTAGAACTCCAATAGGTGAAATTAGCAAAACCACCAATTGCGGCCTTATTTAAATACATTTCATTTAATTCATCTTTTGAAGGTAAGAACCAATCACTGTATCCGCCAAGAGTTAGATTCGCACAAATATCTGCAGCAGTAGGACTCCCGTTAGAAGAAGTACAATTAGCATTTATAATATCAATAGTATTTTGATTTCCTGTTCCAATAGCTGTTCCACCTGCTCCTGTAATATTAGTTCCATAACAACCCCAATGGGCTCCAGAAGATTGATCTGTAGGGGCTGAAATTAATCCCCCTCCATTTCCATCCAACCAAAAGATAATACCTCCCTGGTAAGAATCACCAACTACTACGCCTACGGTAACCGTTCTTGTTGCAGTTCCAACATTACCTGATGCATCTGTAGCGTTGTATGTAATGATGTAACTGCCAATAGTACTCGTATCTACTGTACCTGAAGCGGTAACTGTTTCACCACCATCAGCTGTTGCTCCAGCATCCGTCCACGAAGATCCAGAACTTACTGTATCTGTGCCACTTGTAACTGTTATAACTGGTGAGTTCGCATCGACAATAACAGCACCTAAGTAGCCACTAGCGGCGCCAGCTGTATTACCAGATCCATCTGTAATTACCCCCCCTGTATATGAAGATACTGAAAGATCTGAGCTGTTTGTATCTCCTTCTGCAACTGTATATCTAAATACTAACGCTGTAGTTCCTGTGCCACTTTGGTATGTAGCAGTTGCTCCGTTAGATAATGTAAGAGTTGGTGTACCTGTAACACTAACATCTTCATCATAAGTTACTGTGATTTCAATATTATCTCCTACTTTATAAGTACCATCATCGGCAGCAACCGAACTAAAGCTTGGTGAGTTCGCATCGACAATAACAGTACCTAAGTCGCCACTAGCGGCGCCAGCTGTATTACCAGATCCATCTGTAATTACCCCTGTATATGAAGATACTGAAAGATCTAAGCTGTTTGTATCTCCTTCTGTAACTGTATATCTAAATACTAACGCTGTAGTTCCTGAGCCACTGTTGTATGCAGCAGCAAAAAAATTATCGAAGAACTCTGCACCGTTAGATAATGTAAGAGTTGGTGTACCTGTAACACTAACATCTTCATCATAAGTTACTGTGATATCAATATTATCTCCTACTTTATAAGTACCATCTGCGGCAGCAACCAAAACAAAGGTTGGAGCTGTAGTATCTATTACCGTAACTGTTCTTGTTGCAGTTCCCACATTATCTGATGTATCTGTAGCGTTGTATGTAATGATGTAACTGCCAATAGTACTCGTATCTACTGTACCTGAAGCGGCAACAGTTTCTCCTGTGTCAGCTGTTGCTCCTGCATCCGTCCAAGTATTACCCCGTTCTACTGTATCTGTGCCACTTGTAACTGTTATAACTGGTGCTATAGTATCCACTACATTAACTGTTCTTGTTGCAGTTCCCACATTTCCTGCTGCGTCTGTAGCGTTGTATGTAATGATGTAACTGCCAATAGTACTCGTATCTACTGTACCTGAAGCGGTAACAGTTTCACCACCATAAGCTGTTGCTCCAGCATCCGTCCAAGTAGATCCCTGTTCTACTGTATCTGTTCCACTTGTAACTGTTATAACTGGCGCTGTAGTATCCACTACGTTTACTGTTCTTGTTGCAGTTCCAACATTACCTGATGCATCTGTAGCGCTGTATGTAATCGTATAAGTACCAACAGTGGTCGCACCAACTGTACCTGAAGTTGTCACTGTTATATCTCCGCATTGCATACCTACCTGGGGCCAGTAGAAAAAACAAGCAGCAACGGATAAATCTGTCGCCGTAGCTCCTGCATCTGTATAAATTGCTCCTAATTCAATGGTCACGGTTGCATTCCCTGTAAGAGTAATCACTGGCGCAACAATATCTGGGTTAAGGACCCATGTAGGAGTTGTACCAACCAATTGAAGTACTGATCCAGTATTTCCGGGGTTAATAGTTTGCCAAGAAGTACCATTCCAATAATTCATTTGACCCACTATTGTGCCAGGGGCTGTATTCGCTTGTAAAGCAGCAATAGCTGCATCTGCATCTGCTTCATTACCATCTACATCTGTTTGTAGTGCTGCAATAGCTGCGTCGGCATCGGATTCGTTTTGATCTATATCAGCTTGCATTGTAGTATCTGCTGAATCACTGTCTGATTCATTTTGATCTACATCTGCCTGTAATGCTGCAATGGATACTGCTATATCGTTTTGGACTGATACTAAAGCAAAATCTATATCGGATTCGTTTCCATCAACATCTGCCTGTAATGCAGCAATAGCTGCATCAGCATCTATTTCGTTTTGATCCACATCTGCTTGAGTAGTAGCTATGGAAGTAGTATTTGCTGCAATCGCAGTATCTGCATCTGCTTCATTACCATCTACATCTGCTTGTACTGCAGCAATAGCTGCATCAGCATCTATTTCGTTTTGATCCACATCTGCTTGAGTAGTAGCTATGGAAGTAGTATTTGCTGCAATCGCAGTATC
>Ga0206123_10004438_pt1 | contig 10979 bp, 10 predicted proteins | sample Helgoland_Spring_2_FD_160086 | JGI IMG/M metagenome (GOLD analysis project Ga0206123, IMG submission 160086) | Pelagic subsurface seawater microbial communities from Kabeltonne, Helgoland, North Sea - Helgoland_Spring_Bloom_20160316_1 | ecosystem: Environmental > Aquatic > Marine > Epipelagic ... | reverse complement strand
TGACACACCGTCTCTTTGGGCGGATGCAGAATGGGCTGCCGCACTGGTAAACCTGATCGGAGATCGTGTCGGCGGCGTGCATCTGCGCGCCTCTCCAGGGCCGGTCAGGGATTATTGGTTAGACCGCGTCGAGAGTTTCTCCGAGCAATCACACCTGAGAAAAATCCCCGCGAATATTCCAGAGGCTCGGTTACTGGGCGGCATTGATCTCGCTGCCACGCTGCAGCAAGGCAAGCCGATCGCCGAGACCGGCATGCTAGGAGAGTGTCATGAGCGCATTGTCATCGCCGCCATGGCCGAGCGTCTTCCCAGAAATACGGTTCATCACCTTTGCGTTGCATTAGATGATGGCCAGTTGTCGATCGCTCGCGACGGCATCGATACGCAGACTGCCGCACGCATTACATTGATTGCAGCAGACGAAGGAACAGAAGAAGAATTCATCCATGGTGCACTGTCTGATCGCTTGGGGATCACGGTCAATCTGCAACCTATCGGCATCCATGGCGTAGACGATGATATTTTTGATCGGGGTCAGATTGAACGCGCTCGGGCATGCTTAGACGAGGTCATGCTGACAGAGGAGCATCGCATCGCCATCGCGACCTTGAGCCTCACCTTGGGCATTGACTCTCCACGGGCTGCACTGGCCGCCGTCCAAGTCGCCCGTGGCGCTGCAGCGCTCGCTGGACGCCGCGCGGTAGACGACAGTGACATTGCCTGCGCGCTTCGCCTATGCCTGATTCCCAAAGCAGCACAGCTTCCCGATATGGCTGAACCTGCACCCGAACCAGAACCGCAACCTGAACCTGAAGTGGATCAACCAGAAGAACCGGAACCGCCCCAAACGACAGAGCAGATGCCGTCAGACGAGGATCGCTTGCTTGAGGCCGCACTCGCGCAACTGCCGGAAGGGTTATTACAGCAGCTACAAACACGCGCGGCCAAAGTGCGCCAGAGCAGTGCCGGTTCGTCGGGAGCCCAGCATCGGCACCAGCAACGCGGGCGGCCAACTGGCGTCTTTCGTGGTGATCATCGCCGCGGCGGGCGGGTCAATATTCTTGCGACACTCCGTGCCGCTGCGCCCTGGCAACCCCTGCGCCGGCGCGAACGCGGCGACGCGCTGCGAAAGCTGGAAATACGCCGAGAAGATATTCATCTAACGCGCTATCAACAACGCCGCGAATCGCTGACATTGTTCGTGGTTGACGCCTCAGGTTCTGCAGCAATGCAACGCCTCGCCGAAGCAAAAGGCGCCGTAGAATTACTGTTAGCAGATTGCTACGTGCGCAGAGATCAAGTGGCATTGATTGCTTTTCGTGATGAAACAGCCGAACTGCTTCTGGCACCGACTCGGTCGTTGGTGAGGGCCAAGAAAGCGCTAGCGGCACTGCCCGGTGGCGGTGCGACACCGATGGCTGCCGCACTAAATTTAACGCGGGATATTGTCGAACGCGCCAGCAAACAAGGTACGACCACGCAGTACATTTTGCTCACCGACGGCGCTGCCAATGTGGCGCTTGATGGCACGCGAAATCGCGAGGCAGGCACCCGAGATGCATTAACGGCAGCGCAGCGACTCGCGGTGCAGCCCGTCAGCGGTCTGGTGATCGACACCGCACAACGTCCACAATCTAGAGCCAGAGATTTAGCCGATACATTGCGGGGTACCTACATCGCACTGCCAAAGGCAGACGCCCACACGCTGAACCGGACGATCCGAGCTGTTTCGGGATGACCTCCGCGACACATTGGCAGGCTGTCGCTGACGTTTGGCCATTAGCCGATAGCAGTCGCTTCGTTACACTTGATGGCGCCGATTATCATGTGCAGGTCTCTGGCCGTGGGCCTGATGTATTGTTGCTGCACGGCGCCGGTGCATCGAGCCATTCGTTTGCCGGTATCACCCCGCTGCTCACGCCGCACTTTCGTGTCATCTCACCCGATCTGCCGGGCCAAGGGTTTTCCTCACTACTGCCCCCTGAGCGAGTGGGACTGGTGCCATTTAGTGACTACCTTAAGGCCCTGTTACAGAAGCTCGATGCCACACCCCAATGGATTATTGGACACTCAGCGGGTGCTGCACTCGCCACACAGTTCGCGCTCAATGTAGGCGAATCAGTTCAAGGTATTCTTTGCATTAATCCAGCGTTTAATCCCTTTGGCTCCATGGCCGCCCCGTTTTTTAGCTTGGCCGCGAAATGGCTGTCTCGCAGTCAATGGCTGCCGCGTGCGCTCGCCTCGCCGAGTCTCCGCTGGCGTGCCACAGGGTCCATGCTCGCCGACACTGGATCATCAATCGACCCCATCATGTCCCGCTGTTACGACACCTTACTCGGTGACCCCGATCATATAGCAGGCACCCTGCGCATGATGGCCGGCTGGGACTTACCGCCATTACTCGGTCGTCTTAGCGAGCTTCAACAACCTATCTGGCTGGCCGCCTGCGAGGGAGACCGCACCATCCCACCGAGCCGCAGTACCTCGGCAGCGCGGTACTTGACTCGCTGGCGTACTCTGCTCATTCCTGAACTAGGGCACCTTGGTCACGAGGAGTCACCCGCGACTTTCGCCAATCTGTTGCAGGCTTTAATCGTTAGCACGCAATCCTAGCGCCCACGCGCGAGACGGAGCCCTACCGCTCAGCCAAAGGCCTTGATCTCTCAGTTGGGTATCAATTCGGGCGAGTCGCAGCGATATCGGCCAAACGACTCGGTTTTTTGGCAAAAAGAAGGCTGTGAACTGCAGTGACAGACTGCTACACTGTCCAATATAAGTGACAACTTAAGTGTCTTATTTATATGAATATTGCTCAGTCAGCGTTTGAATCTCTTACAACCACGGACTCCCGACCCACCGCCATCGTGATTGGCACCGGTTTTGGTGGCCTCGCGGCAGCGATACGCTTAGGCGCAAAAGGCTACCGAGTTCATATGCTCGAAAAGCTCGATGCGCCCGGTGGACGGGCCTACGTCTACCATCAAGATGGCTTCACCTTTGATGCAGGCCCGACCATTGTCACAGCCCCCTTTCTGCTTGAGGAATTATGGCAGCTCTGTGGCAAACGATTCTCAGATGATGTGGATTTGCGCCCGATGGATCCTTTCTTTCGGCTGCGCTTTGATGACGGCAGAATCTTTGACTACTGCGGTGACAAGCGCCGTAACCTTGAGCAAATTAAAAGCTATTGCGCCGAGGATGCAGACGGCTACGAAGCCTATTTAGAAGCCAGCGAAAAACGCTACAAGGTGGGTTTTGAAGGATTGGTAGACAAGCCGTTTGATTCCCTGATGGCACTCTTTCGGTTTTTACCTGAACTCATTAAATTGCGCAGCGATCGCAGTGTTTACCGATTGGTGTCACGTTATATCCGCGATCCCCAATTGCGCATGACCATGAGCTTTCACCCACTTCTCATCGGTGGCAACCCCTTCTCAGTGACCAGCGTTTACACCCTTATCTCCTATCTTGAGCAACGCTGGGGCGTGTGGTCAGCGATGGGTGGCACAGGCAGCATTGTCAAAGGCATGGCAGGTCTCATTGAAGGCCAAGGCGGCAAAATAGAATGCAACGCCGAGGTGGAAGAAATACTGGTTGAAAACGGCAATGCCAAAGGTGTGCGATTGCGCGATGGTCGGGTGCTGCACAGCGACCTCATCGTCTCCAATGCCGATGCGGCCTGGACCTACCGACACCTGATCGACGCCCGTCATCGTAAGCGCTGGACCGATCGTAAGATCGAACGCTCTCATTATTCCAATGGCTTGTTTGTGTGGTACTTCGGTACGCAAGGCAAGTACGAAGACGTGCCCCACCATTCGGTTATTTTAGGGCCGCGTTATCGCGGATTACTGGATGATATTTTCAAACGAAAAGTGCTGGCCGACGACTTTAGTCTCTACTTGCATCGACCGACCGAGACGGATCCTTCTATGGCACCCGAGGGCTGTGATGCCTTTTACGCCCTAGCACCCGTCCCTCATCTCGATGCCGACGTAGACTGGACAGAATACGCCGAAACATTCCGACAGCGCATCTGCCAACGACTAGAAGAAACCATGCTTCCCGGCCTTAGTGACCGCATCGTGACGTCGCGGCTACTGACACCACAAGACTTCCAAGATCGACTCTGCTCATTCAAAGGCGCCGGCTTCAGCTTCGAACCACGCATCACCCAAAGTGCTTGGTTTAGGCCCCACAATCGCAGCGAAGACGTGAAAGGCCTCTATTTAGTAGGCGCCGGCACGCACCCCGGCGCGGGGATGCCCGCAGTAATCTCATCCGCCAAGGTCATTGATCAATTAATCCCGGCAGCGGTGACCCAACATGCGTAGCGATCATCAGATCACCACACCGCATACCGACATGCGTGAGTGCCAGCGACTGCTTTATCACGGCTCACGATCATTCCATATTGCCTCTCGTTTTCTGCCGCCAAAGTTGCGAGAATCAGCCTGTGGGCTCTATGCGTTTTGTCGCATCGCGGACGATTTAGTGGACCTTGGGGAAGACCCCAAACAGGCACTGGCAGAATTACATCGTCGTCTCGACCTGATTTATGCGGCCACACCCCAGAACCATTCTGTCGATCGTGTGCTGAGCCAAATTGTGACAGATCACCGGTTGCCCCGTGGGTTACTCGATGCGTTACTCGAGGGGTTCGACTGGGATACCGCCGAACGCTGCTACGAGACCGTAGACGATCTCTGCGACTACGGCGCTCGAGTAGCAGGCACTGTCGGTGTCATGATGGCGATACTCATGGGCGTGAAAGATCACGCGACGCTCGCTCGAGCAGCAGACCTAGGCGTTGCCATGCAACTGACCAATATCTGCCGTGATGTCGGTGAGGATGCGCGTGCGGGTCGGCTTTACCTCCCCCGCCAGCTTTTGCGCGACTACGACATTGACCCCGATGCATTTATGGCGAATCCCTCACCGGGGCCAAAACTCACTGCCGTACTGCAACACCTCCTTGGCGAGGCAGATCGACGCTATCAGCAGGCTGACTCTGGCATTGAAAAACTGCCGAAAACCTGCCGGCCAGGGATCCGCGCCGCTCGGAGACTCTATGCAGAAATTGGCCACAAGCTCGCGGCGGGCGGGTATGACCCCATTACGACACGAGCGATCGTGACGCGTCGCCGTAAAGTGGGGATTGTCGCAGGACTCTTTCGAGGGTCTGAGCAGTTATCAGATGACCTTTTCGCACCCTGCGCTCGAGAAAATCAATTTCTGCTGGCAGCCGTTCCGCATACTGAAGAGTGGCAACGTCCCACGCAGCCGCGGCGCTTCTCCCCCAGCGCATCCTGGATGCTCGATCTGTTTATTGTATTGGGCCAACGTGATCAGATAACGACTGAACGCCAATCAACCGACCACGGCGGACGGATCTGAGCTCACCGTGGCGTCGCTGTTCGCGGACCACTCAAGGCCGACACTAGAGAGGGCTTGAGCATAACGACCTGAACGCAACGCCCCCCACTCCAACTTAAACCACGGCGTCAACGTCTCAGGACGCTCACTCAACCACTGATCCAATGCGCTAGCCGATATCCAGCGCCAGTCCGCTACTTCTCGTGGGTTGGGGGTGGGGTCTCGATCAATACGCCCAACATAAACGGAACAGAGTTCATGCTCTGCACCGGCTGCGCCATATTGCGCTTGATATTGGAAGCGATGCGTGAAAGCGAGGTCTGCTGAGACGCCCAGCTCTTCCTCGAGTCGCCGCTGGGTCGCAATCTCGTAGGTTTCACCTCTGCGAGGGTGGCTACAACACGTGTTGGACCAAAACGCGGGCCATAACGCTTTCTGGTCGCTGCGTTGCTGCAATAACACTTCACCGCGGGCATTGAATAAAAATATCGAAAATGCTCGGTGCAATGTGCCCGAACCCCGATGGAGTTCTGCTTTAGTGCCGTGGCCCAACACGTGGTCTTGAGCGTCGACGACAATCAGCGGTTCGCTATCGAAAGAAACCACTGCTGCAGAGGAAGTCTGTGTCGACATGAAGGGTATCCCCAAAAAATAAAATGACCCGCTCCCAGGGGGAGAATACTATTAGAAAGCGGCGCAGTTTACAGGCGATCGACAGCTCTGGGGGCAGGGTGATCGCAATCTGTTCCACTTCTTATATTACCGGCTCCATCTAAAAGACATCACCGCGGGTCGTAAACTTCAGGCCCCCAGAAGGGGCCTGCATCACTACTTAGCTCCGCGCAGGAGGCATAGCCTCTTGCTGGGTACTAACTGCCATGCCAGTGCTGTTGGGATCACCTAACCAGTCATATCTGTCAGTACTCAACAGAATGAAATGGATAGTAATTGCGAGTGTGAACATGCCCACTGCAATTCCCGTCAGAACTTGGCGTGGATCAAACAACATCCAGAATCTGTGCATAAGTTGTCTCCGTTACTCATTTGCGAAATAGCGTTAAGGCCATTCGCTGTGAACAAAACAGTTCAATGGTTCTTAGAACCAAGGCTTCCACATATACAGTAAGTAATGTGCAACTACTGCGATGCCCACAAAACCGATAAATCCACGAATATAAGCTGTGTGGAATTCTCGAGCTTCGTTCTCAGACATACTACTCATGGTTAATCTCCCATGTACGTTTGTTGCCTTTTTTGCCGCCCATCACACCGGAGTGTGGGTGGACGACGCCTTTTCGGAGTAAGCCGTCACTCGAGAGTGTCGGGTTACGCCTTCCCAACTAAACCAAATTGGTCCAATTAAGATCTTTTCCGCAGCTCACCGCTGCGATGATGAGATAGCACGGCTATCTCACTTCATTCAGTTTGCCTCTCCGCCCATCACGCCTTGGTCAAGACTTGAGGTCTCCATTTCCATGGGCGCTGGCGTCTCTTCCATTGCCGCGGGAGCGGCCTCAGGTTCGGGTGCCAGTGCCCCTAAGTTCGGATAATCAGCCAACATATTCGCACCGAGTAGGGGCTGATAAGCACCTTGGTGACAAGTTGCACAGTTCACTTTTTGCGCGTCACCCAAAGGACCTTGCCGATGAGCCGGCAGCCAGTCGTTAGTCGGATTGATGTAGGCGTTATTCATTTCCTTGACCATCTGCTGCCCATGCCACGCCTGCACGCGCTCTGAGTTGCTCTCTTCCCAAGAGCCGAAAGCACGACTGTTGTGACAATGAGTACAGTTCACACCGAGTGCGTCGGAGTAGTGCATCATCAGGCTATAGATGTGCTCTGTACTCTGAATCGAGGCCTCGTGGCCTTGAGGGAGCGCCGTATCGCCCTGCGCCCTGGCGACTCCGTCCTCCAACAGATAGGGAGTAAATGGATCAATCGGTAGCGAGGTATAAACGGACGACTCCTGATGCGCTACGTTTTGCATCATGTGTCCCATGTTCTCTGCGCGCCGCGGTGGCACACCGATCGTCCAGACTTGTTCGGGCACGTTATTACCGCGGTGACAGGTGTAACAGGTCACACCTGCGCCGCCCACGTGAGCGCCCCAATTTTCATTCGCGTTTTGCGTCATAGCAATCATGACCCGCGCTACCTTTTTGGTGTAGAGGGTGTCTGCTTCAAAACCCTCGCCAGCAACGTGACAGTAGTTGCAGCCTTGGTCTGGCGATACCCATTGGGTGATCGCGGCCATCAATCGGGTGAATTCTCCGACAGACAGGTGCCCTAGCACCTCAACATTTTGATAAATGTCACCCGCCTTTGGACCCTCGGAGCTAACAGCGGGTATCGCTGCCGGCACCTGGTTGGCGTTCACCAATTCTTGCAAGGTGTCAGGGTTATAGAGCGCTTCCATTCCGGTACCGCGATAGCCCCGTTGAACCGACTCGGGCGGCGGTGCCTCGCAACCCGTCATGAGCGCCGTACCTAAAACTAGAACACTAGCAAACCGTTTCATCGTGAAGGCTTTCATTGTGCACCCCCTATCATTGGGTCGATTACCGGGGTTGCCTCAATCGGAGGATAGGCCGGCACAATGCCGTGCTTCATACCCCAGAGGTACCAGTTCTCCACTACTGTTCCTGTTAACAGAATGCCAATCGCGCCCGTTAACACCGTCAGGACAGCGAACCACCATCCCCATCGGTGAATCGATTCCATCGACGCGTTGAATCCCATGCACCACCTCCAGAACAAAGCACCCCGCTCTGCAGCGGTACCCCGATCGGTGATCTGGTCGATCTCGCGATCAGCACCATAGCGACTGGTTGCCAAGATCGTCGCCCCGTGCATTGCGAATAGGACCGCCGAGCCATAGAGGAAGGCGATCGAGAGCATATGAAATGGGTTGTAGAACAGATTGCCGTACCGTAGCGAGAAGGCCGCTGTCCAATCCAGGTGAGGAAAGACGCCGAATGGCACTGCTTCAGCCCAAGAGCCCATCAAGATGGGGCGGATAAAGCCCAGCACAAGGTATAAAAGAATCGCTGCGCCAAAGGCCCAAGCAAGGTAATTACTCATCCCCAGGTTTCTTGAAATACGGAAAGTGCGGGCCCACCAAAGCATGATCGATAGCGTTAACAGCGCGCCGACGATCAACCACCATCCACCGTCATTTAGCGGTGGGATAGTGAGTCCATACTCGGGGGGAGGTGGCTCCAAGGCCAACCAAAAAAGTTGTCGCACAAACTGAACAGGATCCCAGTTCACCGAAGCAAACATGTTCATCCCGATTATGAAGAACGCCAGCGCACCGGCAATCAGCGCGAAGACGCCTAATGTCCCGAGATAAATAGGACCTATCTGCGCATCACCGAGTTTGCCGAGCCAATGATTATGGATGATCCCGCTGGTGCGATTGTATTCCTCATCACCAATGGGGACACCGGGATAATCGGGCGCTGCGACCTGCACTTGTGTAAAAATATTTTGATATTCTCTCATGACATGGTCCCCTCTCAGTACCAGACCGGCAGTTCAAGCCACCAGTTCCACCATTCAGGCCAGCCGCGTGTCCAAAATGGCCCGCTGATGACGATGCATACCGCACTCCAAAATGCCGCCGAAATAGCCACAAATACGCCGACACGGTGAATACCTAACGCGCCAACGGAGTAACCGATGCTGTCGCGGAAGAACGTGTTTTCATGCTCTCCGGTTTTCACTGTCTCTCCCTCGCGGGGATCCGTCGCCATCAAGATCAGCGACCCATGCATCGACAATGCCAGGGCAGTCGTGAAGAAGAAGGTCACCGCAATCATGTGTGCTGGGTTGTAGTGAAAATGCAGAAACTGATAACCCACGTTGGACACCCAGTCGAGGTGGCTGAGAATGCCGTAGGGGAAACCATGACCCCACGCGCCAAGCAGGACAGGACGAATGATGACCAGCGTCACGTAAGCGAATATGGCAAAGCTAAACGCAAAGGGAATGTGGAGTCCCATGCCTAACTTTCTCGAAATCTCTACTTGCCTTAGCGCCCAAGAGCCAAACGCCCCCACGGCGCAGATCGTAATGATCTGCCACAGCCCTCCCTCTCTGAGGGGCGCCATACTGAGCCCATAGGATAAATCAGGCGGTGCAATGCTAATTTGCCAGACGTTCCAAGTCGGACCAATGGCAGCGCCATAAATCAGCAAGCCGGTGCCCAGAAAGGCGAAAAATGCGGTGGTAACGCCAAAGAAGCCAACCCAAAAGGGCCCTATCCAAAAATCGAATAGATCGCCTCCGATAAGGGTCCCCCCCCGGACACGATACTTTTTCTCAAAACTCAGCATCGACATGACATGACTCTCCCTTTATGGCGTTAGCCGCCAGTTCTCAAACAACTGCTCACCGATCTCCGTCTCCTACTGATCTCGGTTAGCTCAAATTCTCATGAAGGCATAAGGTGTCAGGCTATATGCCGACCGCCTTGCCTCTTGCCAGCAGCTCTCCGTGCTGCCAGTCCGTTGGAACGTCAATGACTTCAAAATGGCGGCCGCTATAAACCACGTGAACACCATCGTAAATAGCATCCGGAACTGCAGTTGATCCAAAATACTGTCTGGCCCATCGCTTGCTCTATGATTTGTTGCCATGAGTCTTCCCTCCCCGAAGGGTGTATATGTCACTGTCGACGTTATGCTTTTATTCATGCTGCTATTCATGCGGCATCTCCAAACTGCAGGCTTTCGCTAGCGTGTTGGACATGCCCAATTTCTACCGTGCTCACACCCGCAGCTTTAGCTGCCTGCTCGGACGCGTCGCGCAATCGTTTGGCGGCTGAGATACGGACAAGAATCGGTTGCGCTGCCACGATGCGGTTAAGCCCCTCTTGTGCAGCGTCAGCCCACAGCAGGGTTTCGGCAGCCCTTGCAAGCGTTGGATCCACTTTGTCGAGCTCGGTCCCTAGTGGCAAAATATTGAACAACGCGTCAAACAGGGCATTACAAACTTCTTGCACCAAATAACAGGTACCTGCGTAACCCATAAATGGCGTGCCCGTGTGACGACGGATAATGGTGCCAGGCAAGGATGCGGGAACATAAACGCTCTTGTTTCCTGCCTCGTTGATGTACATGCGTTCGTTGTAACCACCAAACACCAGCAGCGCGCCCGATCCACGAATGGCCTCACGAACTTGCTCGTTATCAGGCTTGACGCCAGGCTTGCGCGAAAAGTGGAAAGCACACGGTAAACCCAGCTCTCCCTCAAGGAAGTGTCGCAATCCACGTGTATAAGTCTCGGTTGCCACCACCCCAAAACTAGCAGTGCCAAAAAAGTCCTGGGTCACCGATCGCCATAGATCCCAGACTGGCTTCAGCGTGGTGTGTTTTTCTTGCTCGATAAAGGGTTCGGGGTCGAGACCCAACTCTTCACCTATCGCGCGAAGAAACTTGGTCGTGCTATCCAGACCGATTGGAGCTTGAAAATACGGCGCCTTCAGGGTCTCACACAGCTTGCGCCCATACTCGCGATAGAGGCAGACGTTCGCGTCGGCGTCGGCCAACGTCACAATATTCTCCAGCGGACAGCCCAGCGGGAAAGTCAGATTAATCTCT
>Ga0206123_10004427_pt1 | contig 10994 bp, 9 predicted proteins | sample Helgoland_Spring_2_FD_160086 | JGI IMG/M metagenome (GOLD analysis project Ga0206123, IMG submission 160086) | Pelagic subsurface seawater microbial communities from Kabeltonne, Helgoland, North Sea - Helgoland_Spring_Bloom_20160316_1 | ecosystem: Environmental > Aquatic > Marine > Epipelagic ... | reverse complement strand
CGAACTTCAGTATTGGCGATTCGGTTCACTCCTTTGCCACGTTTGGCCGGCACCGACTCCAGCCTATGAATCAGCACTCACTCTAGTCACCAAGCGTTTTCAGCTGTTTCTGAATCGATTTAAGTGTATTCATCAGATCCTGATTGCGGGGCTCTTTGTCTTTGAGTTTGCCTGCGGCGCCGTCAGTTGAGCCCACCATAATCGACAATAGATTCGTCACGACGGAGTGGTCGTAGGAACGTTCTCTTAACTTCAGCGTGCGCGCTGAAAATTCCAGTGTGCCAAAGAAAACGTCGCGCAACTGACCAATAGGCGTGTCCTTGGGGAGTTCACCCCGGTCCACGCCGCGCTGCATGATGCGATCAAACACTCGGACGTACTCACGTACCTGATCGAGATCCTGCTCCTGCTGAGGCCTGGCCCGGTAGGTCAGCGAAACCACCTCAAATTGTTGCAGTATTGAGTTGAGGTGGTAGCGCCCCAACTGTTCTAGTTGCGTCACGGCGCTGGCCTCTGAGGTGATGGCTGCCTCCGCCCCCAACGTTAGACGTGCCCAAAAGCGGCCAACGACGCCGGCGAGTAAATCCTGCTTATTACGATAATAGAGGTAGACAGTCCCCTCTGCGACCGCGGCTGTCTGAGCGATAGTGGCCACTTTCGCCCCGTCAAATCCAGCGCGCGTAAAAACCTGTTCAGCGGCATCGAGAATGGTTGATTCTCTCGCCTCGAGGCGCTGTCTTGACGTATTCGGTGCTTCGGGTCCGCTTGCTGGCAAGGTCAATCGCTCGTATAATGAGTCTGACTCATTTTAAATGAATTGCAATCACTTGGAAACCTTTGAATCCGGTGAAGACGTAATGGTGGCAGCGGGAGGCTGACTGAATGATTCGCATTGGTGGCGCCACAGGGTACTGGGGGGAAGCCGATATGGCGCTGCCGCAGTTTATGGCAGAGGGCGACCTCGACTTTATTGTGTTCGACTACCTTGCTGAAATAACGATGTCGATATTGGCGCGCGCGAAGGCTGGTGATCCTGAAAAAGGCTATGCCACTGACTTTGTGACGGGCGTAGTGGCGCCACATTTACCGGCGATCGCTCAGAGGGGTGTCAAATTGATCAGTAATGCCGGCGGCGTCAACCCTGAGGCCTGTGGAGCGGCGATTCGCCAACTGATAGACGCCGCAGGATTATCTCTGACAGTTGCGGTCGTGACGGGCGATGATCTGATGCCGCAACTCGACAAGCTCCTCGACTCGGATCTCAGTGAGATGTTCAGTGGTGAAACACCGCCACCTCGCGAATCGATTGCGAGTGCGAATGCCTACTTAGGTGCTTTTCCGATCGCGGAAGCCCTCAATCTAGGTGCTGATATTGTCGTCACAGGCCGGTGCGTCGATAGTGCTGTCACGCTGGGGGCTTGCATTCACCAATTCGGCTGGCAGCGAGAAGATCTGGATTTATTAGCCACCGGCTCGCTAGCGGGACATCTCATTGAATGCGGTCCTCAAGTGACCGGCGGCAATTACACTGACTGGCACGAGGTGCATGAGACGCTACATGAGGTCGGTTATCCCATTGCCGAGATAGCGGCAGATGGGTCGATGGTTATCACAAAGCCCGGGGGGACGGGTGGGTGTGTCACGAGGGGAACGGTAGGAGAACAGTTGCTTTACGAGATTGGCGACCCGACCCACTATGAGTTACCCGATGTCATCTGCGATTTTACGGCAGTGCAAGTGCAGCAAATCGAAAGCGATCGTGTCGCCGTTTCCGGCGCCCGAGGTCTCGGCGTACCTGAGTGTTACAAAGCCTCGATTACTTGGGCCGACGGTTGGCGGGTGGGCATGATTGGTTTTTATGTCGGCGCTCGAGCAGCAGAAAAAGCCCGCATTTTTGCCGACGAAGCGATTAAGCGAGCGCGACGAAAGCTGTCTGCGTTGGGTGCGCCTGACTATGTTGACGTGGCTGTCGAAGTCGTGGGAGACGAGAGCCATTGGGGTGATTCAGCGCGCTATGTGAGAAGTCGCGAGGTAGCAGTCAAGGTGGGATGTCGCCACAGTGATCGCCGCGCGGCTGATCTTTTAATGCGAGAGCTTTCCGGAGTTGGACTCGGCGCGCCCCCTGGATTTTGTGCCTTCGCGGGTACCCGCCCCAAGTCCTCGCCGGTCATTCGATTATTCTCTGCCTTGGTCGACCGCAGCTTGGCTGACATCAAGATTCACACGGCAGACCAAGTGCTGCAGAGTACGATGTCATCATCGACTTCTGCTGCACTGCGGCAAGTCGAGCAGATCGCCGTGCCATCGATCGCCACCCAGGCGGCGGGTGATACAACAGTGATTGAGGTGCCTTTGGAGCGTCTGGCTTGGGCGCGATCGGGGGACAAGGGTGATAAGGCGAACATTGGCGTGATGGCACGTCACCCCGATTTTCTCCCTTGGATTGCCGCGGTGCTGACCGAGGAGTACGTGGCATCGCGTTTTGCGCACTTTATGGCAAGCCCTGAGATTGATCGATTTTTCTTGCCGGGATTGCCGGCGCTGAACTTCTTACTGCACCATGCTTTGGGCGGCGGCGGTGTCGCCAGTTTACGCAATGATCCCCAAGCAAAGGGCTATGCACAGATTTTATTGGATACGCCGGTAGCCATACCGGAAGCATTACTAGGAGACTGATATGGTCGCTGTGGCATCCCAGATAGATTCGGGTTCGGAGCAGTTTGCTGCGAACCGCGCCAGTATGATGACGTTTGTAGAACGCCTTCGGGCACTTGAGAAACGCGCCCAGGGCGCCTCTGCTAAGCGTCGGGCGACTTTCGAGAAGCGTGGCCAACTGATACCAAGCGATCGCTTAAATCGTCTGTTAGATCCCGGTATGCCTTTTTTAAGACTGCATACCCTTGCTAATTTTGGTGTGGATAACCCTGACCAGGACACCAGTATTCCCGGTGCGTCGGTCATGGTGGGGATTGGCTTCGTGGGTGGTGCACGCTGCATGATATGGGTTGATGACTCCGGTATTGCCGCCGGTGCGATGACGGGCAAGACCGGTGAGGTGGCGCTCTCTTTGCAGACGATCTGCAAGCGCCAGAAATTACCTCTGATTCATTTAGTGGAGAGCGCCGGTGCCAATTTGTTGCAGTACCAAACCGAATTGTGGTCCACGTTCGGCGCGATCTTTCGCAACTTGGCGCAAATGTCCGCAATGGGTTTGCCAACGTTGGTCGTCTTGCATGGTGGCTCTACTGCGGGGGGGGCTTACATGCCCGGGATGTCCGATTACGTGATTGGCGTCAAAGAGAACGGGATGGCGGCGTTGGGAGGTGCGGCATTGGTGCGCGCCGCCACGGGGGAGATCGCAAACGATCGCGAACTGGGGGGTAGCGAGATGCACGCGAGCGTCACGGGTGTGGTGGAGTATTTGGTGGAGGACGATGCGCATGGATTACTGAAAGCGCGTGAGGTCTTTGACCGTCTTGATTGGAATCGCCGCGCATCACCGGTGCCGCGACGCGTCTATCAGGCACCGCTTTACGATGTGGAGGAACTCGCGGGAGCGGTTCCTACCGACCCCAAGGTGCCTTACGACTGCCGAGAAGTGCTAGCGCGCGTGGTAGATGGCTCTGATATTGAAGAGTTTAAACCGCGCTACGGAGCATCAACGCTCTGTGCCTACACCAGTATCACGGGGATTGCCTGCGCGGTGATTGGCAATAACGGACCCATTGATCCCAATGGTGCGACGAAAGTGGCGCAGTTCATTCAACTGTGTGATCAAGCTGATCTGCCGATTATTTTTTTCCAAAACACCACCGGCTATATGGTCGGTACAGAGTATGAGCAAGCGGGCATGATCAAGCATGGCGCAAAAATGATTCAAGCCGTGAGTACGACGCGGGTTCCAAAAATTAGTCTTTATATTGGTGCCAGCTTCGGTGCAGGTAATTACGGAATGTGTGGCTGGGCTTATGAGCCTGATTTCTTATTTGCGTGGCCCAGTGCGCGCACCGGGGTGATGGCGGGTCAAAGTGCGGCAAAAACGATGACCGAAGTTGCGAAGTCGGGTGCGGCGCGAAAAGGAGTCGAGATTCCCGCGGAAACATTAGCCGAGCAGGAGGCGGTGATCCGCGCGCATTTTGATGCGCAAGAGGACGCTTATTCTTCCTCCGGTCGGGTGCTCGACCATGGTGTGATCGATCCGCGTGACACGCGCAAGGTGCTGGCTTTCTGCTTAGAAACGGTATTAGAAGGCCGACAACGAGTACTCACCCCCAACAGCTTTGGCGTGGCGAGGATGTGACCATGATGAATTTGCCTAAAACCGATTCTGTTGAGTGTGAATGGGAGCAGGGCTGGTTGACCATTTGGTTTAATCAGCCAGAGCGACGTAACCCACTGACGGATGCCGTCGTGGCTGATTTGCAGCGCATTTGCGAGGCGATCGAGGGAGATCTTTCTGTCAGAGGCCTGACGCTAAGAGGCCGGGGCGGTTATTTCTGTGCGGGGGGGGATCTCAAGGGTTTCCAAACGATGGCGAATGCCACGCACGATGACGTGATTGCCATGAGTGAGACGATCGGTCGATTGCTTTACCAGTTTAATCGGTTGCCCATGGTGACCGTGGCCTTAATAGAAGGTGCCGCGATGGCGGGGGGGTTGGGTTTGGCCTGCTGTTGCGATGTGACGATAGGGACTGCAGAGGCTCGCTTCGCTTTTTCAGAAACGCGCATTGGTATTTCGCCGGCGCAAATTGCGCGTTACGTGATGCAGAAATGTGGTGCCTCGACGGGGCGACGCTTGATGCTCAGTGCCGCAAAGTTCCAGGGATCTGAAGCGGCTCAGTTGGGCGTCTTAGATTTTGTTGTGCCAGATGCTGAGGCGTTAACTGAGGCAGAGATGCAGATCCGCCGCGACGTGTTGGCGTGTGCGCCCGGCGCCGTAGCGGCGACAAAAACATTGATTAGAGAGCTTGCTACTCTCCCCGACGAGCAAAAAATGCGCGTTGCGGCAGAAAATTTCACCGCGTGTCTGAAGAGCGATGAGGGGATGGAAGGCGTTGCGTCTTTCCTGGAAAAGCGCAAGCCGAAATGGCAGCAGGAGAACCAATCATGAGCGCGATTGAAAGTGTTCTAGTCGCCAATCGAGGTGAGATTGCTGTGCGTGTGATGCGCACCGCCAAGGCATTGGGGTTGAAGACGATTGCCGTCTATTCCGAGGCAGACGCTGCGGCACTGCACGTGCGGCAAGCCGATATGGCCATTCCACTGGGGGGGCTCGCGGCGAGTGAGTCCTACCTCAACGCGGCGGCCATTCTTGAGGCGGCGCAGAAGGCGGGCGCCGATGCCGTTCATCCTGGCTATGGTTTCTTGTCTGAAAATACGGCGTTTGCTGCCGCTTGTGCTGAGGCAGGCGTTCGATTTATTGGCCCACCTGCGAGTGCGGTAGAGATCATGGGTGATAAGGCTTTGTCAAAGCGGGCAATGCTTGAGGCGGGTGTGCCCTGTATCCCGGGTTATCAGGGTGAGGATCAATCAGTTGAGACGCTCATCAAAGAGGCAGAAAAAATAGGAACCCCCGTAATGATCAAAGCGGCCGCGGGCGGTGGTGGTCGAGGCATGCGACGGGTCGAGGATCTGAGCCTGTTGTCTCAAGCGATCGAATTGGCACGCTCAGAGGCGCAGCGCGCTTTTGGCAATGACGACTTAATTTTAGAGCGTGCTTTGCAAGCGGCTCGCCATGTCGAGATACAGATTTTTGCTGATATGCACGGAAATGTAATTCATTTGGGGGAGCGGGATTGCTCCTTACAACGTCGTCACCAAAAAATTATTGAGGAATCACCCTGTCCAGTCATGACACCCGAGTTACGGCGCGCGATGGGGGCTGCGGCGGTAGAAGCGGCCAGAGCTGTTGCGTACGTCGGTGCAGGGACGGTCGAGTTTTTATTAGATGCCTCGGGGGATTTCTTTTTCCTTGAGATGAATACCCGTTTGCAGGTAGAGCATCCGGTGACCGAGGCGGTCACCGGCTTTGATTTAGTGCAGTGGCAGATTCGCGTCGCACAGGGTGAAAAGCTGCCGGTGCAGCAGGAAGAGGTCGATCTGGTCGGGCATGCGATCGAAGTCAGACTGTGTGCGGAGGATCCCGCGTCAGCTTTTTTGCCCAGCTCGGGACCCGTTTCATTGTTTGAGGTGCCGGCTGCTGAGGGCGTGAGAGTAGACACCGGCGTCGAGACCGGCGATGCCGTCTCGCCTTTTTATGATTCGATGGTGGCGAAGGTGATTGCTTGGGGACCAACCCGAGATGCCGCGCGCATCCGACTGCGCGCTGCATTAGAGAGTACTGCACTCATGGGCGTCACCCATAATCGTGAGTTTTTAATGACACTCCTGAGTCATCCTACGTTTGTGGAAGGATTAGCGACCACCGATTGGGTTGACCAGCACTTTGCTGACGGTTATCAGCGTAAAGTGCCCGGCACGCGCGAGACGGCAGCGGCTATTGCCTTACAGCAATCACTTGCTGCTGAGCGACACTTTGCCCACGCCTTGTCTGTCAGCGCTGAATTACGCGGATGGGTATCCACCGGTGCGACAGAAGTCAGCTATCGTTATGGTTGCGGCGATGACGAGTTTCAGGCAGTCGTCACAACACACAGTGCGCAACATTATGAGATTTTGATCGGCGAAGACCGACACAAGGTGGTCTGTCAGCCCATGACGGAGGCCTGTGCAACGATGGTGGTCGACGGTATCCCAGAAACCTTACAGTTTGTTGCCCCGTCAGCAGCGGTGATTGAGATAGCGGGACAGCGTACGGATTTCATCTTGAGCAACCTAGATCTCATTCCGCCCGAAAGTCAGGATGTGTCACAGGGGGGGAGTGTGACCGCGCCCATGCACGGACAGATGTTGTCATTGTTGGTAGAGGATGGTGAGCAAGTCGAGGCGGATCAACGTTTGGCGGTTTTTGAGGCGATGAAAATGCAGCATGAAATTTTGGCGCCGGTCGCCGGCACCGTCACGGACATCCGCGCTCAAGTAGGCATGCAAATGGCTGCTGGAGATGTCATATTGACGTTGGATGAAGGGGACGGTGCATCACCTTCGTGACGGCTAAAAAAGACCTGACAATGAATCACTTTTGCGAGGAGTCACGATGAAGCAGGCGGATGATTTTTTATTGGAGTCACAAGCGTTAGATAAGCTGGTGACGCCGCTAACCGAGATCGAGTTGACTCAGGTGACGGGCTTTAAATCCTGGACTTTCGAGGCCATCCTTCGGCATCTCCATTTTTGGAATCGAATGGCGGATCTGGCGCTGACAGCGCCCGACGACTTTCAGAAGGCTCTGAAGCCGGCGGTAGACGCAATGATGGCAGGCAAGACATTGCCGGAGATCGAGCTTGAACATTTCTCTGAGACTGGACTGTCTCTGGTCGCGCTATGGCGCTCAGGATATCAGTCAGTCGCGGCGGCGTATTTACAGGCAGACGTCTCACAGCGGGTGGCCTGGGTAGGTCCCAGTATGAGTGCTCGTTCGGCCATTACCGCGAGACAAATGGAAACCTGGGCGCACGGGCAGGCGATTGCCGATGAGCTGAGTGTGCAACGCGAGGAAGCCGATCGGATTCACAACATTGTCATTTTGGGCGTGAATACCTTTGGGTGGTCTTTTACCGTTCGCGGTGAAGCGGTTCCCGAGACACAGCCCTTTTTATCGTTGCAGTCTCCCTCCGGCGAATGCTGGGAGTTTGGCCCCCCTGATAGCGATCAGCGCATTAGCGGACAGGCGCATGAATTTGCTCAGGTGGTGACGCAAACTCGCAACGTTCAGGATACCCAGTTGCAATATCAGGGTGCGATTGCTGAAGACTGGATGCACCATGCCCAGTGTTTTGCTGGGGTAGCGTCAGAGCCGCCAGTGCCAGGAGCACGACGAATCAAGTAATGCGGAAGCCAAGGAGCACGCTTACAGGTGTGGCTCATAGCGCTGGGTCTTTGCTTAGAGACGCCGGCGCCAGTCGATTCACCATTCGTTTGAGCGCTAACCAAAAGAGGGCTTCATCGGAATAACCCGTGACACGATCTATCTCTTGGCAATCTTGAATTTGAACAAAGGTAGGTGTGCTGCTGACGGGGGTCGCCACACAGTCCGAATGGTCGTGTTGGCCGTCTTGCCACGCTTCTAGCGATATCCGTTGTAGCGGTAAACGCGCTGATTCCTCGGTTTTATGGTAGATCACGCCCACCTCGCGATCGAATTGGGCGCAGGCGCCGCAGGTTGGGCTGTAAACATAGACTAAAACGGCTTGTCCGGGGGGGGCGCCCAGGCTGACGAGTGCCCAGAGCGAGAGGCCGACAGCGACCAGGCACTTGTTGAGACCTGCCATGACTGGGCGATAGCGATGGATCATAGTTTGATGTAAGCCCATTGATGGCGGACTTGAAGGCGCGCTAACTCCGCGACACCTGAAGGGATTGTCTCTACTCCCAACGCCAAATCGTCTGCGCTGAGGTCATAGCTGGTTAACGTCGTTTCGCAGGCAAGGATACGAATGCCAGCCGCAATGAGTTGCTCCATTTGAGCGCTGTAAGCGCCTCCGCTCGAATCAGTGGCGTTGTCGAGTGCGGCTTTGACTCCCTCTGCGATGAGAATGACCCGCGTTGGCATGCCCTGGTTGGCAACGTGATGTCGCCCAATTTGTCGCAGAACGCGGTTCATTTTGATGTCAGAATCAACGTGAAATACGATCCCCGGTGAGTCTACGTCATCGCTTTGTGATGCCAACGGCGCGCATAACCAAAACAAGAGTATGAGTGGCGTCAAAAGGTGACGAAACATGGCCTGCTCCTCACTGAGTTGTTTAACGGTATCGGATAGAGGCGCCCCAAGCGATTGATTTTGTGTTCCATTGGGAGTCACTGATGGGCGATTCGACTAACCCTGCACCCAATCCCTAAGGACAGATGCCATTAAGAAGTAAGGTGGCTCATTGGCAAAGTAGATAGGGGGCTGGCGCCTCAGCGACAAATTTACATAAAGTTATATCATTATTCTTTAAAAGAATATAGTGTTGGCGTGGTTTCAATTCGATATCCTTGGAGTGAATAGTCTGTTGGCGAGGGGCAAGGTGACAAGCCGAGACAATCAAGAAAGAGGACACTTAGCTCCAGCTCCCGAGTCATTTTTAGGTGCGGATTTGGTCGACGAAATTCATACCAGTGGTGTGAATGCGGCTCGCCGGAGATTGTTGAAGGGAGCGCTGGCCACGGCCACCGCAGCCGCTATCCCCCAAGTGGCTGCTACCGATGACGCCGACATACTAACCCTACCGAGTTGGAGTCGTAGCTTAGGCAAGCCCGTGGTGACAACGCCCTACGGCCAGCCATCTCCCTTTGAAGCTCAGGTCATTAAGCGACAAAGCCCCGGCTTGACTCAAACCAATCAGGCAAGTGTTGCGTTTACGCCACTGCAGAGCTTGTTCGGCATGATCACGCCCAGTGGGCTGCACTTCGAGCGGCACCACCAAGGGTGGGTTGATATCGATCCAACGCGCCATCGTTTGATGATCAATGGTCTGGTCGACTCGCCTTCGGTTTTCACTATGGCCGATTTACTCAGACTGCCCAGTGTCTCGCGTATCCATTTTTTAGAGTGTGGTGCTAACACAGGGCTCGAGTGGGGCAATGTCGCGGTACCGACGGTGCAGTACACCCACGGTATGTTGTCAGCCTCCGAATTCACGGGGGTCCCGGTATCGCTGTTGCTAGAGCGGGCAGGCTATGATCGTCAGCGCGCGCGATTCCTGCTCGCTGAGGGTGCCGATGGTTCTGCTATGACGAGAACCATCAACTTAGACAATGCACTGGACGATGCCCTCGTGGCTTATGGCCAAAATGGCGAAATGTTGCGACCCGAAAATGGCTATCCCTTGCGACTAGTGGTGCCGGGCGTGCAGGGCGTTTCCTGGGTTAAATGGCTGCGCCGCCTAGAGGTGGGAGATCAACCTTGGGGGACTAAGGATGAAACCTCACACTATGTGGACCTCATGCCCGATGGGACTCATCGTCAGTATTCCGCCATTCAAGAAGCCAAATCGGTGATTACCTCGCCTTCTGGTGGGCAAACCTTGTTAACGCCCGGGTACTATTGCGTCACGGGATTGGCGTGGAGTGGTCGTGGGACGGTGAGTAAAGTGGAGGTATCGACTGATGGTGGCCAAAACTGGCGTGCCGCAAGAATCGATGGACCGATGCTGCCTAAGGCGCTGACACGTTTTAATTTTGATTGGGTCTGGACCGGTGAGGAGGCCTTTCTCCAAAGCCGCGTGACCGACACCACAGGCTACACACAACCGACGCGGAACCAATTGGTAGCCCAACGCGGGACTCGGTCGATTTATCATAACAATGCGATTCAAACATGGCGGGTTGCCGCCGACGGAGCGGTCCACAATGTCCAGCTGGGCTAGCGCTTGGAGGCTCGGCTTTGTGTTGCTAGCGACACTGAGCACTGTCGAGGCGTCCACGCTACCCCCGGGAGTGGAAGGTATTGGTCGGCTGGCATCTGATGCTGAGATCGCCGCGTGGGATATCGATGTTCGTCCTGACTTCCTCGGGTTACCCGCAGGCAGTGGCGACGTGTGGCAGGGTGAGGAGATTTGGCTGGCGCAATGTGCGAGTTGCCACGGTGATTTTGGCGACGCCAATCATATCTTCGCGCCGCTGGTGCTGGGTAACATCACCGAAGAGGACATCGCTCAAGGGCGAGTGGCGGCGTTACAAAATCCAGCGATTACCCGAACCACCCTCATGAAGGTGCCGACCCTGTCGACGCTTTGGGATTATATTTATCGCGCTATGCCATGGAATGCGCCCAAGTCTTTGACGCCCGATGAGGTCTATGCGCTACTCGCCTATATTTTGAATCTGGGTTACGTCGTTGAAGATGATTTTGTCTTGTCTGATGCCAATATCAGACTGGTTCAACAG
>Ga0206123_10004424_pt1 | contig 11005 bp, 10 predicted proteins | sample Helgoland_Spring_2_FD_160086 | JGI IMG/M metagenome (GOLD analysis project Ga0206123, IMG submission 160086) | Pelagic subsurface seawater microbial communities from Kabeltonne, Helgoland, North Sea - Helgoland_Spring_Bloom_20160316_1 | ecosystem: Environmental > Aquatic > Marine > Epipelagic ... | reverse complement strand
GCCCAAGCCCAGCTCAGCCAATCCCCGTTCAGTCAAGCCATCCCCATCGCGATTGATCTCGGCTGAAGGGTCAGCAGACAAGGTTGTGCGGTCAAAGCTCATGACCATATCGACCAGCGTCGGGTCGGCCAGCATGGCCGCTTCGGTCATGCCTTGCAGCGCAACACCAGCCCCTTGGTTGCCGTTCAGCAGCAACCCCTGCATGATCAAAACCGGTTGCACCGAGGCGACCCCCTCGGGTTGCGCCTCCAGCGCCGTTAGCGCGTCCGTGGCGTCAAAGGTCCGAAACCCCGGCTTTGTCGCCACCAAATGACCGGTTCGGCTCAGCAAGCGTTCGAGAATTTCTTGCCGGTAGCCTTCAAACACCGCCATCACGACAACCAGCGTCGCAACGCCCACCATAATGCCAAGCCCAGAGAGCAGCGGGACAATCGACAGCCCCCGCCCTTCCCGGCGTGCGGTCAGGTATCTCAGTGCAATGGTTAGCGTTGTTCCCATGGCTGGCTCAGCGCTGCCTCACCTCAGCCCGCCGAAACCTTGGCCAGCACGTCCGCAATCGCCACGTCCTGCTTTTCGCCCGTGCGCCGGTTTTTCAGCTCGGCCATGCCGTCTTTCAGACCGCGTGGACCGATGGTAATGACCCACGGCAAGCCGATCAGCTCCATATCTGCAAACTTACCGCCCGGACGCATGTCGCGATCATCCAACAATGGGTCGAGCCCGGCTGCCTGTGCCTGCGCATACAGCTGGTCACAGGCCGATGTGCAGCCCTCGTCATCAACTTTCAGGTTAATGATACCCACGCCAAAGGGCGCGATTTCCGTGGGCCAGATGATGCCGTCATCGTCATGGTTGGCTTCAATAATACCGCCCACCAGCCGTGAAACACCAATGCCATACGACCCCATGTGAACCGGAACATCCTTGCCGTCAGCATTGGACACGGTGGCGCCAAGGGCCTCTGAGTATTTGGTGCCGAAGTAGAAGATGTGCCCAACCTCAACGCCGCGAGAAACGACTTTACGCTCCTCTGGAACCTCTGCGTCAAACAAAGCCGCTTCGTGGGTTTCGTCCGTCCGTGCGTAAGCGGCGGTCAGTCGGTCAAAAGCCGCTTCGAGTTCTGTGTCGTTGGTCAGGTCTTCGGTAAAGGCTTTGTCGCCTGATATGGCACTGTCAAAGAACACTTCAGACTCGCCTGTTTCCGCCTGAATCAAAAACTCGTGGCTCAAATCACCACCAATGGGCCCGGTGTCTGCCTGCATCGGAATCGCCGTCAGCCCCAAGCGGCGGAACGTCCGCAGATAGGAGATAAAGACCTTTTTGTAAGCCAGCTCCGCCGCTTCCTTGTCCACGTCAAAGCTGTAACCGTCCTTCATCAAGAATTCCCGGCCCCGCATGACCCCAAACCGAGGCCGCACTTCGTCCCGGAACTTCCATTGGATGTGATAGAGGTTCATCGGCAGATTCTTGTAAGACTGAACGTCACGCTTGAAGATGTCTGTGATCATTTCTTCGTTGGTCGGGCCATAGAGCATCGTCCGGCCATGACGGTCTTCAAAGCGCAGCATTTCCGGTCCATAGGCATCAAAACGCCCACTTTCCTGCCATAGCTCCGCTGATTGGATCGTCGGCATAAGCACCTCGTTTGCCCCCGCGCGCGCTTGCTCGTCGCGCACAATATCGGCAATCTTGGTCAGCACTTTCAGGCCCATGGGCAACCACGTGTAAATCCCAGCAGCGTTCTGCCGGACCATGCCCGCGCGCAGCATATACCGGTGCGAAGCAATCTGTGCTTCTGCCGGGGTGTCTTTCATGGTTGGCAGGAAATAACGAGACCAGCGCATGCCGTTCGGCTCCAAACTAAATGATGTGAGTTATGCGGTCGTTTTAGGCCCACTCGCCCCGCCCGCCTAGCCTTTTGTGCGCGCCTCTGATCCCTGACAAAAACCCCGGAAACAGCGGCCCACTCCCGATGCACAAAACCAAACATGCCTACTTCCTGTGCAGGTGGTTTCTTTGAAGTCACAAAAGCTTCACATTTGTGCTTGCGCGAGACGGTGCGCTGGGGCATAGGAGACAGGCATCAGGCGAATGACACGTCGCTCGGCGGCCTTTAAGGGCCAAGCGCTTCTAAGCGCAGAGAGCGCGTCAGGTTCTGTTCATTACTTGTGGGGAGGAAGGCAGAGCCACCCCGTTTGATGCACCAGAATAGAGTTTTTCAGCGCCCGTTTATCGAGCGCTAAAAAGCGCTGTTCGGGACCGGGTTTGACGCTTTGGTGTGGTGGCCATAAGCTTTAATCGAACAAGGTTCTAGGTTCCTTTGTCTCCTTAAGGGCGGGTAAACTTCGGTTTGCTCGCCTTTATTTTTGTCTAAGACCCTGAAATCGCTGCGATTCTTTCTGCGCGCAGGGTGATTATCCTTATATCTGTAAATGCTAAAACATGAAAACTGAATATGTCGCCGCTTCGCCGTCGTCGCCCTTGCAGGTAAGCCTACGCCGCGCACAAATCGATGACCGCCCGCAAATCTATCGCTGGTTGGCCCATTCCGACGCCACCGCAGAGATGCTCGGCGCACCCACTTTCCCCGATGGCCCCATACCGACGTGGGAACAGCACAGCGCTGATTTCTCAATCGAAGAATTCTACCAACCCGGCCCGCCCCAAGATTCGCAGGTGGATTGGGGCGAATGCTGGATCATTTGTGTGGAGAATCGGGAGGATGCCAGCCACCACGAAGTGGGGCAGATCAACTTCAGCGACATGCGCGCGCCCAGCGATCCAGCCTCTGCGGGCTTGGCCGAGTTGGACATCTGGATTGGCGCGCGGCAATGGTGGGGTCGCGGGATCGGCACACAAGCCATCGAAGCCTTGGGCCATGTTTTGCGCGGATACGGCTTCACGACGCTGCTGATCCGCCCCTCTGCCCGCAACCGGCGCGCCGTCGCAGCCTACAAGCGCGCGGGTTTTATTGAGGCAACAAGCCAGACGCGCCGCTTACCCGCGAAGGTCTATGAGCCCGAAGATTGGGACTATGCGGACGCAGTGGTGCTGGTAAAGACGCTTTAGCCTTCCAGAATCGCCCGAAGCTGCGGGCCGAAAACGCCAAGCAACCAAACAAACACAGCGGTGAAGACGAAGCTGCCAGCGGTAACCAGCACGGCTTTGCGGATCAGCTGCGGGTTATCAGGCGCACCGCTTTCCCCGTCGCGCTCGCCTTGACGCAAACCAAACGACAGCACGGCAAACCAAACCATCCACCAGACAATGACCCAGATCAGGATGAAGGTAACAGGCTGCATAGGGAAAACTCCGTTCCGAGCGATGGGGTGATGAAAGTCCTGCCCTCTACTTACTGTGACCTGCGCAGGCTGCAAGACCCCCAAAGGCCGCATGAGCGCACAGTAGCGGTGCGCGAAAGTCGCCTATTGTGCCGTCCAGCCCCCATCGACCATCAGCGACGTTCCCGTCACCAGCGACGAGGCATCTGACGCCAAATAGAGCACAGCCCCCATCAGGTCTTCCACCTCTCCAATGCGACCCATCGGTATTTTGGACAAGGTATCGGCCATAAAGGCTTCTTCCTTGAAATAGGGCGCGGTGAGCGGGGTACGGATGAAGGTCGGACACAGGGTGTTTGAGCGAATACCGTATTCTGCCAAATCCAAGGCCATCGCTTTAGAAAAGCCCTCAATGGCGTGCTTGCTGGCGCAGTACACCGTCCGCTTCTTGCCGCCGACATGGCCCATTTGGCTGGAAACATGAACGATAGAACCGGCTTGCCCGGCGGCAATGAGCCCCTTGACCACCGCCTGCGCCATGAAAAAGGCCGACCGGACATTGAGCTCGAAAATCGCGTCGTACGTCTCAACATCAACGTCGGTGAAGGATTGCGGGCTATTCATGCCGGCATTGTTGACCAAAATGTTAAACGGCCCGCGCGCGCCCACAGCTTCGACTTGCGCCAGATCCAGCACGTCTGCGGTGACCGTATCAGCCGACCCGCCGCCTTCGCGAATGGCGGCGGCGACCGCTTCGATATCCTTGGACGTGCGCGCGACCAGAGTCACGTGCGCCCCAGCGCCGGCCAGCACCTCTGCTGCAGCCTTGCCAATGCCGCGGCTCGCGCCGGTCACCAGGGCTGTCTTTCCCGACAAATCAAACAAAGCAGCAGGGGTGGGCAACATCGGCGTTTCTCCATGGGTCCAATAAAGCAGAAGCCTACCTTAGCCGCCCACCCCGCGTCCGCTACTAAAAAAGTGCGCCAGCACCAGAATCGCCCTCGGCGTCCTCTGCGTTCGGCGGGCGCTTGATTCGATGGAAGCAGTCATTGCAACCACGTCTGTATCGTCCCGTATGCGTTATGCGCTATTTTGTGTGAAATTTTAGACATTTAGAGCGAAAACCCCAATCTAATGCGTTTTTATTTAATTCTTACCTTGATTTGTTTAATGAACCGAAAGACACACAACCCATGCGGCCCGTATTCACCGCACTCTAAAGATCGAGGTAACTCACGCAGAGTCAGAAAACTGACCGCCCTCATCGCCAACGGAGTGCTTCGTAGTTTGCCCAGAATCGAAGAAGAAAGAATGATCAAGCTCTCTTTGCGCGCTGTCGCTGTTTCCTCACTCCTCGTTTTATCCAGCCTGTTTGTGGCGCCGATGGCCCTCGCACACGTTATCAAACACCATCATGCTGAACCGCAGAGCCACTATCAGGCCGAACCCACCATCATTCAGTTGATGATCAAAGCCTTGGCAACCCCGGCCCCCCAGCTAAAGGCCACGCCACACACGCACACCCTCGCACCGACGTACAAAACAAAGCCTGCCCCAGCCCCAGCCCCTGTATCCGTCATGAAGGTCCACGCCGACATGTGCGTCAAGGGCACCTCTTGGTTGAATGCGCGTTCTGGACCGTCCACCAACCATCGCGTTGTCGCTGAGTTGGGCGAAGGTCAGCGCATTCACGTCACCACCTGCCAGCCATCCAAAAACGGCAACGTTTACTGGTGTAGGGCAGAGATGGGTTACGGTAAGGTTGCTTACGTTTCCAAGAAGTACCTCGCCGCTTGCGAACTGTCCTACCGCAACTACCGGTAGATAAAGCCCGGGAAGCAGGCAAAGAATGCTCAAAAGATCGGGTCTCTTTGCTTGCTTTCACTTTTAATTATTTAAACCATTTGTAATTCCCGTTTTAAGACGTTATCCAATTCGTACTCATTGATCAGACGATGGAAACGCCTTCTTGATTTGGTTCGCCCTCGCCGCCCTTATGCTCGCCAGTGCCGGGTTGGTCTTTTATCAAATTATCACGCCAATTTGGCTCAGGCAGTTTCAACGGCAATCCCCCGCCATCATTGAAACCCCAAACGGCGCGGCTGCACTCATGCTGGTGGCCATTGCCGAAACGCGCGGACCGATCACCATTTTGGAGCGGTCAATCATCGAGCGCCAGCTCACCTCAATCATGTCCCTGCACGCCGAGGCAACCGCCAATCTGGTGGATCGCGCCATCGATACGGTGAATGTTGAAAGCACACCCTCCAGCGTACTGGACCAAGTGGCACATATCCTGAAGCACAAGTCGGTTAGCGTTGAACGCCAGCAGTACATCACCATGGTACAGCGGGTCGCCCGCGCGCATGATGGGCCAACACAGGGTCAGCAAGCCGAGATCGACAAGCTGGTTTCACGGCTGAAAATCATCCACTAGCCACCGATCGGATGGCCCGAGCGCCCTAGTTGTTGCTCATGTCTTCAAGATCGTCCACGGGCTCATCCGCCAAGGCCGCCGGCGGCCCCAGATCGATAACCCCGCGCCCATGCTCCAATTCCGCGTTCACCAAAAACGTCACAGGAACGCTAAGCTCACCAATGGCACGGTTAAAGACAAGATTGAGCGTGAAGGGCTTGCGGAACTGCGCCGCGCTGCTCAAGTCTGAGATGACAAGCGCGTAGTCCGGCAACCCCAGCTCAACCCCCCGCCCACTGCGCAGCGCCAGCGTCCGGCGGGGCAGCAGCGTTTCCACCCCATAGACGCGCTTGACAGCGTAAAGGGTTACGGTCTCGCCCGCATCCGAAGACAATCCACGAAGCGTAATTCGGTTGCGCGTGCCGTTGTCCAAGACCGCCCGCAACATGAGCGCGGACTCACCCTGCACCTGCGTTTGCTCCACCGACGTGACAAAGAACGTCACGCGGTTGTTCAAATCCGCTTCGTGCGCCCAAGCTTGGGACACCATCCCCGACAGCATCGCAAACGCCAGAACCATTGACCCGACCGTCATCGCCCTCATCGACTTAAATCCTAACACCCGTTTTCGCTCCCTTGATCAACATACGCGAACTTAAGGCCCAGCGGCCCAACACACAATGCCGTCCGCTCAAAGAGCACTAGAGCGAATGACCAAAGGGGTTCAGCTCAGCTGAACCTCTGACCAACTGGCGAAGTTTAGGGTGTGCAGCGTCAAGGACGAAGCCGCCAACGGCGGGGCGCGCAGCGCATCCTTGACGCTGTGAGGGGCAACGCCCCTGACGTCTGGAGCAAAGGCGGAGGCGACAGCCGACCGGCGGCAGAGCCGCCGAGCCCCCCCGCGTGAAGACAAAAATCAATCCAGCCGCTCAGCCTTACTTGTTGGCGCGATTTTCAATCAGCTCATCAACAACCGACGGATCGGCCAGCGTCGAGGTATCCCCCAGATTGCCAAAATCGTTTTCAGCGATTTTCCGCAAAATCCGCCGCATGATCTTGCCCGAGCGCGTCTTGGGCAGGCCGGGCGCGAATTGCATCAGATCAGGCGTCGCAACCGGCCCGATCTCCGTACGAACGTGCTTGACCAAATCCTTCATCAGCTCTGCCGACGGCTCTTCACCTGCGTTGAGCGTAACATAGCAGTAAATACCCTGCCCCTTGATGTCGTGCGGGTAACCAACAACCGCCGCCTCAGCCACACGGTCGTGCAGCACCAAAGCGCTCTCGATTTCGGCGGTTCCCATGCGGTGGCCAGAGACGTTGAGCACGTCATCCACGCGACCGGTGATCCAGTAATAGCCGTCCTTGTCCCGCCGGCAGCCATCGCCGGAAAAATACAAGCCCGGGAACTGGCTGAAGTAGGTGTCCACGAACCGGACGTGATCGCCGTAGACCGAACGCATTTGGCCCGGCCAGCTGTCCTTCATGCACAGGTTGCCCTCGATCTCCATACCCGGAGACCATTCGATCTCCCGGCCCTCGTTATCAACGATCACCGGTTGAACGCCAAAAAACGGGTTGGTCGCAGAGCCCGGTTTGAGGTCTGTCGCGCCGGGCAGCGGGGTGATCAGGATCCCGCCGGTTTCGGTTTGCCACCATGTATCAACAATCGGACAGCGGCCCTCCCCCACAACGTCGTGGTACCATCGCCAAGCTTCGGGGTTGATCGGCTCCCCCACCGAGCCTAGCAGCTTGAGCGACGAGCGGTCTGTTCGGGTGACAAAGTCGTCGCCCTCCCGCATCAGCGCGCGAATGGCGGTTGGGGCGGTGTAGAATATGTTGACGCGGTGCTTTTCCACCACCTGCCAAAACCGGCTAACATCCGGGTAGTTCGGCACGCCTTCAAACATCAGCGTGGTCGCGCCATTAATCAGCGGACCATAAACAATGTACGAATGACCGGTGATCCAGCCAACATCCGCGGTACACCAGTACACATCGCCGTCTTCATAGTCGAAGACATACTGGTGGGTCATGGACGCATAAACGCCGTAGCCGCCTGTGGTATGCAGCACGCCCTTGGGCTTGCCGGTCGAGCCCGAGGTGTAGAGGATGAACAGCGGGTCTTCAGCGTTCATGGGCTCTGGCTGGCAAACGTCAGACTGCGCGCCGACAAGCTCATGGTACCAGATATCGTTATCGCGCCAAGCGACGTCACCGCCCGTGCGGCGGACGACCAGGCATTTGACCGCGCGGCCAGAAATATCGATGGCCCGGTCCGCATTGGCTTTGAGGGGGATGGTTTTCGACCCCCGCAAGCCTTCATCGGCGGTAATCAGGAAGTCAGACTCACACCCTTCGATCCTTGACCCCAACGCCTCTGGCGAAAACCCGCCAAAAACGATGGAATGAATGGCCCCAACCCGTGCGCAAGCGAGCATGGCGTAGGCCGCTTCGAGGATCATGGGCATATAGAGCGTGACCCGGTCGCCTTTTTTGACGCCCATCGCCCGCAAGCCGTTCGCCAACCGGTTTACATGGCCCGACAGCTCGCGATAGGTCACGCGTGCGTCTTCATTGGGGTCATCACCCTCAAAGATGATCGCCACTTGGTCGCCGCGCGTCTCCAAATGTCGATCAATGGCGTTGACGGACAGGTTCAGAACGCCGTCCTCGAACCACTTGATTTGCACGTCCGTTCCCGAACCGTTGCCGTAATCCACCGACTTCACGGTGGTAAAGGGTGTCATCCAGTCCAACCGCTTGCCATGCTCCCCCCAGAAGGCATCGGGATCGGTGATGCTGCTGTCGTACAGGCGTTGGTAGTCTTCGGGCGAGCTGTGGGTCGTATGTGGACCGCGCTCAGCGACAGGATAGAGATTCTTGGGTTCCATGAGGAGCGTTCCCTCTTTGATATAGAGTCAGTGACAGGATGTTTCGGCGTGCCAGCGGCAATCAAGCCCAGCGTGCATTCTAGGGCTCGATCAGTGGCCGGATCTGGTCCAACACAGCGATATCCTCAATTGTGCCGGGGACAGTGTAAGGCTGTCCATCCGCCATCGCCCGAATGATCGCGCGCAGGATCTTTCCCGAACGGGTTTTGGGCAGTTTTTCCACCACCCGCGCCTTCTTGAAAGCAGCAACCGGACCGAGCTTTTCCCGGACCCGTGCAATGACCTCGCTGGCAACTTCGGCTTCGGGGCGTTCACACCCTGCGTTCAGGACCATCAACCCCATCGGCAGTTGTCCTTTCAGCGCGTCCGCGACCCCGACAACAGCGCATTCAGCAACGTCGTCATGACCGGTCAGGATCTCTTCCAACTGCCCGGTGGACAGTCGATGTCCGGCAACATTAATCACGTCATCGGTGCGCGCCATGATGTGCACATAGCCGTCTTCGTCAATCAATCCCGCATCACCGGTTTGGTAGTAACCGGGAAAGGCTTCCATGTAGGAACTGAGATAGCGATCGTGATTGTTCCAAAGCGTGGCAAAAGACCCCGGCGGCAGCGGCAATTTGGCGACGATATTGCCAATCTCACCAACCTCGGTTGGCATGCCAGCGTCGCTCAGCACCTGAATGTCCCAGCCACAACAGGCATGGGTCACCGATCCGGCTTTCATGGGCAGCGCTTCGACCCCCATCAGGTTCGAACACATGGGCGAGCCGGTTTCCGTCTGCCACCAATTATCGATCACAGGCACCCCAAGCAGCGCGCCTGTCCAATCAGAGGTTGGGGGGTCGCTGCGCTCACCGGCGAGGAATTGATGCTCCAGCGCGCTGGTGTCGTATTGGGCCTTGCGCAGGCCTTGGGGGTCTTGCTGGCGGATGGCGCGCATGGCGGTGGGGGCGGTAAACATGCCCTGAACGCCATACTCCTCCATGACCCGCCAAAACGCGCCCGCGTCCGGGGTACCGACGGGCTTGCCCTCATACATAATGGTCGTCAGTCCGGTCAGCAGCGGGGCGTAAATGATGTAGGAATGCCCGACAACCCAGCCGATGTCAGAGGCCGTGAACCACACGTCTCCGGGCCGCCGGCCATAGACGTGCTCCATGGTAAAGCGCGCGATGACTGCGTGACCGCCGTTGTCGCGCACAACGCCCTTGGGCTTGCCAGTGGTGCCGGAGGTATAGAGGATATACAGCGGGTCGGTGCTGGCGGCGGGCACACAGTCCGCAGGCTCGGCGCCGTCGATAAAATCGGCCCAATCCAGCTCGCCGCCATCCAGCGCCGCGCGGTGCTGTTCCCGTTGCAGCACGACCACGTGCTCGACCTGTACCTGCGCCAAGCGTCGCCCTTCGTCGATCATGGGCTTGTATTCCACCAACCGCGCTGGCTCGATCCCGCAACTGGCTGTCAGAATCACTTTGCACGCACAATCATCGATGCGCGTGCTCAGCTCAGCACCGCTGAACCCGCCAAAAACAACCGAATGCACAGCCCCCAACCGCGCGCAGGCGAGCATGGCGAAAGCCGCTTCAGGGATCATGGGCATGTAGATCAGAACCCGGTCGCCCTTGCCCACACCCAGCCGCCGCAGCCCACCGGCGACCCGCGCAACCTCGTCCAGCAACGCGGCATAGGTGAACATGCGCTTGGTGCCTGTAACGGGGCTGTCGTAGCAAATCGCCCGCTGGTCGCCACGACCATCCCGAACATGGCGATCCACCGCGTTGAAGCAGGTGTTAAGCGTGCCGTCGGGGAACCAGTGCGTTGCCGGTGCGGCGCTGGTATCCAGCACCGTGCGCGGTTCTTGATACCAATCGATCAACTGCGCCGCATCGCCCCAAAACCCCTCCGGGTCTGTAATCGCGCGGTCTCGCAGCGCTTTGGCTTCACCGGCCATGCAGTTTTCCTCCCCAAATCATCAAATCTTGCCCACGCTGAAGCCCGGCTCTCCCACCGGACCGCGCGACCTAGATCGCCAAGTAGCGATTGCGCAGGTCTTCGTTCTCCAGCACTTCCTTCGCAGGACCGTCGTACACAACAACGCCCGTGTCCAGAATAACGGCACGATCGGAATATTTAAGCACAGCCAAGGCGTTTTGTTCCACAATGATTGTGGTGATCCCGACCTCTCGGATTTGCTCAACAATGCCCTCGATTTCCTTCACAATCGTCGGGGCCAAGCCCTCGTAAGGCTCGTCCAGCAACAGCAATTTGATGTCCCGCGCCAACGCCCGCGCGACCGCCAGCATTTGCTGTGGACTGCTCCCGAAAAAGTGGTCCACCTTTTGAGTTAGGATTGGCTCCTTAGAGAAGGAGCAGGACGATGGCTAAACGAGCCAAGCCAGAAGAGATCA
>Ga0206123_10004416_pt1 | contig 11018 bp, 7 predicted proteins | sample Helgoland_Spring_2_FD_160086 | JGI IMG/M metagenome (GOLD analysis project Ga0206123, IMG submission 160086) | Pelagic subsurface seawater microbial communities from Kabeltonne, Helgoland, North Sea - Helgoland_Spring_Bloom_20160316_1 | ecosystem: Environmental > Aquatic > Marine > Epipelagic ... | reverse complement strand
AAAACTAAAAATCTGCTCAAGCAAGCTTGGCAGATTTTTTTGTGTTCATCCCTGGTTGCGCCAGGTCGCTTCATTGTGGAGCCAAAGGGAGCAAAGTCGAACTATTTTGGGGAGGATTTGATTGAGCTAAATCAAATTTAGTCCTATTTCTTCCATGTGCCACCGTATTTATAAGCACTGTTATTCTCTTTGACTTTAAGTAAGCAACCTTCACACACAAACACCCATTCCTTAGGGTTTTTGTATTGCACCCTATACATTATAGAAAAATCTATTTTGCAGACGTTACAGAGCTTGATACGTTGTTTCATCGTTTAAAAATCTTCTTCAGGATCTCCTGGCTCAAATACAATGTTATTTTTTTGGCCTGGTAGTGGTTTATAATGTTGGAATAAAACACCCATACCATAAGGAATATCTTCAGGGAATGCAGCACACCCTCCTGATAATGGTCTAAGATGTTTACATTTATTACAAATAAAGTGTTCTTCTACTGGACTACTCATTCGGATTTAGTTATTGTATGTGTCTTTTAATTATTCTAATATTGAATACAACCTCAAAAAAAATCTTCCGTTTTACTTAATTGTTGTGGCTCTATTTTTTAACGTACATCAAAATCCTAAAAACTTACCATTCCTATTTTTATATCTATATTTGAGTATTATCAGACATTCTTTTCATTGTGTCAAAAAAAGCTGTTTTAAATGCCTCGTCTTTAGCATATAGACGGTATAAGTCTAATTCTTGCTTACGCTGCTTAGCCATAACATCATCAAGGATTTTCTGAAATGCTAAATTTTTATTTTGTTCATCCGTGTTTTCTGCAACCTTAGCCTGGAAATCTGGATGTGTTTGAATTGATTTAGTCAAGCTGATAAACTTCACTCTTTGGTCATCTGGTGTTGCTTCCCATCCTTGAAACCATTTTTCATTAAAGCTATTAATAATCAAATCTAAAGGGTCTAAATCTTCATCTTTTCCGTGAGCACCTCTAGGATTTGGGTTCTGTGGGTCTACAATACTTTCAGAGTCATCTAAACCAATCGTTTCATTTAAACGAACACGTTCTAAACCATAAGTAGATAAATCGATTGAACTTAACAATTCGTCTAGAGCATCTATGTCTGGATTATTAATTGGCAACTTTGGAATTAAAAACTTTAAAAACCAATATAACTTTTCCCATTTCAAGACTTCAAAAGGAAGAATAGAAGCCATTTGACCATAAATTTTCACAAACTGTTTTGCCTTAATTTTAAAATCGGCTTTCTCGTCATCTTCTAATTCTAATTCATGAACAAAACGTTCTGCTGCCCTTTCAATAATTGGACTTAAGACTTGTGCATCTTCTTTATTAAAGAATTTCTCATTAAAATCTTCTACTTCGCTCCATTCATATACGCCAACCTCATCTAAAACATCTTTTAGCTCGTGTAGGACATTAACGTCTGTTGCCTCACTTAAAGAAGTTGCTGTATAAAAAGGATCAAAAGAATCTTTGATAACTTCTGTTGAATTAAAGAAATCCAATACGAATACATCCTCTGTTTTCTTTCCTAATTTCGTTGCAGCTCTATTTAACCTCGACAAAGCTTGCACAGCCATTACTCCCTGAAGTTTTTTATCTACATACATAGCGCACAACTTAGGTTGATCAAAGCCTGTTAAGTATTTATTAGCAACCACTAATATTCTATATTCATCTTCATCAAACTTGTGTCTTGTATCTTTTTCTGCAAAGCCATTCATTTCCGACTCTGTGTACTCAATACCGTCAACTGTTTTAGTTCCAGAAAATGCAATTGCAATTTTAAATGGATTACCTTTTTTATTTAAGCTATTTTGCAAAGCTTTATAATAACGTATTGCAGATTCAATACTTTGAGTTACCATCATTGCTTTTGCTTTTCCTCTCAGCTTTTTTTGATTAACTATTTTAGGAATAAAATGGTCAAGTACGATATCTGCTTTTGTATTTATGGTTTGTTGATGCTGTTCTACATATGCTCTTAATTTTTTCTGAGCTTTCGCTGAATCAAATAGCGGATTATCATCTGTAGATTTCTCTATTTCGTAATAACTCTTTAGCGTTGTATAATTTGCCAATACGTCTAAAATAAAACCTTCCTCAATGGCTTGCTTCATAGAATATAAATGAAAAGGTCTAAAACTACCATCATCAGTTCTGACGCCAAACTTTTCTAAAGTAATCGGCTTAGGGGTTGCTGTAAATGCTAAATAAGATGCATTACCTCGCATTTTACGTGATTGCATAGCAAGTACTATTTTATCTTGGGCATCAAAATCTTCGTCATCTTCATTTAACTGTTGACCCATTGCTCTGTTCATGTTATCATGTGCAGAACCACTTTGACTACTATGCGCCTCGTCAATAACAACTGCAAAACGCTTGTTGCTTAAATCAGCTATACCATCAATAATGAATGGAAATTTCTGAATGGTAGTAATGATTATTTTCTTGCCTTGCTCTAAACTTTCTCGTAATTCTTTTGAAGAATATGCAGGCGCAATGATGTTTTTAATTTCTGAAAAGTCAGCAATATTATCACGTATTTGTTTGTCTAATAACCGTCTGTCTGTTACAACGATAACAGAGTCAAATAAGGGTTTTTCTACATCTGTTACGCCTGGTACATTAATGTTTTCTGGATACGCTTCAATTAGTTGATAAGCTGCCCAAGTAATAGAATTAGATTTTCCTGACCCTGCTGAATGCTGAATTAAATAGGTTTGACCAACTCCTTTAGCACTTGCATCTGCTATTATTTTACGTACAACATCTAGTTGATGGTATCTAGGGAAAAATAAAGTTTTTGTGTGTAACGGGTCTTTCTTTTTGCCATCTAGGCGGACAAAATGCTGTATTATATTGGCTAAGCTTTCTCTTGTAAATACCTCATCCCATAGGTAATTAGTTCTATGGCCGGTAGCGCCGGTGGGCATTTCTGGATTACCCTTTCCATGCTTATTTCCTTTATTAAATGGCAAGAAAAAAGTGTTTTTACCATCTAATTTGGTAGTCATATAAGCCTCGTCTGTGTCTACAGCAAAATGAACTACACAACGTGCAAAGTTCAATAAAGGTTGTTTTGTATCTCTTTTTGTTTTGTATTGATGCTGTCCATGAACCCTAGCGTTTTGACCTGTCCATTGGTTTTTTAATTCCATGGTAATAATCGGCAAACCATTAATAAACAAAACCATGTCTATTTCTTCTCGTGGATTGTCTAAGCTGTAGCGTACTTGTCTGGTTTCACTAAAACGGTTATTTTTAAAATTATCTTTAACTTTTTGGCTACTACTTGCCAATGGGTTTTGATAAAACAAGGTGAAATTTGCATCATCTACCTCTAAGCCTTTTTTGAGTAAATGCAACACACCATATTTTTTAACCATGCGGTCATAACGGTTGAGTATTTTTAACTTCCAGTCACTTTGTTTTTGTAATTTTTCTAATTCTTCTTTTTGCATACTTTCTAAAAATGACCAAAAGAATTCTTCGTCTATAGCAAATTGAGCATTAAAATTTGCTGCTTGGCCTATACAATAGCCTTTCCCTGTTTGATAGATTGCTACATTTTCATTAACAGAATTAATAGATGTTCCATTATCTTTTAACTCTTCGAGACATGTACCAGTGAGTGTTTTTTCTATTGCAGCTTCTAGAGCTTGTTCGTTGGTTTTACTATGCATCTGCTATTTCGTTTTTATAATAATCTAAAGACCAAATGGTTTCACATATTTTTTCAACTGTATTTGCTCTTTCGTGAATATCGTCTTTCATAAGTACCTCGTGAGCTTTGAAAGGTATGTTCTTTAGTTTTTCGGAATTGAAAAAATTAGGGTTTTTTAGATAAAAATCTGGATGTAATGTTTGAGCGTAAGCGTTTTCTTTAATGTAATGGGTTAGTTTATCTGGATATTTATCACTGTTAAAGGATTGATTCGTTCCGTTAGGTAATAATATTAAACCACCAATAGAATTTCTTGTATGGCTAAAATCATTTTCTTGTTCAAATTCATCTTTGTGTTCGTAAAATTTATTTCCCCATAGGTGCTCTATCTCAAATTTCTTTCCTGTAGGTTCGTAATAGGATACATAATTAGTAGGTTTTCCCATTTCTTGGTCTATGAAGCCGGTAATTCTACTTAATAAATGTTTTACAAATTTTCCGTTCTGCTGATGCATAGAGAAATTAGAAATACCGTCAAATTTTTCATCCAAGGAATTAATTTCTTGTAAAAAAAGATCCATCAGTTCATGCAGTTCAGCATTACGAATAGATTTTATAGTATTAAAAAAGGTGTATTTAATGGAAGATGCTCCAAATTTTCGGTAATTAATAGCCCGCCTTACTGTATAAGTTTCTATAAAGTGCGCTACAGCATCAATTTTTTTATTGATAATACTATCAGTGTCTGTGTGTTTTACGGTAGCCAGTAGCATAGGATCTTGCAAGGAAGGTGCAATACCCCAACGTTTAATATAAAATAGATGCGGACACTCTTGGTTTAAGACTTTCATATTGTCCCAAATCCTCATATACCACTTGGCTATAAATACAAATTGATGTTTAAAAAAGTCGTAGAAATCATCAGAAGTTTTTAATCCAAATAAAGTCTCATGATTGTCTTTAAACCAACTATGAAATTGTGTTCCCACTAGCTCGTAATCTTCATTTTCTGCATTTGCTTTTGTAGCACGCATGCTTTTTGCATACTTACCTCTAAACCATGCTTGAAAAAAAGTTAAATCTGCATTAGATTCATAGCTATGTAGCTGTACCATAATTTCTTTCCAGAGTTCATTGATTTCACTGCGCTCTTCTTTATTTGATATGCGTGATAAAACATAACCTTTTAGCATTTCAGTAGAGGTTAAGTTCATTCCTCTATCATTCATTGTTTCAAAAATAGTATAAGCATTTTCATCTGAATATGCTGTAATTTTAACGATCACTACATTTCCAATAAACCAATCAATAAAATAAGGCAACGCCTTTTCATCAATAGCTTCAGGGAAAACAGAATCAATATCTTGGTAACGCTCATTGATATTAATCTCGGTTTCGTCTTCACTGTTTGTACTGTCAAATTCGCCATTATCGTATAGCCCTTTTAAAACATTTTGACGATCTTCATCGGTCATATTAAAGGACTTCTCTCCATACTGCTCAGAAAAAATGAGGTTAGAGATTGATACTTTGGTTGCTAAATCTTTTTGAAGGTTATTGAGGTAAATTAAAAACAAGGTGATAGAGGTAATGCGTTGTTGACCATCAATAATAGAATCTTTGCCTTCTTGTGCCATGCTGAATACAACAGGGCCTAAATAGTAGCTTTGATAATTAGCCACATCTGAGCGTTTGTCTGTTTCCTTATATGATTTTAAAAATGTAGATGTTAAGTCTTCCACAAGAGCTACCATGTGTTTTTCTTGCCATCTATACTCTCTTTGAAAGTAATCTATAAAGAACTTTTTATCTTTTAAAAGTTCACTTATCGTTTTATCTGATGCCTCTATTTTGTTTTCTGTTTTACTCATATAATTGTTTTTAACACACCTTTAACTTACCAGTTACCACGCTATTTATCAAACTACTCTTATACTCTTTTAACTTGAAAATCTCTTGTTGTTTTAAACCAATGGCAGTTTCTATTTTATTTGTAGAGACTTCTATGTAATCAAGAATTTCTGTTTGCTCTTTTAATGACGGAATAACAAAAGGAATCATCTTCATTCTATCTTTTGATAGATCCCATTGACCAATCCTTACTCCATCAGAAGCTTGTCCGAAAAAAGGAACATATATCTTACTTCTTATAGCCAAATGAAAGAAATCTGGATTTATTGTTTTAACTAATTTAAAAGTGAAGTAAGCTGGACTAATAATTCCTTTAAACTTTGACACTCCATAGGAACCTTGCCACGCTTTCATTTTATTCATTCCAAAATCTCCTTTCTCTATAAGTTTGTATCCACTTAAATCTTCAGGAATAAAATTGTGATTAGTTTCAAAATCTTCCAAATCCCTTTTTATAACACCAAGCTCTCTAGTTACTGATAGTAAAGTTTCTTTTGGATGGTTTTTCACAGAATATGGTGTTAACATCAATCCAAGCCTACTTAATTCCCAATGCTCAGGTATCTCTCCAATCCAGGCCACGCCAGAGTCTTTTAACTTTACGTTATCATCTAAACCACGTGTTACTGCTTTGTGTATGAGTATTTGTTTGCGTTCTTTAAGCAAATTTATTTGTTGCTCTTTTATAGATATGGCTTCGTCTATTTTTGTGGTTTTATCGTCTAAAAATTGGGCTATTGCAGTTTGTTCTTGAAGGGGTGGAAAAGAAAGTAATAATTCTCCAAAATCACTAAATCTGAAATCCGTAGACCGTTCTCTAATTCCTTTTGCTAGTGCTAATATTATCCCATTAAGAGCTAAGCTTCTTAAAAAATAAGAGTAGTAATATTGGTTAATGGTTCCAGGAAATCGTTCAGTACATGCAGAGTAAACAGGTGTCGATTTACCATCCGAATCTGAAACACCTATTGCACCAGCAAAAGCATCCATAGCATGTATTACTAAATCACCTTTTCTTATTCCTTGATAACCATGCTCTTTAAGTGCTACAGTAAAGCCAGATTTTTTTCTATTACTTCTTAACGTTACTTCACCATCTCTAAAACATGTAACTATTTCATCATTATTTCGAGTAGGTCTCTCGTTTTTTATAAAAAGCCATTTGCCCCTTTCAATTTCCCAGTGCTCAGGAATCTCTCCCAACCATTCTACACCAGAATCTTTATAACTTTGGTAATGTGTTGTTTTTGCTGTTGTTTCTACCATTACATCAAGTTTAAAATTTCAGCTATTAAACCTTCACTTTTACTTTCTAAAGTAACAATATCTTTAGTTACATCGGCTATACTTCGTAAAGGAGTGTGTTTGTAAAAATACTTGTTAAAGCTAATTTCATATCCAATTTTGGTAGCATCTAAGTTAATCCAAGCTTCTGGTACGTGTGGTTGAACTTCGCGTAAAAAGTAGCTATGTATATCGTCTTTTAGTGGTACGTTTTCGGTATCGCGCAGATCGCTTTCTGTTTCGTACACTGTGTATTCTCCTTTTTTAGCAGTGGCGTAATAGCCAAAGTCTGTTAAGTCTGTTTCTTCGCAATCTAAATGCTCTAAAAGTTTAGTTAGTTTATCACCAGACAATTTTTCTACTTTTTTAATAACTTTTTCGGCATCTGCACTGTACCAGCTCACTGCATTTAAAATGGCTTTTTTATCACTAGCAGAAATAGTTAGTTTTTGTGCTTTCACCTCATCGTCTACATCTTTCTTAAAGTCATTAAAGTTGGTGTATAGTTTGTCTACAAATACATTCTGTAGTGCTTTTGCTGCTATTACAAGGCGTAAATGTTTTTTCCAAGTGTCTGCTTTGGTTAGTTTCTTTTTATTGGCAGAAGAAAGGTTGAGTTCTTGCTTTTCGCACCAATCTAATAACTCCTTTTCATATTGTTTTACATTGGCATACACACTTTCTCCAAAAGTTTCAAACGCATATTGCATCGGTTCTTTCAAGACTCTGTCATAGCGTAAAGTTTCAATACGCTCTGAAGTAAATTGAGATTTTAAGCGTTTTGGTCTTTCTATGGTAGCTTTATAATAACCAAAATCTGTATTGTCAAAAACCTGAGCCGATATTCCTTGTTCACCTTCGCGTTCTGTGACACTCATGTTGGAGTAGGCAGCTACAATTTTAGTAATATGCTCTGGTGCAAACTCACAGTTTTTTTCTCCTAAGTTTTTACGTAGTTTTCGGAATAACTGCCCTGCATCAATGAGTTGTACTTTATCTTTTCTGTTTGCAGGTTTGTTGTTGCTTAAAATCCAGATATAGGTTGTAATTCCTGTATTGTAAAATAGGTTGTTTGGCAATTGCACAATGGCTTCTAACCAATCGTTTTCTATAATATATCTACGGATGTTGCTTTCACCTCCGCCAGCATCTCCTGTAAACAAACTACTTCCGTTATGTACCGAAGCAATACGAGTTCCTGTTGGACTTTGCCTCAACGATTTCATTTTAGAAACCATTTCCATTAAGAATAATAATTGTCCGTCTGAAGATCGTGGAATGGCATCTACATCTTCTAAAACATCAAAATAGTTAGCCAACTGAATTTTAAAACGAGAATCAATGACATCTTTACCATCTTTAATATATTTCTGTTCGCTACTCCATGATTTTCCATAAGGTGGATTAGAGAGCATGAAATCGAAGGTTGTGCCTGCAAACTCGTCTGTAGAGAGGGTCGAACCTACTCTTATGTTTTCAGGATTATTTCCCTTAATCATCATATCCGACTTACAGATGGCGTAAGTCTCATCATTTATTTCTTTTCCGTAGAGATACACATCACCTTTAGCTTTAATACCACCCTTTTCATCTTTTATAAAGTTTTGTGCTTCAGTAAGCATTCCACCAGAACCACATGCTGGATCGTAAATGGTCATTACAGGAGGTAAATTGTCTTTTATTGGGTCGAATATAATGTGTGTCATTAAATCGATCACTTCACGCGGTGTAAAGTGCTCTCCAGCTTCTTCGTTATTTTCTTCGTTGAATTTTCTGATGAGTTCTTCAAAAACATAGCCCATTCCTAAATTAGAAAGCGCTGGTAATTTTCTACCATCTGGATCTAACTTTTCAAAAGGGGTTAAATTAATCGATGATGAGGTAAATTTTTCTAAGACATCTAGCAATACATCTTTGCTTGCCATATGCGCTACTTGACTACGTAACTTAAATTTCTCTATAATTTCTTTTACATTAGGACTAAACCCATTTAGGTAATCTTCAAAATTACCTTGTAAGATTTGTGAACTATTGGTAGCAGTATCTTTTATTTTCTGAAGTGTCCATTTACTGGTATTGTAAAAAACATAACCGGAAGCTTGTTTTAATCCATTTTCATCCCATTCCGTAAACTTTGCATCATCTCGTTGGAAAGCTAATTCTTCCATTACGGCATCTTTGGTAGGTTCTAATAGTGCGTCTAATCTGCGTAAAACGATCATTGGTAAAATAACATCTCTGTACTTTCCTCGAACATATACGTCTCTAAGGCAATCGTCTGCAATAGACCAAATGAAGGATACTAATTTATTGTGTGATGATTTGTTCATTGATGTTATTTTGAGCTTTTTATTAATTCTTTTATATCTACTTCAAGTATTGTAGCAATCTCACTCAAAACCTCTAGTCGAGGTTGTTGTCTGTTCTGCACATAGCCATTTACCATATTATAGCTCTTATCAAGCTTTTCAGCCAGCCAAATTTGCTTAATACCTTTCTGTTTAAGTACTTCTTTGATACGGTTCATAGTTACTAAAATAGTAGGCACAATATAACTAAAAACATCTCATTTTTTGATTACTTTTTAACTAAATCTTCTACCAAATAGCACAATTGCTAAAATAGTAGTCATACCAACAGATATGGGGGTTATTATAGATTTGTTATTGGTTTCTTTGGGTCCTCCTGTTCCAATCAATGACTCTGCAATTTTTAGTCGGCTTTTATATTTCTCAACTTCTACTAATGCCTGTTTTAAGGCATAATTAGATTCATCACGATCATGAATGGCTTTGTTTGAACGTTGTTGCATGTTGGAAGCGTATTCATCAGTAGTGTCCCGCTGCGCTTTTAACTTTTGAATTTCTTTATTTTTTAACTCTAAAGCTCTTTCTAATTTCACTTCTTTTGGTGTGGGTTCACCAATTGTACCATAATCATTTTTATGATGTTCTATAAGTGTTAGTGCCCATTCTGAAACACTTACGTTATATTTTGCTGCGAGTCTTACATATTCAGCTTTTTGAGTAGCAGAGACCCTTGTACTTAGGGTTACGTTTCTATAATGCATGTTATTTTCCATTGTTTTTATTGTATTTAAGTTATTAATCTACAGCCTGTTGACTTGGTGTTTACTCAAGGACATCTCACAGTCTTTATTTTTACTCACTTTTAGTGATTGTCTCAAAAAATAAAAATTATTTCCTTTAATAATTTCTCATTGTTTTTTCACAAAGATTTCATTGATAGAATCCAAGATATGTATAAATTTTATAAAAAAGCAGTAATATTACTGCTTTTATTTGCAACTTTTTTGTTTCTTTGTTTTTATGGAAAATAAATTCGTTTTGGATCCTTATTTCGGCGAGACAACAGACCCTGACAGTTTGATTAATTATATATACACGCCATTGTTTTTAAAAACAAAAATTGATGTGTTATATTTTGATATTTTAAACTGGGAGAAGTATGATTTACTGGATATTGACCTTGGTTTAGGTACTGTAAAAACCGACTATAAAAAAACAGCAATTAGCTTTGTGCAGTATGTTTGGATAAAGATGGTTGAAGCATTAACTAAGTATGGTTTTTCGTATGATGACATAAGAGCAATAAGAGCTAGGTTGAGTCAAAAATTGCATTTCGAGCTTAATTACAACCAAAAGATTGCAGAGAATAAAGCACTGCAAACGCCAGATAATCATAAAGAAAGGTATGTAACTGACTTTGAGAAGTATGTTTTCAGTACCATAGCATTTAAGAATAAGTATCATTTTTTCTTGTATAAAGATGCACCAACAGATTTTTTTGTTTTTGATGATGATTTAATTAGAGATTTTAATGAAGCGAACATGGGAGATTACTTTTTTGAGAAATTTAATAAAGACCATTTTAGCTTTTCATTCTATAAAATATTTGAACCTTTTCTTCATGGCGATTCACATCAATTTGACAATAGGTCAATTTCAATGCTTTCAGATGAAGAAGATAAAGTACTCAGAATGATAAGACGGAATTATAACGAGTTAAAATCCATTACAATTCGGTTCAATCAATCCAAGCCAACTCATTTAGAAATTAAAACAACAAAGCAAGTTTCAGCAGAAAGTCGAATTATGGAACACA
>Ga0206123_10004409_pt1 | contig 11027 bp, 8 predicted proteins | sample Helgoland_Spring_2_FD_160086 | JGI IMG/M metagenome (GOLD analysis project Ga0206123, IMG submission 160086) | Pelagic subsurface seawater microbial communities from Kabeltonne, Helgoland, North Sea - Helgoland_Spring_Bloom_20160316_1 | ecosystem: Environmental > Aquatic > Marine > Epipelagic ... | reverse complement strand
CAGCCAGATACGACTGGAAGCATGATAGGGTAGAGCCTTGCCACCTGGCTCCACTCGGTTGTCTCCAAACATCACGCCGATGTTGGTCTTCAACTGGTTGGTGAAAACCATGGCAATCTGCTCTTTGCCGAGTGTCTCCGTTACTTTCCGCATACCTTTGGCTAGTGCCTTGGCTGTCAGACCGATACGGCTGTTGGGGTCGTAGTCGCCTTCAACCTCAGCCTTGACTGGTGTGCCTGCAACGCTGTCCCATACAATACAGACTAAGCGGTCAGGTGCCTTCTCCCTGATGAGACCGATGAGGCGCTCAATGGTTTCGAATACTTCTTCAATCGTACCAGGCTGAACATACATAAAGTTGTTCTTTGTGTCAAGCCCTAGTTGTTCCATAAAATCTGGGGAGGCTGCGTTCTCTGTATCAATATAAACAGCAACGCCTCCCATCTTTTGTGTGTTCGCTAGGATCTGAGTGACGACAAGACTCTTGCCGCTAGCAGACTCGCCAGCGATCGTAGTGAGCTTGCCGACAGGGATCCCGCCGTCTCTGCGATTGGAAATAATATAATCCAAAAGAGTTGAGCCGGTTGAGATCCAAGTCTTTACATCCGTGGGGTTGTCCCCATGCAAATCATATGCAATATTTTCTTTTGCTGCCTTGTTTAACTCGCTGCGCAAGTCACTTACAAGGCTATTTCCAGCTTTGTTTCCCATTTAATCTCCATTTCCATAGGGAGGGGCACCTGTCACCCCGTGCCCCCCTGCGGGTGCTGGTCAACTACGACAGCAAATCATCAAACGCTGACTCGATATCCGCCACGCCTTCCATACCAGTGTTTGTGGTAGAGGTAGTGGTCGTGGTGTTGTTGCTGTAACGAGTGGACTCGGAGGTAGTTGTGGTCTCCGTTTCGCCCAAGGTATCGTTAAGAACCTTTTGGCAATCCTCGTAACTGGCAACGTCAAAGACATCCGCAGCGACTTTGATGGTTTCAAGAAGAGTGTTGACTTCTTCTTCGGTCTTCGCCAAGGGTGAGGTGCGGCGCATAGGGCGCACATCAGTCGTTGGGAATGATTGACCCGACTTCTTGCCGTAGTCAATGCGAATGTCCGTACCCTTTTCGGTATCGGTAATGTCCCCGTACTCGGGGTCAAGGACTACATCAAGTAGTGCTTGGTAGGTGGTGCGGGAAAAGCCCCACCAGCGAACGCCTTTGTCCTCTTCGCCACGGACGACGATGGGAGCGAACACTCGCATCTTAGGCCAGAAGCGTTTTGCTGCTTCCTTAGAGCCGTCAGTGCCTTCGTTCCAAAGACTGGTTCCCCACTCTGCAATGGGATCTGCATCGCCATTAGTTCGTGGGCTGAGGACGGTAGTCTTACCTTCGGCACCCATGCCGTAATGGTAATACGCCTCAAAGAATGGATCGCCGTTTGGCGGGCATACTAGTCGCAACTGGTGCGTGCCCTCGTCTGGCTTCCAAAAGTTTTCGGAGGAGTCTCCTCCTCTGGTCGTAAGAGCAGCGTGCTTCTGCCGCATCTTTGCAAGATCAATACCCATGTGTTTCTCCTTTACTGGTTAGTTGACCGTGATCTACTATACCACATCAGGAGAGGGTGTAAAGTTAATTTTCTTCGGGTTCGTCTTCTAATTTAAAAATCTTAACAACTTCAACAGTATGTACATTAAGTTTTTTTCCCTGGCTGAGTAGAAGACAGTTTCTATACTCTTCCCAGTCAAGTTTTAAGTCTCTGCCTGTTTTACCATCGTGTTGTTTAGCAATCGCAAGATTGAGAGCATTTATAGTGTAAAGAGTGTTTGTCTGTTTTTTCCTGTGTACTCTCGTGGTGTACAGATTAGGATTAAAACTCTTACCTTTTTCTACATGTGCGTTATACGTAAGAATTTTTTTATCGAAGTCTTCTGTGTTCCTCAGCAAGAAAATAAAGTTATTTGATAAATCTAAATTGTCCGCTATAAATTGTACTTCTTCTAAGACTTTATCTTCCGAACCTGTGGTTAAGAATGAGGCTAAAAGAAGGCCCCTTTTATTATTTGTCAAAGCCTAGCCCCTCCCCTGGTGCAAACTAAAAAATTATTGTATATTAAATAGTGCGCTGCAAGGCAAAAGTTCTATAAGTTCTATGTAGGAAAACTCTGAACAATTTCGGAAGAAACAGAACAAAACACCATGGGGTCGGCTAGATCAGAAGAAAAGACGGAATAAGTCGTAGACAAGCCTTCAGAGGTGAAGCCTGAAATATGTTTTTTAATCCTGCCAAACATCGTAGAATCTGCTTCTAGGGACTCTGAAGGTATTCCATAAAGAAAATGCATATCAACAGAGCCCTTAAGTGGGTACAAGAAAACCATCTGTTGGTCACGTCCCTCTACGAAGGAAGAGATGCCAAGTGTTTTTATTTTTGCTGTTTTTGGAATTTCCGTCGCCGTCGTTAAAACAGGGTCCGTGTGTTCAAAATAATTGACCATAGACACAACGTATGCCAAGGACCTACAAAGACTCTTCTCATACTCTGCAATGGCAACATCCCCAACCATCGTTTCAATCAATGGCCTGTGCGCTAAATATATTGAATCGAAAACACCACTTCTGCTGTATTCCTGAAAAATATTAAACGCTATCTGGTCATCTCTTTTCTGGGTATTTGAGATAATCTCACGGTCGGGGCAGATATACAAAACACTTATTTTGGCGTCTGAAATTATCTCTGCAACCCTGAGGCATATACCAGATATTGGAGTGCCCCCTTCCACAATCATAAGAACGTGATCGCCTGACTTGATGGATCGAAGATATATTTCTGCCTCCAAATCCTCAAAGTTATTTTCGTATTCGTCCATACTTGAAAACTTCTCTATAGACAAGGTGCCCTTTTCCGCCAGGGTATCATCAATCTTGTAGACTCTGTACTCTGGGTATTCCGAAAACTCATCTGCGACAGCACAACCAAACTTACCTATTCCTAATATCTTATCCACGTACTAAATCCCTGAGTGTTCCTAGGCTGTTGCCCTTTTTTATATTTATTTTGAAATTACCAAAATTTGTCGATTGCATTAAAGAAACCAAAGCGTCCAAAAGATGAAAATCTTCCTTTTTCATGTCTATGATGATTGCATCATGAATCAAAAAAGAAATTTGAGAACCTGTTGAACGAGTTCTAAGTAAATAGTCTATCTTTAGAGCTTGCTTGAGAGTTAGTTCCGCTGCCGTTGACTGCACAATATAATTCAACGCATGATGTTGATCGACATCCTTAATAATCTTTCCGTAGCAAGTCTCAATGGTTCTGTCTATCCAAAATTCTTTTAACAGGTTTTGCTTTTGATAAAACTTTGCTAATCTTTTTGACTCTTCATCATTGGCTGCCCTAGAAGATCCATAAAGCCACGCAAAAAACGCAACCTTTGCCTCTTCCCTGGTAGTAAGGGTCGTAAAAACATGCTCTAAATGATAATTGTGTACATCATTATTTGGCTGCTCCTTGCCCAGGAGTCCCAAAAGTGTGCGAACCTCTGCTCCGTTAAAATCCAACTCTACAAAGAAATCATTAGTTGGTTCGACAGCAGTTCTGAGAGTTTTGTTTAGCGTAAGAATAGGAAAAGTATTTGGCTTTGTTGTTAGGCGACCAGTTCTAGTACCAAACTGTTTATAACACACGTAAGGAGACCCAAGCATTTGTTTTGCCTGGTTCTGCATTTTTTTGTCACTGAGATAACTCTTGAGTAATCTATTATTTATCTTAACTTTTCGGTTCTCGATATCGCCGAGCATCATAGAGATGTGCTTGTTAAACTCATACCTCTTGGGCTTCTCGATAGTTTTAACAATGTGCTCTGTAACGCTGTTTTTGATCTTACAAAAATCAATCAAAAATCTCTCTGGGACAAGATCAAAAAAACAATTCTCGCTCATATCAACCTGGGCAATACCCAGAGATCTTCGAAATGATTCTATCTTACCAACAACGTCGGACCAATCTTCTTTCAGGTATTCGGGTATGTGCAACTCTAACGGCTGACCCTCCAAATATAAGGAAGCATACTCAATAGGCAGCCCCCTCAAGTAAGAAGAATATTTCCAGGTAAGATGTAGATCATCAGGAAAATTTTCAAGATCAAAATGTAATTTATCATCAGCATAAATGCCGACACATTGTGCTTTGTCATCTAGCGTCTGAAAGATCATGATAACTTACTATACTACAACAATTAGTTTTGGTATATAGAAGAAATATCTTTGCTTGTCTTTTTTACTAAAATATTTTCCCTGATATATCTCAAGGTCGCTAAAAACCTCTCCCTAGGAGATCCTGGGGATAGATCATAAATTGATATTGCTCTTCTAAAATCTTTTGTTTTTTCTTTGGTGCTTTTGTGGAGTTTCTTCTCTTCGCAGCGTAGCATGTAGTAAGTTTTTAGCGCCCACTTTCTTGAAAAAACCTCATAGACAGAGGGAGAAGCCTCGTCCCTCTCTATCAATACTGTCTGAGAGGGGTTACAAACTCTAGTATTTTGTGGAGTCTCTTCGTAATATGGTTTTTTAAGTATGTGCCTGTTGTAAAAATCCAATAGGTATACTTGAAGAAAAGGGATATCCAGTTCATAAGGGTCTCGATAAGCAGCAGCAAAAACAGTCTCATAAGGTTGTCGTGAATAAACAGAAGTTTCTGCGGCTCGATAAGGTCGATACCCTGGCGAGTGCCTGAGCACACTCTCTAGCCCTACTACCTGAGAGTATGCCGAAGGTTCATTTCGTTGATTAATATCATCATTTACAATTGGCTCCTCACAGTCAGTAAGGTCGTTAACATCCAGCGGCTCTATGCCAGACAGTGGTAGTCCAAATATATACTCTTGCATAGCCTCGCTGCCTATGTCGGCAACGAACCTCCATGGCGCATTTTTGTCAATAGAGAACCCATATTGGGTACATATTTTACTTACCAACTCAAAGTTCTCATCATAAAAGAAAGTCTTTAATTTATTAAAATCATCGTTGTGGTCATCATAGGACACCTCTATTACAAGCCCAGTAGTGAAAGGTGAAGTTAGCCCTGATTCTAAAAAACCTGAGAAGGTCAAAGGCCCTACCTCTTGAAGAACCGTATTTGAAAATTCCGTGAAGGTATTTAAAAAGGTGCCAAAATCTTTTGTGCTATTTTCTCTTTCCGAAAGCGACATAAAGGTATTACTAAACACGGGGAATAAAATGTTAGTCATATAATTGTGATACTCTGCGGATGGGCTTCGCCAGGACTTTGCAACAGTCATGTCTGCATAGGGACCAGAATCTTTAATTATATTTTTATTTTTTAAATCTCTTATTTTGTCACAAAAATCTCGCCAAGCATCAGCAACAAAGTTAGCCGCAAAATAAGTTTCACTGTCACTAGAATATCTTAACTGTTTTAGGAAGGACTCCTTGACATATACTGGATCACCTTCGGTATCTATTCGACCGTATAAATTGTCATTTTTCCAAAAATCAAAAAAATTGTCTAACAATAAGTTTGGAAAAACAAACTTATCAAAAAGATCCCTTTCTTTGAAAATCTGGCGACTGTTTAATCCAGTATTCCCAAAAGAGTACCTGGTAAGTATTGCGTCTAATGGTGGTTTTGTAGAAGCCATCTTATATCTCTGAGCCTCCTCTTCCAAACTCTCGCATCAGCGAAAGTCTAGTTTCAAAATTTCCAGATTCTATAGAGTTTGAGACCTTATATACTTTATAATATCCCCCAACACCCAAACCCTCAGCAGCAGCGCCAAGACCAAACTCAGCGTTAATATAGACCATAGAACCATTTTTAAAAAACGTATTTCCAAACATCGTAATATCACAGTCCTGTGGAAGTATTAAACCATTCATATGCATGTTGTTCTCTATCATTTGTGCTCTAAGTTGTGGCATTCGTTTTTCGGTAAAAGAAAAGTTCTTTACAACGTTACACTCAGAGCCCAAAATTAAATGATATATTCCCCTCGCTTCATCCTCTTTGCGGTTGCCGTTTAAGTATTTAGATGAGTTGCCGTTACTGGCAAAGATCAACATAGTGTTATGAACCTTGAAATTGCGGTTACCAAATCGAGTTTGGTAATTGCGATTATTCTCGTCGGCTGTATCAGGAAAAACAACATAGTCAATTATTTCATTCTCTCTTCTGCCAGCCCGAGTAATTTCATCTTTAAATTTGTACGGGAGCGTAGCAGCAGTAAAATCAAAATAAATCCTATCGTTTATGGATCCAGCCTCTATTTTATCATTCCAAGTGCTATTGAAAAGTGGGGCAACAAGACGATTAAACAGCAAGTCTAAAAAACGCCGTATGCTCATTCTATCTATACCTTTTTTTGATATATTGTCCAAAAACCATTGACTGAAATAATCAATTGATATTGGTATATCTGCTATTGAAGCAACTTGCCCTAGGCTAAACCCTGGTATGCCAAGCCTTTGTGGGTAAAAGGTCCCCAAAACAAGATCATAAGCAAGACGATCTGGCATTTCTTTGACCACCATATCAACAAGATCGCCAAGCCTAAAATAGTAAACCCTGACCTCAGAACTGGCGGTCTTCATATCCTTTGGGGTCAGTGGGTCTAGGGAATAAACTGGGTTGTTCTTATTTTTTTCTGGTCCTCTCTTGCGTACGTCAAGAGCCGATTGAACAGCGGTTTGAGCACGCTTACTCAAAGCCTCATTTGTAGATTCTGGAACTCCACCTGGGGCGTTGCTGTTTCTTATATTTATTACATAGTCAGCACCGATGGGTCCGCCAGCGTCTCGAATGAAGTTTTTATTAATTGTTGCATAAAACAATTTTCCAGATCTAAGAAGGGTTGCCAAGAGGGCAGAGTTCTTATCTGCCTTCATTTTAATATTCACTTGATTTTTGATCGATACGGCAGCCTTCATCCAACCCTGGGCCAGTTCTAGATCCTTCTTAATCGCTGCGCTAGGCACACCACCCGTTGCATCTAGTTGTGATGACTGTCGCAGTTTCCAGTAATGAACTAACATTTTCAAACGGCTAATTTCAGCCTCCACGACAGCCATAGAAACTTTCAGACTTGGTTCAGACCGACTTTTTCCGTCATCATCCCTGTTTGTCATGCTTCCAAACTCACCATAAGTCCTTATGAGTCCGGGACCGGATGGTGTCTTTTCTGGTCCTGGGCTGATAGCATCTTTATATGTCGGCGGGACTCCGCCATCAAGATTGAGCCCAACCATGTCTAGTGCGGCAGCAATATATCCCGGCTCCTCCTTCTGTTCATCCCCTCGATAAACAGCACTTATTTCATATTGTTTCGAATAAGAGTCCTTGGCTATTCCATTCACTTCAAAAATATCAGTCTGACCAGAATCGTCTAAATAGGTGTCTATACTGCCGTTGTAGGACAGGGTTAAGTCAACTTGTCCGTTTTGCCCAAACTCTAAGTCATATTTGTTTAGATGCAAGAGTATCGTCTTCCGACTACGGTCCAAAGCAGCACGAAAAGAAGGTCCTATTAATTTATCAGCACCAGGACCTTGGGGGGTTGCCCAACCTACTATGACCTTCAACTCCCTGCTTGATACCGAAGGGCTTTTTTCAGAGGCAGAAACATAGTCCTTGGCCACAACTCCATCACCCTCAACATCAAGGGCAGCGGTGTAGAGTTTCCTAATCTCCTTCGATCGTGGCATAGCGTTCGAGTAAGATTTTTTGTAGTCTTTCCAACTTTTTATCCCCGTTGCAGCGGCAGGGACGCCTGGCTTGTTTCTCATGTCAAGAAATACAAAATCTAAGTATCTTTGATTATTCAATTCCCTGATTGATTGGAAGTGTAGTTTTAGTGTAGCATTAAGAACTCGATACCCTTCGTGTTTGTTGTCCCACTCCCAATCAAAAGAGGTTATACCTACATCAGTGCCGAGGGTACCACGGTCCTTAAGGACGGCGGTTGGATCTGAGTAGGCGACAGAAGATAATGTCTTAATTTTATTGCCACTAGAAAAGTCTGAAAATGCAACCCTCTCGTAAATTTCCTCGCCTTTTTTGCTCGCACCCACACCAAGATAAAAATCAACAGTAGGAACAAGTGCAGACAATTGCCCCGAATCGGCACAGAAAAAATCAGCAGCGCCGTACGGATTAATGATTGAGTTCACAAAAGGCTCAGGGTTCCCTGCCCATAAGCAAATCTTATCAGGCTTAGAGTCCAGGGCTCTCTCCCACTCGATGTCAGTAATCGGGGACACAGGAGTTCCGTCGTAACTAAAATTATTCTCAATTTTGTCAAGTACTATTGCCCCAGGCATCAAGATGCTATTATTCAGCGTTATGTCCTTGAATCCTAAAAATAGAGCGTGCTGTGCATTAGTTTGGCGAAGTCTTTTCTTCTCCTCTTCACTTAACTCTAGTTTTTTATCTAGGCTGTCTATTAATTTGTCTTGATCTGAGCCCATGCCTCTTGCTTTTGCCATGCGCTCGGCGATTGCTTCAATTTCTTTTGCCTTTTCTTCCGCAGCCTGAAGGTCCTTCGAAATTAGTTGCTCATTTCTTATTATTTGCTCTCTATAATTTTGATACTGATTATCTGTGTAGGCACAATAATATACTCCGTCAACCAATTCACAGTCATGTCTGTTGCCTTTGTCTCCAGGCGAAGTACCAAATAATCTTTTGCGTGATTTACCGCTTGGAGTAAAGACAAACCTGTTTCTTGTAGCGGGAGGGATACGGTTCTGTCTTGATGTCAAAGACGATGCTGGATTACCTGTGCTTTTTGATTCTGTTCCATCATAAAATTTCTTGCCTCGGTCCCATGGATTTATACCTACCAAAAAACTATTTTGTCCCTGTAGGTCAGCGGTATTCCAAAGACCAGGGCGGAAATATTGCCTCTCGAACTCTTCCTTCGAGTTAAACGGTCCTTGACGGCGGACACCGGCCTTTGCGCCGGAACGCATTTCTGCTATAGCAGCCTCATTGGGTCGCCAGGGACCGCTAGCAAAATCTATAATAGCCATCTAGAATAACTCCATTGCCCTAGACAACGGCATAGGTACATAAACTGTATCCCCAACTTCAAAATGAGCCTCTGTTGGCTTTCTGTTGTACCACGCTATCACCCACCAATAAGATGCATCGCCATAATGATCATATGCTAAATTATAAAGTTTTGACGAAGAGTCCCATACCACAGAAATATTTGTCAAAGAGTCAATCTCTTCTTGTGAAGGATAATTTATTTCAGGTGACTCGTATTGCTCTATAGATTTCACTGCTCTGTTTTCGAAAAAAGCACTGCGATACTTTGAGTTAGAGTTGCGAAACACACCCCTGTTAGAATATCTTGAATATGCCATTATTTATTAATCCTTATAATTTAAACCCGACATGAGTCGTTTTCCCGGAACTTCCACTGGCTTGCCGAATTCTCCGTGCTCCTGGGTGGGCTTAGTCACCTGTGAAGTCTCAGATTTTCCGGGACCAGTCTGTCCTGGTGGAGTTTTCTTCCTGCGATCTTCCTTAGGTGTCTCTTTCCTCTTGCGAGTAGGGTTCTGACCGTATTGTATAGAAGTCAAAGCCGGAGGCATACGGACACCCAAACCACGAGAAGCGTAAGGAAAACCCCTTCTACCTCCCCCTCTAAACACCTGGGCACCTCTAGATGTAGCGGTCCACCCAAGCGGGTGTTCGTGGAGGACGGTCATCTCAAAATTAAGGCGAATAGTTTTTGGTATATATTCTGTCCCATGTGTCCTTAATGGTCCTCTGCCAGAGCCTGGACCAAGGCTTGGGTCATCTTTGCGAGGTGCAAACATAAACATTCCGTCCTCTATGATCGGGTCCATTGTTAATCCGTTAACATATCCGAGTAAGCCTTGCGGGTGTCCGTTTGCGCTAGAGATAAGATTTCCAAATTTCACTCTCCAAAGAGGTGCCATATTAATAGTGGCTGCGCCGCCAGATGTTCCCTCATAAGATGGATAGAGATATGCCATAAGTTCGTTTACCTTGTTCATATTATCCACACCCTCTTCTACAGACGCAGCAGGGATCTTCCAGGAAACAGAAATAGCACGACGAGTGTTCATGAATGTCGAGATTGGATCCATACGACCATAAACCTGTTGAGCATTCCATTCTGAATTATATGCATCTGAGAAGCCCTCTACAAAAGCACCAAACCATAAAGTTCTGTCGGATGGAACATGAGTTATTTCCAGGCGGAAGCCATCGTTATAAAGACTGGCAGCGCCATCTGCAAAAGCAGAAGGTTTTGTTGTACGGTCAGTACCAAATGTGGGATTGACCTTGTGGCTTTCAAGTCCTGCTGCGTTAGACTTTAGGCGGTTACCTGTATTCCTTTTGACGCCGGGGTTTAAAACTGGATCTTTTTTCTTTGCCATCTTATGTTGCTCCTCTATCTACCAGTTGTCGTAAAACTGTCTTGCATCGTTTTATTTACGAAATCCACCATTCCGCTGCGGTGCATTTTTCCTTCAATACGCACAGGAGGACTATTTTTGTTGCCTTCGATAACTGCTCTATATACAGCATCGGCAATTGCCTTTGAATCAATTTCACCGCCTGTGTTTGTGCCCGCTGAAGCGCCCTGAAGTTGTGATTGCGGTATGGAGAAGGAGTTCATGCCTGGTCCTGTCACAGAAAAAGATCCCGCAGGTTGTTTTACCATTTTACCATCTCTTGATATGGCGACATCTTCAGCATACAATGCATCAGCAAGAGCGTCGCCAGCCATGCTGCCAAGATATGCACCCATCATAGGTCCTACTCCCGGTATAGGCACCAAAGCGCCGACTGCGCCGCCCAAGGCAGTTCCCAAAAATGACACAATATCACGTTTTTTGTCTTTCATGTTGTCTTCAGGTGCGGCGGTGTCGCCAAAGAGTTTTGTGCCGGCTATAACATCACCTTTGGGTGTTGTCACTGTATAATCTCCTGGGAGGATGGGTTGATAAAATCCGTCTGGCCCGCCTCCCACACTACCTGTA
>Ga0206123_10004408_pt1 | contig 11027 bp, 10 predicted proteins | sample Helgoland_Spring_2_FD_160086 | JGI IMG/M metagenome (GOLD analysis project Ga0206123, IMG submission 160086) | Pelagic subsurface seawater microbial communities from Kabeltonne, Helgoland, North Sea - Helgoland_Spring_Bloom_20160316_1 | ecosystem: Environmental > Aquatic > Marine > Epipelagic ... | reverse complement strand
GAGTTTAGAAATATTCATAAATTGAAGTAAAGATTATATATAGGCCTATCAATGAGAGAATTAAAGAAAATAATGATTTAATAAAAAAATTATTATATATATTTACATATTTAAATTTACTTGAGGTAAGTATTAGGCTTAGCAATGAAAACCAAACAGCTGTAGTTAATGAAAAGTATATAGGGTAAAGATAAAAATAAATTCCATCTAGACTCTCTATGAGAATAGTAAATAAACTTACAAAAAAGATAAAAGCCTTTACGTTGAATAAATTTGTAATCAGTCCAACCATAAAATTATTTTGTAAATTTTGATCAGTATTAATTGTTTCTGTATTTGAAAGAAACATAGATACGCCTATATAGAAAATATAAGAACCACCAATAATACTGATTAATATTTTCAATGCTGGATAATTTAAAATTATTAAAGAAATACCACTCACAGCTAATATGCAATGAATAAAAATACCTAACCCTATTCCAAGAGCGGTGAATATTCCTGACTTCCTTCCATGAGTTGAGCATTGTTTTATAATTATTGCAGTGTCAGGACCTGGGCTTGTCAAAGCAATAAAATAGGCTATAGATGAAGATAAAAACATTTAACTAATAACTCTTGGTTCAATTTCCAAATTTATATTAAAGAAATATTTAACTTTGGCTTGAATTGTTTCAGCAAAGTTTAATACATTTTGTTGAGTTGCATTTCCATTTGTTGTTAATACTAAATTATGTTGTTTAGATAAAAAAACATTTTTATTTTCCGGAAGTTGATTCTTTATTAGCTGAATCAGCCTAGCAGCTCCAACTTTAACTAAGCCATTTTCAAGCTCCCAGATAATTAAATCAGACAAACTGAAATAGTCTGTATTGATTGTATTAACATCAATTATTGGATTTTTAAAAAAACTACCTACATTTGGTTCTATTTTTGGATTTGGAAGAATATCTAGTCTAATTTGAGAAACTAATTTTGCTATTATTTTTGGGCTAAGGAATTTTTTATCAAGACGCAATTCATTTACTTTATCTAGTAAGGATTTGTATGTAAGACTCAATTTTTTATCAAGATTTGATTTAAATTCTATATGTGTAATTATCTTAGCCGATTCTTTAAAAAGAGAATCTCTATATCCAAAATTACATTCATCAGAATTTAAGGAATTAAAAGATCCTACCTGTAAATCAAAAAAATAAACTTTATAAATTAGAGGCTCTACATCCACTCCATAAGCTCCGATATTTTGGATGGGCGCTGCTCCAACTGAGCCAGGAATTAATGACAGATTTTCAAAACCATATATATCATTCATGACAGCATATTGAACTAAATCATTCCAGTTAACAGATGACCCTACTCGAATTAAATCTGACTTTCTTTCAATTGATTTAAAATTTAATGAAACTACTAACCCCTTATATCTATCAGGAGGAATAATATTGGTGCCCTCTCCTAAAATAAAGTAATCAATTTTTTTAGATTCAATAAAGTCGTGAAGGGTTTGGAGCTCACTAAGATTATTAACGGTAACGCCATAATCAGAAACAGAGTGAATTTGTAATGAATTATGGATCCTATAATTCTCTTCAATCTTCATTGTTGATATATTTAATTGCAGATTGAACATCATCCTTTGTATCAATTCCTGGTGGAATATTAATATCAAATTTTGATATATGAATTTTAAAACCATTATCAAGAAATCGAAGTTGTTCTAATTTCCTTTCAATTTCATTGGGAGTAGGCTTTAGTTCAATTAGTTTTCTTAAAATAGCCATAGAATATCCATATATTCCAATATGTTGGTAGTATTGAGTCCCATCAACGTAGTCTATATTTCTTAAAAAATCTACAGCACATGATTGATCATCAATAATTGCTTTTACGCAGTTAGGGTCAGTAATAAGCGATCTTTTAGTTATCCTATGTGCAGCGGTTACAATTTGTGAGGTATTTTTTTTATACGTCTCGATTAATCCATTAACAACCTCTATGGGCATAAACGGCTCATCGCCTTGTAAGTTTATAATTAAAGCATCATCTTCTAACTCTAGCTTTTCAGCTGCCTCATATACTCTATCAGTTCCGGATATATGATTAGGACTTGTAAGAATGACATCAGATGTTAAAGGTTTTATATGTTCTTTGATAATGACTGAATCTGTAGCAATATAAACTTTAGTAGATGTTAATAAAGCATTCTCATAAACCCTTTGTATTAATGATTTTCCAGAAATATCAACTAAAGGTTTATTTATAAGTCTAGTTGAGCCTATTCTAGAAGGTATGATTATAAATGTATTTAAAGACATCTTTAGTTAGGTAATTTTTTTAACCTTTGATCTAATTCATTAATAAATTGATTGGAAAGATCTGCATCAACGGTTAAGTACCAAATTTTATTATTATTAAAATGCTTGCATTTAGACGCATCTTTTTCAGTCATTAATATTGGATGATGGTCTAAGAAATGCAAATCAGTTGTTGCGTATTTATGATGGTCAGGGAAAGGATGTTTAGTAAGATCAAAGCCTAACCTGCTAAGGGTATCAAAGAATCTTCCAGGATTGCCCAAGCCGGCCACAGCATGAACTTCTTTATGCATCGGCCATTGGTCAATTGGATATGACTTACCGCTATTTAAATGGACAAATCTAGAAGGACTAATGTTCATTAAGATTTCGGCTCCTTCTGTAGGACCACTATTATTTACAATAAAATCAGCGTCCTTTAATCTTTTTTTAGACTCTCTTAGGGGTCCTGCAGGAAATACTAGATTATTTCCAAACCTTCTCTTACCGTCAATGACAATAATTTCTATATCTCGTTTTAAATTATAATGCTGCAAGCCATCGTCAGTAATGACTACGTCGCAATCATGTTTTGAAATAAGAGTCTCAACAGCTCTTACTCTATCTCTATCAATATAAAATGGAAGTTCTAATTTTGAAAGAATTTGAGCTTCATCTCCAGTTGCTTTTACAGGAGAATCTAATTCAACTTTCATTGTTTTTTTATAATTACCTCCATATCCTCTACTTACCAATCCCGGCTTGTAGCCTAAATCTTTTAACTTAGAGGCAATATATTTAACAAGAGGGGTTTTTCCAGTACCTCCTATGGTTAAATTTCCAACAATAATTACTGGAATATTTTTTTTAAGAGTTGGTAAGTTTTTTAGATATTTATTTCTTCTTCTATTTGTTAGATATTTTATGACTATCGAGAATGGGTAAAGAAGATATAACCATATACTTTTTTTATACCAACTATCAACTACAAAACTAGATGACTCTTGGTTGTTGTATTCAGGAACATAAAGTTGTTTTGATTTTGATAAATTAGGTGTTTTAGGTCCATCATCTTCAAATTTATTTTTATAAAGAGATTTATAAAGACCATCAAGTTCAATCAACTCATCATGGGTACCTGTTTCAGAAATCATACCTTCATCTAAAACAATAATTTTAGATGCATTTTCAATAGTTGATAATCTATGAGCAATTACAATGGTTGTTCTATTGGTAATTAATTTTTCCAAAGCCTCTTGAACAACTAATTCAGATTCACTATCTAACGCAGAAGTTGCTTCGTCTAAAATAATAATAGGAGAGTCTTTGTAGAAAGCTCTGGCAATAGCCAACCTTTGCCTCTGACCTCCAGACAATAGAACACCATCATCACCTATCTCAGACTCATAATTTTCAGGAAGATTATTAATAAAATCTGAACATCCAGCTAATTTTGCTGATTCAATTAGCTTGTCCTTATCTATGGCACCCTCACCGTAAGCGATATTTTTTGCAATTGTATCGTTAAAAAGTGTTGGGGACTGATTAACTATAGATATCGAGTCTCTTAGATGAGTTAACGAGTAATCTTTAATAGATATCCCATCAATCATAATCTCACCAGATGAATGGTCATAAAATCGAGGTATTAAATTTGCAATAGTAGATTTTCCTGATCCAGATCTACCAACAATAGCTACAGTATCGTGTTTGTTTATATGAAAACTTATATTCGAAAGAATTTGACCACCAGTATCATATGAAAAAGAAACATCATTAAAATCAATTACTCCATCTAATCTGCTATCCACTTCACCAGAATTATTTTCATTTTTCTCATCTAATTGTTCAAATATTTCATTAGCTGCAGCTAGGCCTTTTTGAACAATAATATTTATATTTGATAATTGCCTTACAGGTTTGGCCATCAAACCTGCTGCAGTGAAGAATGCTACAAAAGTTTCTGCATCCAAACTAATTCCTAATTGCGATCCAAGCGCAAAGTATGCAACAAGCGAAAGAGAAACTGAAACTAGAATTTGAATAATTGGAGTTGCTAGATTACCTGTGGCCTCTAGTTTAAGATTTTGGTTTTTATTTGATGAATTTGCTTCTAAAAATCTCTTATTCTCATAATCTTGTGCATTGAATGATTTGATTTCCAAATGACCATCTACTGCTTCAGAGGCAATATGGGTGACATCACCCATAGCAGTTTGTATTTTCTTTGCTAATTTTTTTAAACGCTTGCCAGCAATATATACAATAAGTGCAATCAAAGGGATGGTCACAACCAACAATAAAGTTAATTTAAAATTAAGGTAGGACATGTATATAAACAAGCCAACAAGAAGAAAGCCCTCTCTTACAAATGTTTTTACAGCACTTGAAGCTGCAGCTGAAACTTGGGTAGTTGTAAATGTTATTCTATTGATCAACTGTCCTGATTGATTTGAATCAAAGTATGATTTTGGCAGGTCATGTAATTTTTGGAATAGCTCAGCCCTTAGGTCATGAACGATCCCAAAACCAACCCTAGACATGAAATAGTTTCCAATAAAAAATCCAAGACCCCTACCAAACGCAATTCCAATAAGTGATAAAGCTAAAAGAGTATGAAGACCTGATTCTTCTGCATTTATAAAGCTAATTATCCTCCTAATCCACTCCACGGCTGCAATGTCAGCAAAAGCGAAAAGAATAAAGCCTATTACACTTGTTAAAAAGGACCATTTGTATCTAAACGTGTAAGAAAGCAATCTTCTAAAACTATTATTCTTTTTCATAATCTTATTGTTCTAATCTGAACCTCTGAATATCCATTTTTATTTAATATATCCATCAGCTCCACAACCCATTGATGGTATGCATCCTCCTCTGCACTAAGTATAACTTTATCAAGTGTGCTATCTAAACTAAAAACTAGCTCATTAATTAACTGCCTGTCTGAAATTGGTGCAGTTATTCCATTAATTAAGACCGTTCCATTAGATAAAATTGAAACTTCATTCTGTTCTTGGACAGTATTAGATGAAAATGATTCAGTTTTAGGTAGCTCTAGAGAAAGAAATTGTGAATCGCCAACCTTTGAGGTTACTACAAAAAATATAACAAGAAGAAAGACTATGTCTATCAGCGGTGTTATTTCTATAGAAAAATTAGAATTATTTGATTTAATAAATTTCATTATTTATTAATGACATCAATAAAATCCGATACTTCTGCTTGGAGATTAATTAGTAGATGTGATATTTTTTGCTCAAAATATTTATGCATAACAAGACCTGGAACTGCTATAAAAAGACCAAAGGCTGTTGTTATCAATGCCTGAGATATGCCCTCAGCTAAAACATCCGGATTAGCACCTGTTATCTCTGAGAGGCCAGTAAAAGCAGTAATCATTCCAACCACTGTACCTAAAAGTCCTAAAAGAGGACTAATTGTAGCTAAAGTTCCAAGCATAGTAAGATTTCTATCAAGAAGATGCTTGACTTCTGATGCTTTTTCTTCAATTTTAGACTCAAGATTCTCTCTTGGAAGATTTTTATATTTAATACAATTTATTAGTAAATAACCTAATGATGAAAGTTGTGAAATCTCTTCTGATTGTCTCTGGCTTAAAAGATCTTTGTTGTAAAGATTAATAATCTGACTTTTCAAACCATTTGGTGAAACAAGTCTTAGCTGAAGAAACCAAAGCCTTTCAATGGATATTGAAATAATCAAGACCGAACAGGCAAGAAGTGGCCACATAAAGACACCACCAGCAATAATAAATTCGCTCATATTGAAACTAAACCTCTATTATCTAAATAATATTTTCTATTCAAAAGATTAACAAAATCATTATCGTGAGTAGCAACAATTAATGCAATACCATTATCATGAGAAAGCTCCATTACTAATTTTTGTATATTTGAAGCATTCTTTTTATCCAAGTTCCCAGTTGGCTCATCAAGAAATATGTACTGAGGTTTATTTATCATAGCTCTTGCAACTGCAACTCGTTGCTTCTCTCCTCCAGAAAGCTTCCATGGTAAATGGTTCAATCTATTGCTGAGACCAATAGATTTTGCTAAATCACGGACTTTTATATCTAAATCTAATAAATCACCTTTTAATTGAAGAGGTAAGGCAATATTTTCATAAACCGATAGATCTTCTAATAAGTGATGATGCTGGTAAACAAAACCAAAATTATTTAATCTTATTTGAGACTTTTGATTGGATGATAGGTTGTCTGTCGTGTCTCCGTTTAGTTCTATGGATCCAGAGGATTGTTTATCTAACAGAGCAAGTATCTGAAGCAAGGTTGACTTTCCAGACCCTGATTGTCCTGATATAGCTACTGTGTCACCCTTATTTATAGTTAAATTTAACTCATTCAAGACCTCAATATCATAACCATCGATTGAATAGGTTTTGGAAATATTGATAGCCTTCAAGTTATTCATGTCTAAGTATCTCGATGGGATCTAATCTATTAACCCTAAGAGCTGGGATTAAAGATGAGAATAGACTGAATATAAATGAAAGTAAGCATATGAAGAAAATTTGATTTAGGTCTAAGTGATATGGAAAATAATTAATAAAGTATGCATCAAGCATTCCTCGACTAGTTACTGATTCTAATAAATTCACCAAAGAGTCAAGATTAATTGTAATCAATATACCAAATAATAGACCTGAAATTATGCCTATAGAACTAACAAGAATACCCTGGTATAAAAATATTTTAACCAGTTGATCATTGCTAGCTCCAATGGTTTTTAGAATACCTATTTCTCGTTCTTTAGATTTTACAGTCATTATTATTGTTGATAGAACAAGGATTGAAGCAACGCCAATAATAAGAAATAACATCAAACTTATTAGTAATTTTTCAAACTTAATAGCTTCAAAAAGAGTTCCATGTGTTGTCTTCCAGGTTACTATTTCAAAATAATTATTATTTAATAGATCTTCGTCAATTGATTCAATTGCATCTCTAGCAATAATGTCAGCATTAAATAAATCATCAGTTTTAATTCTTATTGATGATGTTGCATTTTCATCAAACATTTTAATTTTTTGAGCAAGCTTGTGAGATATTAAAACTAGTGACTGATCTAATTCAGATCTCAGTTCATACATACCAACAACTTTTACTTTAATTGATTGAGGGAATGATCCAATAATTGAAGTTTTGATATCTGAAGTTGTGATATTTAAGATATCTCCAATGCCAACACCGAGGTGCGCAGCAAGCCAAGTTCCAATGACAATAGAATTAGCTTGCTTTAAGTTGCTTAAAGATCCCAAGACCATATATTCTGGAAGTATAGAAATAGAGTCTTCAATATCTTCATCTATACCAATAATACTAACACCTCGCCCACCTGAGCTAGTCGACACAAGGCCTTGAAGTTCAATATAAGGAGAAGAGCTTTCGATATTATCTAGCTGGTTTATGTTATCTATTAATAGCTGATATTCAGTAATTTTGTTATCTGATTTAATTACAGCGTGAGGAACAACACCTAGAATTCTATCCTGTAATTCTCTTTCAAATCCATTCATAACAGACATTACTATAATTAAACTACTCACACCTATAGATAAGCCCAAAATAGCTAAAAATGAAGTAAAGGAAAAAATTCCACCCCTATTAGACTTGAAATATCTAAAAGCTAGATTAAGTGAAAGAGACGACACAATTTATTTATTATTTAAGAATTTTCTTTATAAAGTTTTCAAAACCTTCTTTATATGGGGGTCTGATCATACCAAAAGCCATATTGTCCATAAAGAAAGGGACATCCTTAAAAACAGCTCTTGGATTTGAAAAGTTCTTAAAACCATCTTGTGAATGATATCTTCCCATTCCAGATGGACCAACTCCTCCAAAAGGTAAATCTTGTTGTTGGATATGACCAACAACATTATTTATGGTCACACCGCCTGAAGAGGTGTTGTTGAGGACATTTGATTGTTCATTTTTATCATTACCAAAATAATATAGTCCTAATGGTCTGTCCTTAGAATTTATTGTATCAAGAGCTTCTTTTACCTCTGTATATTCAACAACAGGGAGAACAGGTCCAAATATTTCCTCGTTCATCACCCTCATATCTTCTGTAGTATTAGTAATTATTGTTGGTGGTATTTTGTAGAATTCTTGCTGATTAAAATCTTCATTTGCAGGATTAATTTGGTTAATTGTTGCACCCTTCTCTCTTGCATCATCTATTAGGCCATTCAACCTATTGAAATGCCTTTCGTTGATGATTGATGTGTAATCATCATTATTTTTAATATCTGGATAGTAATCAGCAACAGCTTTTTCTGCCTCACTTATAAACTCATCTTTCTTGTCTTTATGAACCATGACATAGTCAGGTGCAAGACATATCTGACCTGCATTCATAGTCTTGCCAAACATGACTCTTTTTGCAGATGCTTTTATATCTGCACTATTACCTACAACTACTGGTGATTTCCCACCAAGCTCTAGAGTAACTGGCACAAGATTTTGTGCTGCGGCGTTCATAACATGCTTACCAACATTACCACTACCTGTATAAAGAAGGTGATCAAAATTAAGTTTTGAAAAAGCTTCTCCAGTTTCTGGGCCTCCCAAGAATGTAGCAAACTCATCCTGATCATATGCTTTATCACAAAGCTCTTTCATTAAAGCAGCTGTGGCTGGGGTTAATTCACTTGGCTTATGCATAACTTGATTCCCTGCTGCAAAAATAGATGCAAGGGGGCCAAATGCAAGATTAACAGGAAAATTCCATGGAGAAATCATACCTATAGTTCCCAAAGGCTCATATCTAATATAAGATTTTGCGCCAAATAAACTAAAGGGTTTGTTTGAAGACCTTTTTTCATCTTTAGTCCATTTTTTTATATTTGTAATTGCATTCGTTATTTCAGGTAATACTGTATAAACATCCGATAATAAGGATGCATTTTTAGATCTACTTCCGAAATCAGAACTTAAGGCTTCTGTTAGGCCATATCTATTTTCAACAAGCATTGCTTTAAGTCTATTTAATCTATCAACTCTTAACTCAATAGATGGTGGACCATCTTTAATAAATTTTTTCTTCTGAAGATTTAAAACATCGTTCATGTTTTCAAATGTACTATTCATAATTTTTACCTCTAAGCCCTATCAGCTTTATCTTTATTATTAGATGACCTTATCATAGCTCTCATTTGATCCCAATCTTCGTCACTTAATTTATCTAAATTGGAAAATGTTCCACCTCCAGTTAAATACTGTGCTCCATCAATTGCTATTGTTTGACCAGTTAAATAATCACAACCATCTGCCATAAGAAAAGTAGCTAGATTTTGCAACTCATTCATTTCCCCAACCCTACCAAGAGGAATATTACCCATAGAGCTATCATCACCAGCCCCGGGATTAAGTCTCTCCCATGCTCCTTTCGTTGGAAAAGGTCCTGGTGCAATTGCATTTACTTTAATGCCATATTTACCCCATTCAGCAGCTAACGATTGAGTCATAGCGTTTATACCAGATTTAGACATAGCAGATGGAACAACGTATGGAGAGCCTGTCCAGACCCATGTAGTGAGGATCGATACAATAGACCCTTTATGATTAGCTTCAATCCACCTTTTTCCAACTGAATGAGTAATATAAAAAGTTCCATGAAATACAATATTTGCAATCGCATCGAAGCCTTTATGAGATAAATCTTTCGTTGGAGAAATAAAATTTCCTGCTGCATTGTTAACTAATCCATCAAGAGGTCCTTCTTCAAAGATTCTCTCTATATAACTATCAACATCAGCAGATGCTCTTATATCAAGCGGTTCATATTTCACATTAACCCCATACTCTCCAATAAGTTGATCCGCAGTATCTTTTAAAACATTTTCCCTTCGGCCACAAATATATAAATCAGCTCCATGTTCTGCATAGTGAGATGCCATTTCCCTTCCAAGTCCGGTACCTCCACCTGTTACTAATATCCTTTTTCCTTTTAATAAATCTTTCTTAAACATTATTTAATAGCTCCTCGTTAAATCCTGTTATATCAATTACAGCATTTATCCACTCATCTGAATAATTAAGAGAAGGAACATAATCTAAAGTCTCACCCCCGGCATCATGAAAAATTTCTTGATACTCATCACCAATCTCTATAATTGTCTCTAGGCAATCAGCTGTAAATGCTGGTGAAAATACTAATACTTTTTTATGCCCATTTTTAGGTAAATCTTCTAAAACCTTATCTGTAAAAGGTTCCAACCATTTATTGGTGAGCCTTGATTGGAATGCTACTTCGTATTTACTTTCATGAAGATCTATCCTGTTAGCAAGAAGTTTGGTTGTTTCGTAAACAGTTGCTTTATAGCAAAACTTGTTTTGTTCGGTTATTGAAAGCTCACAATCATTATCAGCACACATTGAATCTTCATAAACATTATCAACATGACTATTAGGAACGCCATGATAGCTAAAAATAACTTTATCATAACTTGCTATATCAAATTTTGATGCTTCTTCAACCCAAGCATTAATGAATTTATTATTATCATAAAACTGATTAATAAAAGTAACTTTCGGAACAACCCATTTATCAGAAAGACATTTAGTGACCTCCTTAAAAACTGAACCAGTAGTAGCTGCAGCGTAATGAGGGAAAAGAGGTAAAATTATTAATTCATCAGGGTTTTTTAACAACATTTTCTCAATTGCATTTTTAATAGAAGGTG
>Ga0206123_10004406_pt1 | contig 11031 bp, 12 predicted proteins | sample Helgoland_Spring_2_FD_160086 | JGI IMG/M metagenome (GOLD analysis project Ga0206123, IMG submission 160086) | Pelagic subsurface seawater microbial communities from Kabeltonne, Helgoland, North Sea - Helgoland_Spring_Bloom_20160316_1 | ecosystem: Environmental > Aquatic > Marine > Epipelagic ... | reverse complement strand
AACAGCACAGGCATGCCTCATTTTAGTCCATGTGTGACCAGTGCGACACCCTTTAGATCTCAATAACGATGTCTGATTATGGCTAGCCAGAATCCAGGGCGATGTCTAATATGTGGGCTGTTGTGGCCGGTGCATGTCGGCGTAATCAGAGGTTGGGGTCAATGGCTACTGTAAACGAAGCACAAAATGATCTGTTTGAGAAAGCCCGTCAAACCCGTGATGCGCGGTTTGATGGCAGGTTTTTTATCGCCGTGAGAACAACGGGAATATATTGCCGGCCGGTCTGCAGGGTGCGAATGCCAAAGGCTGAAAATGTGACGTTCTATCGATCTGCAGCTGCGGCCACGGAGGCAGGCTACCGACCCTGTCTTCGTTGCAGACCCGAAGCCGCACCTGGTACACCGGCGTGGTCCGGTACCTCTACTACAGTAAAAAGAGGATTGAGACTTATCAGTGATGGTGCGCTGGACGAGATGAGTATCGAACAACTTAGTGACAAGCTTGGGGTGACATCGCGACATTTAGGGCGCTTGTTCAACCAACATCTTGGTGCTTCCCCCCAGGCTATCGCCCAGACCAGACGTTTACACTTTGCGAAAAAGCTAATCAGCGAAACACATTTGCCAATGACTGAAATAGCATTGTCTTCGGGCTACGGCAGTGTCAGGCGATTTAATGATCACATTCGCAAAGTGTATGATCGTTCGCCCTCAATGCTGAGGGATAAACGAAATGATAATTCGGAATCCGGCGTTGTAATTCGCCTCCCCTACCGAGAGCCATTTGACTTTGAAGGTATGTTGGCATTTTTGTCGATGCGTGCAATACCTCAAATTGAGTCCATCTCGAGTGACAGCTACGCCAGAAGCTTGCTGATTGATGGAGAATCCGGTGTGCTCAGGGTGAAGCAGGATCGGGAGAATAGCTGCCTGGTTTGTCAGGTTGATTTAAGTAATACAAGACCACTGATGAAAATTGTAGAGAAGGTAAAGGGTCTATTTGATCTGGATGCTGATCCTGCCGAAATTAATCAGGGGCTTTGCGAAAACGGGGATCTGGTCAACCTGGTTTCGGAAAATCCGGGTCAACGACTGCCCGGTTCCTGGGATCCTTTTGAAATTGCGGTGCGGGCGATTGTCGGGCAACAGGTCAGTGTTAAAGGTGCAACCACGGTTATGTCCCGAATTGTCGACAGCTATGGCGAGCATTTCGGTGAGACGATTTGTTTTCCCACGCCAGAATCACTGGCAGGTCTTTCGGTAGACAAACTCTCAATGCCGAATAGCCGAGCCCAGGCGATTAAAGATATGTCGGCCGCGGTAGTACGAGGAGACATTGATTTGTCACGTAGCGGTAGTACAGAGCAGCTAATGAGGGAGATGACCAATATCAAAGGAATTGGACCCTGGACAGCGCAATACGTGACGATGCGGGCATTGAATGATCCCGATGCTTTTTTACATACCGATCTGGTTATATTGAAAGTGGCAACGAGCCTGTTTGGAATTGATTCTGAAAAGGCCATGTATAAACGTGCTGAAGCCTGGAGACCCTGGCGTGCTTATGCCGGAATGCATCTTTGGCGCTATGCCGCAAAACTTTAACACTGGCGCTGTCAAAGCGTACCAGGTCAAAGAGCCTCAATAGTAGACATAAGCTAACATTTATGGAAATCGATGATGATAAAGCCCGAGAGTAAAAAATTATTGTACCGCTATATCTCAAGTCCCATTGGACAATTATTAATTGCGGGTGATGCCGAAGGATTACATGTGATCGGCTTTCCTGAAGGTAAAGGAAAGGTGACTCCGCCGGAGGACTGGATCGCTGACAAATATTGTCTGCCAGAAGTAGAAACCCAGTTAGGGGAATATTTTGGTGGTGAACGAAAGGAATTTGACCTGGAATTGTGTCCCCACGGTACTGAATTTCAACTGGAGGTCCTGCATGCACTGCAGCGGATACCCTATGGTGCAACCTGCAGTTACGTCTCTTTGGCCGAGGATATTGGTCGACCGAAAGCTGTCCGTGCAGTGGGTTCGGCAAACGGAAGAAACCCCATACCCATTATTATCCCCTGTCACAGGGTAATTGGAGCCGATGGTAGTCTAACTGGATTTGGTGGAGGTCTACCGGCAAAACAATTCTTGTTATCACTTGAAGGGGGTGGGCAAGCATCGCTCGACTTTTAGAATCTGGAAGTGCTTATTGCCCGTTTTTACCCTCTGCAAGCCCCGCAAACAGATCAAAATACGTGGGGAAGGTCTTGGCAACGCAGTCAGGGTTGTTAATCACAATTTCGCTTTCACCAAAGGCGGCGAGTGAAAAACACATCGCAATTCTGTGATCTCCGTAGGTATCGATGGTAGCCGGCAGAATTTGTGCCGGTGGCTCAATGTAAATATAGTCTTCACCGGTTTCAACCGTTGCCCCCAGCTTTCTAAGTTCTGTCGACATGGCATGGAGTCGATCGGTTTCCTTCACCCGCCAGTTGTAAATATTACGTATACGGGTTGAGCCTTTGGCGAATAACGCCATTGCTGCGATGGTCATGGCAGCATCGGGGATGTGATTCAGATCAAGATCTACGCCTCGCAGGGTGCCACCGCTGACCGTAATGGCATCGTCTGCTCTCTCTACATTTGCTCCCATCTTTTCGATCACTTCCAGAAATGCGATGTCCCCTTGAACTGATCCGCTACCAAGCCCTGTGACGGTCACAGGGCCCCCGCCTATAGCGCCTGCACCGTAGAAGTATGAGGCAGAAGACGCATCACCTTCGATAAGATATTTGCCTGGTGACTGATACCGTTGGGACCCGGCCACCTTAAAGTGCTGATAATTATCATGGGTGGCATGGACACCAAATTTTTCCATGATGTCGAGGGTGATATCCAGATAGGGTTTTGAAACCTGTTCTCCAATAATTGTGATTTCGCTATTGCGTGGCGCAAGGGGTAATGCCATGAGGAGCGAGGTCAGATACTGACTTGAAATGTCGCCCCGCATCTTGATTTTTCCACCGCTGATCTTGCCGCCTTCTATCCGAATGGGAGGACAACCTTCCTGGCCGAGATAAGAGATTTTTACTCCCAGTTGTACCAGTGCTTCCGCGAGGTGAGCAATGGGTCGCTCTCTCATGTACTGGTCGCCATCAACAGTAAATGTACCTTCACATAAGGCGAGGATGCTGGTCAGGGGACGAATTGCGGTACCAGCGTTACCCAGGGAAAAGTGGCTCTCATTCGGTGGTGTGAACAGGCCATTATTACCCGAAACGATGCATCGAGTTGTCGGCGTATCTGACCTTCTGCCTGATGATTCATCGATGAAGGCTATGTGAATGCCAAATTGGGATAATGCGTTGAGCATCTGCTCTGTGTCTTCACTTAAGAGTAGATTCTCCAGCTGTGTTTCGCCCTCGGCGAGTCCTGCCAGTAACAGTGCTCTATTGCTAAGGCTTTTTGATCCTGGCAGGTTGACACTACCGGAAAAATGTTTGATGGGTTTTAGAACAAGTTGATCCATTAAAAAATTTCCGGTACTGAATTGACGGGCGTTAGTCGCTGCAAAAAATTGAACAGATTGTCATCGACCTGTTTAATCGGCGACCGTCCCGGTTCTTCCAACAGTACGGCACCTGTCGCATTGTCGATGCTCAGGAAATATTCGGAGTCCGGTTCTGTGGTTGCAAAAAAGAAAGTCAGGGATTCCTTAATGCGACGTTTTGCAAGGCTATGCCCAATATAGTTCTCAATCAGGCGATCAAAATCTTCTGGATTCCACAACTGGATGAGGCTGGTGTGCCCTTCGAGTGATTTTGTCTCGATGGTACCTGACCAGTAGCTGCTAAAGTAGGTCACAAGATCCGGGTGAATTGTCGTTTCGAGGGCATTTTCAAGGCCTGAAAAGTCTACCTTTGGCTCCTGAGTCACAGGTTTCCACGGTATTGAATCAGGGACAATTGCTTCCCTGTTAATCAGCGCATCCGTGCCTGATGGAAGCTCACAGGGGGAGCGCCAGTCCGGATCATACTCTGCCAGGAAATAACCTTGATCAGTCAGTAGCAGCGCTTCAGCAAAGAGCTGCGAGAGCGCTAGTTGTATTGAACTCATTTCGAAGTAGGTGGTATTGGGTGAAGATGCGGCTATTGTAACAGCAATTGCGCCTGCAGTGATTTATAACCAGCGTTTTTGAATTGAGATTGCACGGGCACACCGTATCGCCATTGATGAACTATCTATCATCTAATGTCGCATCAATTCCAAATTGGATAGCCCTGAGTGGAAAAGCTTCAATTGTAATAGCGCTAGAGTAAATAATGTGGGTCAAAACTATTTTTCGAAATGGCGCCGACCGTCTTCACGTCGCTCAATAAATTTCATTGCATCACGCCGCTGCTCGGGTTCCATCTCTTTTAGTATGGTTACCATGTTTTCATGCAGCGCAATCTGAAAAGCATTTGAAGCAGCCCTCAGATCCTTCAATGCAAGCTCCACGGCTGCTTCATCAAGTGGATCACTTTGCATGGCAACATTAAGGCGTTGCCTGGCCGCTCGCATTTCCATTCTCACAGGTCGTGAAGCTTTTGAGTAATCCCTCAGCAAGGGTTTTAGTTTCTTTCGGTGTTCATCATCAAGGTGGCGGACCATCCACCCCATGTTGTTGGGAAGGTGGTTGGGTGGCCCCCCTAACATGAATCGACCAATGAGACCTCCAACAAAAAGCAGATTTAACCCGAGAGAACAGATCAAAATGATGGTGATGAGTGGTTTCTTTCTTTTTGGTGTCGAAGTGTCCTGTACCATTATTCTTCCTCTTCGAATTCAGGGACCAGGCCCATAACGTAAATGTCCTCTTCCCATTCCGCCAGACTGTCACTTGTGAGCGGGTCGACCATGGTACCAAGATAAACACCGGCTAATAGTGGTATACATGCAGCCATCGCTGGCCTCCAGATCACAAATGAACCGAGCGGTGACGGGGTTAACCAATCCCACAGGTTATTTAACAAGCCTGGCTTTTTGTCCTCAGGTTGTTTGTTCTTGACTCCGGTATCGGCAGATACTATCGCGTTGTTCTCATAGCTGACGGAGTCAGCCTGGTGAATCTTGCTGAGAATTGCCAATTTGAGTGTCGGGGATTCGTCGACAATATCCGCATCCAATACCTTATCGAGGAGTTCAAATTCCTTGATAATGGATGAGGCATCTGGATTATCCAGAGCGGAAACCCGGGTCAAGTCCTGATGAGATTGATTAAGAAATGCGAGGGCGCTTTGTTTCTGGTCCGACGGCCATACATCACTGTTGGTCCCGTAAGCCTCGATTAACTTTCTGAACTTGTGAATGTCCATCTCACCTTGCACCTTCTGTAGTTAGTATACTTTTGAGTTTGAGTCTGCCCCTGGAAAGTAACGATTCGAGCGCATCGACAGAAATGTTCATAATTTCTGCGGCTTCCCTGTTGGATAATCCCTGATAGTGACACATAATGATTGCGCTTCGTTGTCGCTCGGGGAGGGCCATTAATGCCGCCTTGACATCCTGTCGCTGAATTGTCGCCACAAGCTCAAGGTCAGGCTCTTCACCACCGATTGTGTCCTCAATAGGAATCTGGGTTAGTTTGCTGTTCTTTCTGAAATAGTCGATGCATAAGTTATGGGCAATGTTGTGTAACCAGGTTGAGAGCCGGGAAACCTCCGGGTTAAAACTATCTGCCCGGGTCCAGAGCCTGAGGAAAACTTCCTGAATGATATCGTCAGAGTTACTTGCGTTTCCCATCATTCTTATCACATAGCGATTGATGCCGGGGAGATGCTTGTCTAACAGCTGTTGGAAGGCGGGCTGGTCTTTATTCACAACCCGCCTAACCAACATTGCCTCAGATTCCTCTGCCAATCAAAACTCCCGTTTCCTTTTATCCCGACGTTTTCCCTGGCTTTTTGTACCGGTTGATCCAGGTAACGCCCGAAGTTTGGTGACTAGTGGCCCCGGCTGTATCGCTTTCCTTTTCCTTGACCCATTCGTTCCGGACGCTTCATTTCATCTTTAGTGATGTAGCCGTCCTGATTTTCATCCATTCTACTAAAGATACCCTGTTTAATCTCATCGGTGGTGAGACCGCCATCACCATTGGTATCCATTTCAGCGAAATGGGCTGCAAGCATTGCTTTGGCAGCAGCCCTTCTGTCTTCGTTGGCTGACTCGCGCTCCTGATGTCGGGCCGCCATTTGTTCCTCGATTTCTTCCATGGTAACTATTCCATCATCGTTGACATCTGCTTTTCCAAAAGGTGTTCGCTTTGGCGGCTTAAATTCTTCCATTGAAATTTGCCCATCACCGTCCGTATCAAGGTGCTTGAGCATTTTCTTGGCTCCTGGTCCTTTATCTTTGGCAATCGCAAATGCCGAGATGCTTGAGGTAACAAGCACAATGGTGAGTGTGTTCAGTATCGATTTAGTATTCATATTCAGTATCCTGATTTGAGTGTGAAGAAAGATTACTTCTGATCTTTGTACGCAAGAAGCCTGTGTAATCCGTCGGTATCAGGAAATTTATTTTTTGGTAATTGTATTTTGTCAGAATAGGGGTCATGCCACGAGGCTGCTTTAGAATGGTTTCACAACCACAAGAACAAGAATTGGGATTACGATAATCAGTGCTGCCTCGTTATACAGGCGAAAGAATAGTGAGGTATGTATTGTGTGATCCCGTTGCATAGAAGCCACATAGCGCCAGGATTGATAATGATAAGCAATAAGCAAGGCCACAAATCCCAGTTTTGCAATCAACCAATTTCCGGAAAAACCGAAACCCAGCCACAGCCAGAAACCCAATCCCATCGCCAGAAAGGCCATAAGCGAAGAAAACCGAAAGAGCTTGGTAGACATGATGATGAGTCTATCTACACTTTCGCCCGCTGCTTTTCCCTCGACGTAGTGGACGATGATTCTAGGTAGGTAAAAGAGGCCCGCCATCCATGCCATAACAAATAGGATGTGAAAAGTTTTTACCCAGAGCATGTATGATTCCCGTCAGTATTTTGTGGTCCCTTGCTATAATAACCTATCCTGTACCGCCTCACCTCATTGGTCACGGATTCGCTTAATCAAATGAGATCGATAACAGATAATGGATAGTCACTGCAATTGGTCCAATTTGGTTTTTGTTTTTCGTGATGTCAGGATTCCATGACGCTCGATATTACCAGTGTATTGTTTTTGCTCCTGGTATTTGTTGGTGCTGTTGTGCAATCTCTGACAGGATTTGCGATGGCGCTTATCATTCTCGGTGGGTCTGCAGCGCTTGGACTTGCGGGTATTAGCGAGACTGCTGCGGTGATAAGCATTTTGTCATTGTTTAATACCGGAATGGCGCTCAGATATAACTATCAACACATTAACTATTCCCTGTTGAAAACCAGCAGCATCGGGTTGATACCCGGCGTACTGGCAGGTTTATTTCTGCTCGAGTATCTATCGGGGGAATTTGGAGAATTACTCAGAATCTCCCTCGGGGTGATGATCATAGCCGCAGGGATATTATTGTTTCTGAAACCTATGCCGTATGCAAAACCGTCAGGTCCGCCGGTTCAGGGCCTGGTTGGTTTGCTAGGTGGCCTAATGGCTGGCACCTATGGTGCCGGAGGCGCCCCCCTGGCTTATCTATTGTATCGGCAACCGCTGGAGTTCAACATTATAAGAGCAACCTTATTATCCCTGTTTGCGGTGTCCACACTGGTCAGAACAATCGTTGTGGGTGCTTTTGGACAATTGAATAGTACGGTCTTGAGCTATGTTTTATTGTGTATTCCAATCGTGGCGCTTGCGACGCTGGCGAGTCTAAAGCTTGGTAAATTTGTACCGGACACTATGCTGCGCAAGTTTGTTTTCATCCTGCTCATGCTTGTGGGTACTTTTCTTATCGTAAAATAGAATCTATCTCGCGAGGATAACTGTGAGATAATTCCACTATCCAACAAGAAGCAGAATCTGGTCCCATGGGCAAATTTGACGATATAAGGCCTTACGAAGACAGCGAAGTTGCCGGAGTGCTTGAACGTTTAATAAATGACGTTGAATTTTTGGGTTTTCTTACCCGCCATTTATTCCCGAACCTGGGCAAGGTTTTTCCCCCGCTTGCCAGATATCTGGTGAAATCGGCGCTTAAAAAGCAAACGACAAATATTGCAAGTATCGCAGACTTTCAAAATGCTGTTGCCGCTTATGCAGAGAGGCTGGTGTCTGACACCATGACGGGTTTTGATTATTCCGGTATTGAGCATTTGGATAAAGCGCAAGCTTACCTCTTTGTTGGTAATCACAGGGACATCGCCGGAGATTCGATGCTGGTCGACTATGGGTTGCATTTAAGCGGTCATAAAACTGTGAGAATTGCGGTAGGAGATAATCTGGTCCAGAAACAATTTGCAACCGACTTGATGAAGCTCAACAAAAGTTTCTTTATTAAGCGTTCGGAGGAGGGAGCCAAGAAAGTTTATGCAGCATTAATGGCATCCTCAGAATATATACACGAATCGCTGCTAACGGGAAATTCAATCTGGATTGCGCAGAGTGAAGGTCGGGCCAAAGACGGTATTGACAAAACTGACCCCGCAATTCTAAAAATGTTTGCGTTGGCGAGGCGAAAAGATGATCTTAGCCAGGTTATTTCTGATCTCAAAATTGTACCGGTTTCCATCGCCTATGAATTTGATCCCTGCGATTTGCTAAAGGCAAAAGAACTAAACAGCATAGCTCGAACTGGTAGCTACAAAAAACCACCGGGAGAAGATTTGGTCAGTCTCGCGAAGGGTCTTGGTGAGTACAAGGGCAGGGTAATTCTGAAATTCGGATCGAAGCTGGGCCTGGGATTCGATACACCTGAGGCCGTTGCAAAAGAAATTGACCGACAGGTGTTGAATAATCTTCAACTATTCCTGGTCAATTACTGGGCCTTGTCGGTGCTGGCAAATGCAGACAAAAACAGTATTGTCGACTCTGCTTTGGTGGATAGTGATGATGCCCTGTTGCCAATTAACCCTCAATACGCAGAGGTCTGGTCTCACGTGAAAAAGTTAGCCGACCTGTCCGATGTTTCTGCCTATGAAGCCAGATTGGAAGGGTGTCCCAGGGATCTTCGGCTGACCTGGCTTATGATGTATGCCAATCCATTGGTAAATAAGTTCAGGAATGGCGCCAAGAACATCACACCCTTATAGCGCAAAGCCTGCTAACTATCCTGTGATTGGTACCAGCACTAATTCCACCCTTCTGTTTTCTGTACGCCCTGCATCCGTTTGATTGTTTGCAATTGGACGAGATTCGCCAAAACCCATTGACAGAATACGGCTCTGGGCAACTGAATTCTCCGTGAGTCTGTTTGCCACAGCCCTGGCTCGACGTTCGGATAACTGCAGGTTATAGCTGTCTGATCCGGTTGAATCTGTGTGCCCGGTGACTTCGAGGATGGTTTTGTCGAACTCAGTGAGAACCGTGGCGACAGAGTGAAGGACGTCCTGGAAGTCAGGTCGGAGTTCGTAACTGTCTGTGGCGAAGGTGATATTACCGGGCATGACCAGAATAAGATTATCCCCATCCCTTACTACCCGAACACCTGTGTTGCGAAGACTGGCACGCAATTTTGACTCCTGGCGATCCATGTAATAGCCAACTCCACCTCCAATCACACCACCAGCGGCGGCAGCTTTGAGAACACGCTGATTTCGAGTGCGAGGATCATCGTCCCGGTTTGCGATGGCCGCACCGATAGCAGCAATCCCGGCACCGATTGCAGCACCGGCAGTGGCCTTACTGATTTGTTCTTCGTCCGTGTATGGATCATAAGTCATACAACCCGTGAAGGAGAACAATATCACCAGGACTGAAGGTGCAATTTTTGTCAGGAGGTGTACGTTTGAGTCGGATTTCTGATTTCGCATTATGCGGGATCCTTTAAATATCATTTAGCTTGCCGGGAGTTGGCGTATTGTAGTGATTTCCAGTCAGAACTACAGGCCGCTGGTCATTTATCTTATTATAGAAAAACGACGATAGGGGATCTGCATCGGGATAATACAGTTTTCACCAACAGCATTACTAAGCTGGGGGAGAGCGTAAAATGCCCTGCTCACATTTTTGGCACCAATTAGAGATATATTTCCAACGTAGGTTCTGAAAGCTTGGACCATTGCTCCCTGAGATCCAGTATATGGTCAGACCAGTACCGTTCCGTGCCAAAAAACGGAAATGCCCTCGGAAAAGCCGGATCCGCCCAGCGACGAGCAATCCAGGCCGAGTGATACATCAGTCGTAAACTGCGAAGTGGCTCGATCAGCCTTATCTGCCGCAGGTCGAATTGACAAAAGTCCTGATAGCCTTCGAGAATTTTGGTCATTTGCCTTTGTTGATCTTCGCTATCCCCGGAGAGCATCATCCACAGGTCCTGGATTGGAGGGCCCATTCTGGCGTCATCAAAGTCGACAAAATGCGGCAAATCATTTCTCCAAAGCACATTGCCCATATGGCAATCTCCGTGAAGCCGAATGTGCCTGGTTTCAACCAGACCAAATATATCGGTTATCTGTGCCAGTAGATGCTCCGTGACAGATTCATAGGCAGGAAGTAATTCAGGGGAGATAAAATCATTTTCCATGAGGAACCGGCGGGACTCATAGCCATAGCTCTCAACTGTAATTGTAGGTCGTGTTTTAAAATCGCTAATGCCACCCACAGCGTGGATTCGTGCGATATGCCGACCGAGGATGGTTAAACTCGTCAGGTCATCCAGAGCGGGTGCCCGACCGCCCATTCTTGGGTAAAGTGCAAACCGGAAACCGGCGTGTGAAGCAAGCGTTGAGCTACCTTCAATTCTAAGCGGCGGGACAACCGAAACATCTGCTTCTGCCAACTCAATTGTAAAATTGTGCTCTTCCAGTATCTGCTCGTCGGACCAGCGATGATGACGATAGAATTTACCAATGACGGGGTCGTCATCCTCAATGCCAATCTGGTACACACGGTTTTCATCA
>Ga0206123_10004401_pt1 | contig 11040 bp, 10 predicted proteins | sample Helgoland_Spring_2_FD_160086 | JGI IMG/M metagenome (GOLD analysis project Ga0206123, IMG submission 160086) | Pelagic subsurface seawater microbial communities from Kabeltonne, Helgoland, North Sea - Helgoland_Spring_Bloom_20160316_1 | ecosystem: Environmental > Aquatic > Marine > Epipelagic ... | reverse complement strand
GTAGTTCATATGCTGATTCTTGAGCGATTCTTCCCCTTGAAGTCCTTTGCATGAATCCTTGTTTAATTAGATATGGTTCATACACGTCCTCTATAGTTGCAGGATCTTCTCCTACCGCAACGCCTAATGATTTTATGCCTACGGGGCCGCCTGAAAATTTATCTATTAATACTTCTAAAATATTTCTATCCATTATATCTAGTCCAAATTCATCAACACCTAGACGGTTTAACGCTTTGTTTGCGACTTCATAAGTAATTTCTCCGCTTGCTTTTACTTGGGCATAGTCCCTTGCTCTTCGAAGTATTCGATTCGCTACTCTAGGGGTGCCTCTGCTTCTCTTCGCGAGCTCCATCGCGCCCTTGTCATCTATTTTAACTTCTAATATTTCTGCAGATCTGCAAATTATATGGAATAAATCCTCGGCACCATAATAATCTACTCTCAAAACAATACCGAACCTATCTCTTAATGGGGAGGTTAAATTCCCCAACCGAGTTGTTGCTCCAACTAAAGTAAAAGGGTCTACGTCTAGTTGCACACTTCGAGCACTTGGGCCCTTATCAATCATGATATCAATTTTGAAATCTTCCATTGCTGAGTACAAATATTCTTCAACAACACTATTTAATCTGTGGATTTCATCAATGAAAAAGACATCTCTGTACTGTATATTTGTCAACATGCCAGCTAAGTCTCCGGCTCGATCAATTACAGGGCCAGACGCTTGCTTAATACTCACATTTAACTCCTTAGAAATGATATTAGCTAATGTGGTTTTACCTAGGCCTGGAGGTCCAAATAATAAAACATGGTCAAGTGCTTCTTCTCTTCCATTTGCAGCATCAATATATAACTTTAAGTTATCAACTAATTTTTTCTGACCAATAAATTCATCGAATTTAACAGGCCGAAGTGATTTCTCTAAAATTATATCTTCTTCAAAGGGACTTGGGTCTGTAATAAATATATCAGTCATATAATTGAACTAAATTTGTTCTATTAGATACTAAAATTACGAATTCAAGCGTCAGACACCAAGAAGACTAATTCTAATTGTAATTATTTTAACATGTCTTTTAAAAAATGACCAGTATATGACTTTTTATCCTCTGCTACCATTTCCGGTGTTCCGCATGCAATAATCTCTCCACCTTCATCCCCACCCTCAGGCCCAAGGTCGATTACCCAGTCTGATGATTTTATTACATCCATATTATGTTCAATAATTAAAACTGTATTACCACGATCAACTAATTGCTGTAGAACTTTAAGAAGTATTCTTATATCTTCAAAGTGTAACCCCGTAGTTGGCTCATCAAGAATGTATAAAGTTTTACGTGTGCTCATTTTTGAAAGTTCCGTTGATAATTTGACCCTTTGAGCTTCCCCCCCAGAAAGAGTTGTCGCTTGCTGCCCTAAATGTATATACCCCAAGCCTACATCTTTAAGCGTTTGTAATTTTTTCGTGACTGCTGGAATATTTTCAAAAAAGCCTATCGCTTCATCCACATCCATATCTAATACATCAGATATTGATTTACCTTTATATTTTATTTCTAAGGTTTCTCTATTGTATCTCTTTCCATTACATATTTCACATGTAACATATACATCTGGCAAAAAATTCATTTCTATTTTTATAATCCCATCACCTTCGCACGATTCGCATCTACCACCTTTAACATTAAAAGAAAATCTACCCGGCTTATAGCCTTTAATTTTTGAGTCAGGCAATTTAGCAAAAAGATCTCGAACAAAAGTAAAAAGACCCGTATATGTAGCAGGGTTTGATCGAGGTGTCCTACCAATTGGTTTTTGATCAATTTGAATAACTTTATCAATGAACTTTAAACCTTCAATAGATGAATACTCTAATGGGTAAACCCTAGATCTATTTATATGTTGAGTAATTATTGGATATAAAGTTTCATTAATTAATGTGCTTTTCCCACTCCCTGAAACACCAGAGATTGATATTAATTTCCCCAATGGAAACTCAACATCTATATCTTTTAAATTATTACCCTTAGCTCCAGTAAGCTTAATTGATGATGTTTTTTTTAGTCTTCTATTTTTTGGAATCTCAATAGATCTTTGACCTGATAAATATTTTCCCGTTAGCGATTTTTTTGACTTATATATTTCTTTAGGTTCTCCAGCAAAAACAACTTCACCACCAAGCTTTCCTGCTTTTGGTCCAATATCTATAATATAATCTGATGATTCCATCGTCTCTTGATCATGCTCAACAACGAGTATGGAGTTTCCGATATCTCTTAATGTTTTTAATGTTGAAAGCAATCTTGCATTATCTCTTGAGTGCAAGCCTATAGAAGGCTCATCAAGTATGTATAATACACCCATTAATTGTGAACCTATTTGAGTTGCGAGACGAATTCGTTGAGACTCTCCGCCAGATAAAGTAGCCGCAGACCTGCTCAATGACAAATACCCAAGACCTACATTATTTAAAAAAGACAATCTCTGATTAATTTCTTTTAAAATTTGATTTGCAATCTGTTCTTCTTTTTTAGAAAGTTTTATTTTATTAAAAAAGACCTGTAAGTTTTTTACTGATAGAGAAGAAATTTCACCAAGGTTTTTCCCGTCAATGAGCACTGACCTGCTCTCTTTCTTAAGTCTCGTTCCATTACAATCAGAGCAATCTCTCATACTCATAAACTGCTCTATCCACTCTCTTACTCCATTGGATTTTGTTTGCTTATATCTCCGCATTAAGTTTGGAATTGCACCTTCCCAACCTCCGCTATATGTTCCCGACCATCTATCTGAACTGTATTGCATCTGGTATTCTGTCTTGCCTGAACCATATAAAAGCTCATATCGAGTATCTTTATCAAGCTTTATCCATGGAGTAGAAAAGCTAAAGTTTAAATGTTTTGACAGGCTCTTTAAAATACTTCCATACCAATTACCTCTAGGCTGCTCGCCAAGTGAGACAATCGCGCCCTGTACTAATGATTTATTTTTATCAGGGACTACTAAATCTGGGTTAACCTCCATATGCGTGCCGATACCTTCACACTTTTTACATGCACCAAATGGGGAGTTAAATGAGAACATTCTAGGGGTTAATTCTTCTAGACTAACTTCGCATTTAGCACAAGCAAAGTTTTCACTGAATATATGATCTTTACCCTTTAACTCATGTACAACAATTAATCCTTCTCCTAACTTTAAAGCTAATTCAACAGACTCCGTAATTCTTTCATGCATCGCATCTTCTACTATTAATCTATCTACTAAAATCTCAATCGTATGTTTTTTGTTTTTATCCAGATTGATTTTGTCATCTACCTTATAAGTAATTCCATCAACCCTTATTCGCAGAAACCCTTTTTTTTGGATCTGTTTAATTAGGTTTTTGTGCTGCCCTTTTTTGCTTCTAATAACAGGAGCTAAAATATAAAATTTAGTTTTCTGTTTAATTTTAAATATAGTGTCAACTATTTGTTGAACTGATTGTTTTTCAATGGGATCATTACATTTCCAACAAACAGGTTGTCCCACATGAGCATAAAGCAATCTTAAATAATCATGGATTTCAGTTACAGTACCAACCGTACTCCTCGGGTTTCTAGCACTAGCTTTTTGCTCAATGCTAATCGCAGGAGACAAGCCTTCGATAGTGTCCATATCTGGCTTTTCCATGAGGCCTAGAAATTGTCTTGCATATGTTGATAATGACTCGACATATCGACGCTGCCCCTCAGCATATATAGTATCAAAAGCTAACGAAGATTTACCAGAGCCAGAAAGACCTGTAATTACAACTAACTTATCTCGAGGTATACTAATGTCAATATCTTTAAGATTATGTTGGCGCGCACCTTTTACAACAATTTGTGTTAAAGATTTTTCATTATCATTTGTTTTTTTAATTTTAGGCATCCTTTATATTACAGCAAATTATTGCCTAGCACCAAAACCCTTAGGTAATCTTTTTCAATGAAAATTATATTTGAATGAACACACTTAAAAATCATTTCCTTATTTCAATACCGCATATGAAAGATCAATTATTTGGAAGATCAGTCATATTTTTATGTGAACATGATGAACAAGGAGCAATGGGCTTAATCATAAATAAAGAAATCAATAAAAATAGCATTTCCGTCAAATTTAATTCTGAATCTAAACAAAAAATTAAATTTGATGATTACATTACTGATAATAAATTATTTATCGGTGGACCAGTCCTGACTAATAAACTATTATTTTTGCATAATGATGATACAGATAATAAATCTCTTTTACTTGATGATAAAATTTCGATTTCTAGTGATATCATATCATTAACATCCATTGCGAAGTCAAGTAATGTGAAGCACAAACTGTTTTTGGGGCATGCTGGTTGGAGCCAAGGACAACTTGAACGAGAGATTGAAAATGGTGATTGGCTTTTACAAAAAGCAACATCAAACTTAATTTTTGAAAATGAGGCAGAGCATATTTGGCTTCTAGCAACTCATTCATTAGGTATTGAAGTTAATGACATCACCAATACTTCAGGGGTCAGCTAAACAATCTAATGAAAAAATATTTACCTTATTTTGCAATCATTTTTGCAGCTTTACTTTGGAGTCTTGATGCTTTTCTTCGGCAGTCATTGTATATACTATCTCCGCTATTAGTAATAACCATTGAGCATGGTATTGGGAGTTTAATCTTCTTCCCTTTTTTAAAAAACTTTTGGCAGGATATCAAAAAATTAAATCAATCTGGATGGTTCTCTATTATATGGATTTCATTTTTCGGAGGTATTTGTGGTACTTATTTTTACACAAAAGCATTGAGTTATGTTGGTTATATAGACCTATCAATTGTTGTCCTTTTACAAAAATTCCAACCTTTATTTGCAATGTCATTAGCAACAATTATTTTAAAAGAAAAATTAACAAATAGATATATGCTGCTAGCAGCAATATCAATTTTAGGAGGCTACTTAATTACCTTTGGAAACAATCCTATCTCTAGCTGGGATGATAACACTTTAATCGCTGCTTTGTTTGCACTCTTAGCTGCTTTTTGCTGGGGGAGTTCAACAGTCATTGGTAAAAAAGCTTTAGCAAACTTACATTATAGCGCTGTCACAGCTTTGAGGCTAATGATGACTACTATAACTGGCCTCGCTCTTATTTTTGTACTAGACTGGAATATATTAAATAGCAATGTAACATATAAACAATGGCAGGTTTTGTTAGTTATTGTTCTATCTACAGGTACTTTTGCTCTTTTTATTTACTACTACGGTTTAAATAAACTTCCCGCTTCTCATACAACTTTGTTTGAACTTTTCTGGCCCCTATCTGCAGTTATCATAGATTGGATAAAAAATGACAACCCTCTTACTTCATTTCAACTTTTAGGAGCGGTAATGCTTTTATCATCCGTTACAATTTTAACTCAAGAAAAATCAAATGAAGGGCTTAAGCCTAAAAGACCATTATAAAAACCAAAAATTTAACAATTTACATGAATTTTTTTGGGGATTTGGAACCGCATTTCACACTGTATATGCTGTTGTACCATTATTTTTAAAAGAACTGGGATCGCCCAATGTAATCGCAACTTCATCTGCTGGATTGTTTTCGATTATTATAGCTATGCCTATGCTTTTTACAGCGGCATTGACAAGAAATGTAACCAATATGAAAAAAATGGTGATAATCGCACATTGTACAATTTTAGTTGTTACATTTATTTTAGGGTATATTTTTGCTTTTTCTGGTATGGGAAAATCTATTATCGCCTGGAAAATATACTTCAGCCTTTTTATTATCTATTCTCTTTCTATTGGAATTATTGTTCCTATCTGGGCAGACTTCTTAGAAAAAACGACAAAAAGATCTTTAAGGGGAAAGTTTTTTGGAGTGGGGTTTGCTTTTAATAGTCTGGGCGCATTTGGAGGAGGTATAGTGCTAAAGTTTTTACTAGAATCAAATACTCCTTTCCCAAAAAACTTTGGCTATGGTTTTATTATTTTGTTCCTTTGTTTATCTATTGGCACTTTTTTCTTCTCTTTTTATAAGGAAAAAAAGCAAAATAAAAGTAGCACATCTTTCAAACAGTTTAGAGAAGAAACAAAACTAATCATTAAAAACCGTCCCAATTTTCATCGATATCTCTATTCTAGAATATTTTATTGCGCTACGCTACCAGCATTAGGCCTATATGCAGTTTTTTGTCAAAAAAAATTCGGATTCAATATTAGTGAAATTGGCTCATTCACAGTTTTAAATGTTATCTCCATGGGAATATCTAGTTATATATCTGGATACTTGGGAGATAAACATGGTCACAAAGTCAGTATGCTAATAGCTTATTCATTTCATTTATTAGCAGTAATCCTAGCTTTGTTATCAAAAAATATGTTTTATGTATATTGCATTTTTATATCGATAGGTGCAGGACAAGGTGCTTTTATGCCATCAGCAATGAATTTAATTTATGACTTTGCTGATTTAGAAGATAAAAAAACATACATGGCTTTAATAGACTCTTTTTTAGCACCTTTTTCCTTAATCTTTTTAGTGGGAATTGGATTTTTAATAACCAAAAATCAGTTTGTTTTATCATTCTGCATTATAGGGTTTTGCTTGTTTATAGCGTTGATAATTCTTTATTTTTTTGTAAAGGACCCAAAACTAAAGAAATTATCTGCTTAATTTATTTTGTTCTTGATTTTAGAACGCACGCACATCAATATTCATAGTTGAATATTATGAAATTATATAAACAATACGTACTACAAGCTCTGATGACAATCGCTATCTTGTTTCTATTCGCTTGCGAGAAAGATCCAGAACAACACCTTGAATTAGGGAATTGGTATCTCCAAAAAGGACTAATCGATGATGCTATAACAGAATACCGTGAAGTTAGTCGCTTGCTTCCCCCTGATCATAGCAAGCTAGACAGAGAACAATTTAAAATTTTAGGAACAGCCCACTTCAAACTGGCTCTCTCATACACAAAAAAAGGTTGGTGGGAATATGCTTTAAGAGAAGCTGAAAACAGCTTTGATTTATCGCCATCCCCAGATACGCATGAACTAGTTGAACTAATTAAAGAGAAAATAACTCTTCAAAATAAAAACGAACCAAGTTAAAACTTATTCTATCTTTCTAAAAAGAGCCAGATCTGTGCTCTCCTCCATCACAATAAATAATTGAACAATTAATAAAATCAGCTTCTGATTCTAATAAAAGCTTAACAGTATTTGCGACATCATTAGGTGTTGTAGTTCGACGCATGGGGTTCCTTTTTTTTGTATTTTCAACCCAAGTTTCCCATCGATCAGTAATCTTGGTTAATGCACGCGTTGGCGTTATTCCTGCTTGAATTGCATTTGCTGTAATTCCAAACTCTCCTAATTCCCAACCGATTTGCCTAATGATTGCCTCCATAGCTACCTTCGCAACGCTAACAGGACCATAACCCTCCATAGCAAGATAATTGCCTTCACTGGTTAATCCTAAAATTCTTGAGCCTTCGCCTATTAATTTTTGTTCAAATAATTTTTGGGTCCAATAGAGTAGAGAATTTCCCATGACATGAACAGTCATATCCATTTGTCGCTGAGTTACAGGAGTTTCACCAAAAAAATTAGTAGTCGTGCCAAAGGCAATCGAGTGTAAAAATAATTTAAGATGACCATCACCCACTATTTTTTTAATTTCAGGAATATATTTATCCATTGCCTGCTCAGAGGCTGCATTTGTATTCCAATAATGGCATAGACCTCCGTTTAATTCATTTACTTTAGAAATTGTTTTTTCTGCCTCTTTTTTTGTTTCACCTCTATCAAAGTGAAAGCCTATAATTCCATATCCTTTTTCAGCAAGACTAATTGCAGTAGCACCACCATGTCCTGTTGATGCACCAAGTATTAAAGCCCATTTAGACATAATTCCTCCATATATTTAGATAATAAATTACCAAAATTTTAATTATTAAATAGATTCAAATGTATAATTCGCAATTTGGTAATAATATATCACACCAATAAAAAGCATAATAAAGGAAATTTAATTATATGAGTCAGAGAAACTCTTACAATAAGGAAGATTTAATATCAATGGCGAATGGAGACATGTTTGGTCAGAGCAATGCTAAACTACCTCAAGACCCAATGTTAATGATTGATAGAATATTAAGCATTAAAAACAGCGGCGGAACTTATGATAAAGGTTCAATCATTGCTGAAATGGATATAACTGATGAATCTTGGTTTTTCCATTGTCATTTCAAAGGCGATCCAGTAATGCCGGGTTGTCTAGGACTAGATGGTATGTGGCAATTAGTTGGCTTTTTTCTTACCTGGAGCGGCGCAAAAGGCAAAGGCAGAGCTTTGGGAGTAGGCGATGTTAAATTTCGTGGGCAAGTAAGACCTTATCATAAAAAAATAGTTTACAATGTTTCTATTAAAAAACTAATTACAAAATCTAAATCAATGATATGGGCCGATGCTGAAATGCAAGCTGATAATAAAAAGATATATACAGCAAAAAACTTGCAAGTAGGAATTTTTGATAATCTAGTATATGATTTTGGCAAAGATCCCTCTCTGGATTCATTTTAATGGCATTACAGTGTGGCATAGTTGGACTTCCCAACGTAGGTAAGTCAACGCTTTTTAATGCCTTAACAAAATCAAATGCACCAGCTGAAAATTTTCCTTTTTGCACAATCGACCCCCATGTTGGTATTGTCAATTTGCCAGATGAACGTTTAGATAAATTAAAAACATCTACAACCCGGAGAAAGTTGTACCTGCAACAGTCGAATTTATTGATATTGCTGGCCTAGTTCAGGGAGCGAATAAAGGAGAAGGGCTAGGAAATAAATTTTTAGGTCAGATTAGAGAAACATCTGCTATTATTCATGTTGTTAGATGTTTTGATGACCCTGATATTGTACATGTAAATGGTAAAGTAAATCCTGTAAGAGATGCTGAAATTATCGAAACTGAATTATTACTTGCTGATTTAGATGCTCTTGAAAAAAAACTTGATAAAACAAAAAAGCTCGCTAGAGGCGGTGACAAAAAACTAAACTTTGAAGTTGAGCTACTAGAAAAACTTGTAAGGCATTGTGGTGATGGCCTTTTGGCCAACAGTATAGAATACTCGCCCGAAGAATTTGAGGTTTCAAAATCTTTTCACCTGCTAACTAATAAACCAATATTATACGTAGCAAATATTAGCGAAGATGATATTATTAACGATTCAACAAATCAATACTTAGACGAACTGGTAAAATACACTTCAAATAAAAATAGTACTGTTATAAAAGTTTGTGCATCTATTGAGCAAGAAATATCAACATTATCTAAAGAAGAAGAAAAAGTTTTTTTAAAAGAGTATAATTTGAGTGAGTCAGGTTTGAATAAAGTAGTAAAAACCAGTTTTGATCTCCTAGGATTGCAAACTTATTTCACAGGTGGCCCAACTGAAGTAAGAGCATGGACAATACTGAAGGGATTAACCGCAAAGCAATCGGCTGGAGTAATACACAGCGATTTTGAGAGAGGTTTTATTAAAGCTGAAGTCTTTAGCTATTCAGATTTAACTACCCATGGTTCAGAAAGCGCATTATCTAATCTCGGATTAAAAAGGACTGAAGGAAAAGAGTATATCGTGAAAGATGGAGATTGCATTTTCTTTAAATTCAATGTCTAAAAAATAAAATCTACTATCCTATGATTGCTCTTCGTCATCATCTTCATAGTCATCATCTTCGTAGTCATCATCTTCGTAGTCATCATCTTCGTCATAGTAATATTCTGGCGGATATGCGTATACGTATGGATTATTGTATTGATCAGATTCATGTTTTGCATTTGATGTTTTTCTCTGGTTATCACTTTCATCACTTGACTTACTCTCCTGTTTTACGACAATAACTTTTGGTTCTGTTGAACTACTAGGTTGGTTTTCACTTTGCAGTGCATTTTCAACCCATTTTTTTTCTTGAGCATTTAAGTCATATGATGCTGCGGGCTGCTGGATAAACGGCTGACCCCTAAAAAGCATACCTGTCAGAATAGAAAAGAAAAGTATTACGAGAGCAAATAATGACCCTTCTGAAACAAACTCAACACCTCCCCACATATTTTGAGATACTCCGAAACCCATAAAAATTCCGACAGAAAGAAGCACGCCAAAAAATATTATCAGGTTACCCAAGTTTGATGGTGGAGAAGACTCCATTATCACCATATACAAAAACCATACCAAAATACCTGCTATGGCAATAATAATACTAATTAAAAACTGACCAAGAAAGAGAGCAGTGAAAAAACCAATAACAGCTCCAAATGGTATTATATACCCAATCCCGGATTTAATATCGTTCCTCATAACGAAACTCCGATTTTACCTGCGAATTACGCCTAAAATTGATTTATATAGATACTAAATGCAAGTTTTTTTACTCAATTATTTTTATGGAGATTTCACTAATTAATTATCAACTTTGAAAGCTACATAATTAAAGAAATTTTTAATTTTATGAATTCAAAAAAAATTAACATTGGAGTTATTGGAGTAGGTCATCTAGGGCAATACCATGTCAAACATTATGCCCAGATGAATAACATAAATTTCTTAGGTTTACATGATAATGACCCCAAAAGAGGTTTAGAAATAGCAAAACAGTACGGTGTTAAATTTCATGAAAAAGCATCCTCCCTTATGAAGGCGTGCGATGGAGTATCAATAGTAACACCCACTCTAGCTCACTATGATGTTGCAAAAAGAGCATTAAAAGAATTCAATTGTAATGTCTTTATAGAAAAACCAATTACCAAAACAGTTGACCAAGCAGATGATTTAATAAAAATCGCAAAAAATAATAACTTGATTATTCAAGTTGGGCATATTGAAAGATTAAACCCGGCTCTCAAAGCCTTCCAACAATATGATTTAAATCCAAAATTTATTGAAATTCAAAGACTCGCGCCATATACCACAAGAGGCACTGATGTCCCTGTTGTGCTTGATCTAATGATTC
>Ga0206123_10004383_pt1 | contig 11071 bp, 8 predicted proteins | sample Helgoland_Spring_2_FD_160086 | JGI IMG/M metagenome (GOLD analysis project Ga0206123, IMG submission 160086) | Pelagic subsurface seawater microbial communities from Kabeltonne, Helgoland, North Sea - Helgoland_Spring_Bloom_20160316_1 | ecosystem: Environmental > Aquatic > Marine > Epipelagic ... | reverse complement strand
AATAATGTATGGATTCTTAACTTTGATTGCATTGAGGTTAATTTTTATATCTGTGTTATGAAAATAATATTTTATTTAAAATCAGGTATTAATTTCTTCATCTATATACAGTTTTATAATTTCCTTAAAATTTTTATCTGCTGAAAACCCTAATTGAATTGCTCTATCCGCAATAAAATTTTGCGGCCAATTTTTAACAATTTTTTCTATGTTTTTATCAGGGATTCTTTTTATAAGTTTGCTAACTTTTGTTCCAGCAATACCTTCTAGGGCAAGAATTTGTTCTGCAATTGAACATGAAACTCCTGGTAAATTTAAAGAGCGGTTGTTCCCAAGTTTTTTAAAGTCTAATTTTGCAGCATGTTTTAAAAATCCAACTGCACTTTGAGGGCTGGCAAACCAATGGCAAAGATCTTCAGATACTGGTAAAATAGCTTCAAGACCATTTAAAGGTTCTCGGATAATGCTGGAATAAAAAGAGCTGGCAGCTTTATTAGGCTTGCCCGGTCGCACTACAATCGTTGGAAGCCGAAGAGCGATCCCATCTAAATACCCTTTACGAGAATACTCACTGATAAGAACTTCACCAACTAGTTTTTGAGAACCATAAGATGTTTCTGGATTGGGAGAGAAGTCATCATTTATTGCATCAGGGTATGGTCCACTAAAAACAGCAAGAGAAGAAGTGTAAATAAATTTCGGCTTATAGCTACCATTTGATGCAACAAATTCTTTACGAACTTCCTCAAGTAAATGCCAAGTAGCTTTAGTATTTATATCCCAACCTTTTTGAAAGTTTTCTTCAGCATCACCTGATACGATGGCTGCAAGATTGTAAATAATGTCAGGTTTTTGGCTGATGAGATCTGAAATTATATTAGGATCAGATATATCACCTGTTTTTATTTTATATGAGTTTTTATCTCTTTCAATTTTTGGCGGAATGACATCAAACAAGGTAATATCATTAATTCTTCCACTAAAGTCGTCTTTAACAATAGATTTAGCAAGTCGCATACCTATCATACCAGCTGCACCAATAATCAATATTTTCATAATGCCCTCATGTTTTGCAATCTTAGCATAGGAAAATAAAATTTTTTAAACATATACTATGCAATAGGAAGCTACGTCAGTATTATAGCTTCCTATTCTGATTATATTGTACAATCTAATTTACGCATTCATTTTTGCAGTTATTAATCCGATAAGTTTTTTATGATCTATGTCAAAGTTCCGAATTCCTTCTGCTAACTTTTCAGTCGCCATGGGATCAGCATTCATTTCCCACCTGAAGGTTGCTTCATCCATTGAAATTGGAAGAATACCACTTGTATTATTTGGTGATAAAGCTTGATTAAGAGTAGATGTATCATTTCCCATTTCGTCCAAAAGACTTGGCGCAATAGTAAGATTATCACACCCTGCAAGTGCCTTTATTTGATCACTACTTCTAAAAGATGCACCCATCACAACAGTTTTTATGTTATTTGATTTATAGTAATCGTAAATTTTATGAACTGATTTAACACCTGGGTCTTCATGGGGTAAATATGAATCACGTCCTTCTGCTTTTTTATACCAGTCAGTAATTCGCCCAACAAACGGTGAAATTAAAAATGCTTTTGCATCAGCACATGCAACTGCTTGAGCCATAGAAAATAATAATGTTAAGTTACAATCAATACCATCATTTTGTAAGATTTCAGCAGCACGTATACCTTCCCAAGTAGATGCAAGCTTTATAAGTATTTGCTCTCTTTTAACGCCACGTTTTTCATATTCTTTAACAATATCTCTACCTCTAGTTACAGATTTTTCAGTATCAAAAGAAAGACAAGCATCCACTTCTGTTGATACGCGTCCTGGAACAAGTGCAGCTAATTCCGCACCCATTGCAACTGTTAATGTTGCGGTCACTTGTTCGGGCGTTTGATCAGCTTTTTTACCCTCTTCTATTTCAGCGGCAACTAATGCCTCTGTCGCTGGGTCTGTTAGTGCTTTCAGAACCAAAGATGGATTTGTAGTACAATCAACCGGTTTATACTCTTTGACAGCGGCAGCTTCGCCAGTATCTGCCACAACAACAGTCATTTCTCTAAGTTGCTCTAACACAGTTTTCATGTTTAATTTCCTTATATTCTATTTTGTATTTTTAGCGATTATTTAATTGTAATTTAAATTACTTATACAGTTAGTGAAACAGACAAACAGCATTAAAATAATTTTTGAATTAATTATATAAGAATTGATAAATGATATTCTATTTTCAAATTTTTCCGAATATTCTATTCTTCAATGTATCACTTGGCTTAGGTAATAAAATGCATGATATTAAGCAAAAATATAATGGACTCAACTAATGGCTAAAAACAATTACTTTTCTGAAATGGGTGGTCATCCAGATCAAACTAACTTGTTAACTGACAGAGCTATTTTTACTGATGCATATGCTGTTATTCCAAAGGGATCCATGCGGGATATCGTAACCAGTTTTTTACCATTTTGGGATGAAACTAGATTATGGGTAATATCGCGCCCAATGAGTGGTTTTGCAGAGACTTTTTCACAATATATTATGGAAGTTCAGCCGGGTGGAGGAAGTGATCAACCAGAAACTGATAAGGATGCTGAAGGGGTATTGTTTGTAGTTGAAGGATCGATAGCTATTTCATTTAATGGTGAGAAATATGAATTAGTAGAAGGTGGTTATGCATACCTTCCAGCAGGGTTAATTTGGAAATTAAGGAATGAGTCTGATGCCATTGCCAAATTTCACTGGATAAGAAAGTCTTATCAATATGTTGATGGTATAGATAAGCCAGAACCAATAGTTACCAATGCAAAAGATATTGAACCAACACCTATGCCAGATACAGATGGTAATTGGACAACTACACGCTTTGTGGATCCGTCTGATCTGCGACATGATATGCATGTGACCATAGTAACATTACAGCCTGGGGCTGTAATTCCATTTTGTGAAACACATGTAATGGAACATGGGCTGTACGTTCTTAATGGGAAGGCAGTTTATAGGTTGAACCAAGATTGGGTAGAGGTAGAAGCAGGAGATTATATGCTGTTGCGAGCTTTTTGCCCTCAAGCCTGTTATGCTGGTGGTCCGGATGCATTCCAATACCTTTTGTATAAAGATGTTAATCGGCATATGAATTTAAAATTACCAAAGAATTAAGGTAGTGGCACAAATAAAATAAATTTAAACAAAATGAAAAAACTGATCATAATAATTGCACCGCTACATCCATAAATAAATGCTGTTTTAATGCTCCATTTGTCATGCATTGCCGCAATAAGCCCTGATATAAATGCTATAATTCCAGATGCTAAAAACCCAATTATTGGCATTGCAAAGCAAGTGATAAACATTGCAGAGATAAATAGTACGCGTCTCCACCATATGCCTTCGCCAAAACCCCCTTCATTAGATGGTTTAAGAATGCGAGCTACAAGAGAAATACCTGCAGTAATTATTAAAATAATTGCTACTGTTTGTGGAAAAACCTGACTGTCACGATCTGAATAAGATGTCGTGTCGTAGAGTGTTATTAAGCCAACAACAATGAATAATATTGAAACAAGAAGTGATCCAAATTGGCCTTGAGATTTTGATGTTGATGTACCCATGATATTATACTTCTTTATTAGATTGCTTTTTATAAGCAAGATATATTGGTAATATTAATGTCATCAGAGTGAATGCTATAATCGCTTGAGATATTGGGCGTCCAAAAAACATACCAATTAAATTATTTGTAGCTGCGCCTATAGTCCACCCTTGTACAAACCCTTGCTCAGCAATTGGTCCTAAAATGAGACCGAGTACAATAGGTGAGGCTGCAAAGCCAAACCTAGCAATCAACCAACCAAAGACGCCTAAACACAACATGATGATTACATCTGAAACACTGTTTCTAATAGCAAATGTTCCAATGATTGTCATAAACCCAACAGTGGGAACCAATACAGCTTTTGGTATTGTAACGATTGATTTATATGCATATCTGCCAATTAATAAACCAGCAGGTAACATTAATATGGTTGCAATAATTAAGCCATATATAAATGTATATACTATAGATCCACTTTGAGAGAACATAGCAGGGCCTGTTCGAACCCCTTGAACCAGAAGTGCGCCAAGTACGATTGCATCGGGTGGAGTTCCAGGAATTCCTAATACTAATGTTGGAATAAAGCCACCACCAACGGTTGCACTGTTTGCAGACTCAGTGGCTATAATTCCATCTGGCTCACCTTCACCAAATTTTTGATCATCTTTGCCAGTTCTTTTTGCTTCAGAGTAGGCAACAAGGCCCGCAACTGATCCACCAGCACCAGGTAATATTCCAACAAGAGTTCCGACCACTGATGATCGTATAAGATTAAACTTTGATCGCATTGCAATTTTAAAAGCTTCAGTAATGCGAACAGATTTTACATTTTCTTCAACTTTTAGGTGCCTATCAGGAGTGGCTACTAAATCTATTAAAACTGGTATGCAATAAAGGCCAATTAATGCCCCTACAACACCAAAGCCACCAATCATGACTTGACTACCGAATGTCAGTCGAATGTCTGCAGATATTTCAGCTACTCCAACAGTTGATAAAATCATACCGAATGCACCACCTGCCAAACCTTTCATTAAATTACCATTTGATAAAGATGCGATTAATGAAAGGCCAAAAATTGACAGCCAAAAGTATTCCACAGGTCCAAAGGCTAATGCTACTTTAGATAGAGGAGGTGCTAGGAGTAATAATGCAACTGCACCAACCATGCCTCCAAATACAGAGGAAAAGCATGCGAGTGCCACTGCTAGATCACCATCACCTCGTTTAGCCATAGGGTAACCATCGAAAGTAGTTGCTATAGCAGATGGTGTGCCTGGTGTATTTAACAATATAGCGGCATATGCACCGCCATAGATTGCTCCTGTATAAATGGCTCCCAATAAAATCAGTGCAGATGCTGGATCCATGCTGAATGTTATTGGGACTAATACTGCAAGAGCCATTGTGGCTGTTAACCCCGGAATAGATCCAATAACTGTACCAGCAACAACACCAAACAAAGCTAATGCAATGTTAAATGGTGTCATGGCTGATAGAAAGTGACTGAATTCCATTATGATATATCCCGGGGTTAATTAGTTTTTATTTTATTAAGCCAGCTTCACGAGCATCTTTTAGATATTCTTCTACCCGAGCGGCCATGAAATCTTTCATACCAGCTGAATCAACATCTAGCATAGCAAAACCACCATCCAACATTTTCTTTTGAAATGCTGGGTCTGTATTAATTTCAGCGATCATATCTGACCACATTTTTGTAGTTTCTGCACTAGCTGAATTTGGTAAAGCTATTCCACGATAAGCACCGCCAGTCATGTCATACCCAAGTTCTTTGAATGTTGGGACATCTGGAAATAGTGGATGACGATTTTCCATTGCTACAGCCAACATGCGCACAGCTTCACCTTGTTTAGCGCCAACTGTTGTATATCCCCACTCTGCAACTGTTTGCTTCCCTAGCAAAGCTGTTACAGCTGCTCCTGTTCCTTTAAATGGAACATAAGTAGTAAGTGTTCCTGCTAGTTTATCAAATTTAATTTGTGCTAAATGGTTTGCGCTAGCTTTGCCAGACCCTGACATAGTAACTTGGCCTGGATTGGCTTTTGCATCTGCGACTAAATCAGCAAGAGTTTGATATGGACTATCCGCAGTAACTACGATTGCATCAGGTGTATAGTGGAACATGTAAAATGTATTTAAATCACCAGTTTTAAATCCAACATTTTTTTGTGCTGGTTTAATGATTATATGAGGTAAATTTACACCCATAATAGTTTGTCCATCACCATTCAAGCCATTCAAAGACGCCCAACCTACAGCACCACCGCCACCTGGTTGATATGATACAACCATATCTTGTCCAAATTTATCTTTAAAAAAAGGTTGCTGTAAGCGAGCAGAAATATCAGATTCTCCACCAGGACCAAAAGGAATTATGTAATTCACAGGCCCATTAATTTCAGCGTTTGCAATACCTGCAAAGCTTGTTGCCGCTGCAATTATAGCAACCGTATTTTTTATGTGTTTCTTCAGCATTTTGTTTCTCCCTATTTCTGCTGTTCCATTAGTCTTAAATTCCATCATCAGTTAAATTTTAAAGGATACAAATCATTTTTGTTTATCGTAATGTAAAATTTTTCTTTACTTGGTTAAATTCATAATAATACTGTTGTGCTGGAGGGCAAAAATGTCAATTTCACTATTTAAAACACTAATTGCTATTTCAGAAACTGGTAGCTTTAGCGGCGCGTCACAAAAAGTCTTTGTTACTCATGCTGCTGTTGGACAACAAATGAGGCGGCTTGAAGAATTATTAAGCGTAGATCTATTTGATCGGACAGAAAAAACACCCCGGCTTAATCAGCTTGGACATGCCTTAATACCCAAAGCAAAAGCAATTGTGTTTTCTTATGAAACGATTTTGGATGATTTAATAGGTGATCCACAAATGATTGGAGAATTAACTTTAGGAGCTGTTCCCTCAACTATACGTGGATTAATACCTATATCAGTGAAGCGTTTGGTTAATACGTATCCTGATCTTCATATAAAAGTAGTACCGGGTATTTCTTCAAAATTATTAGATCAAGTCGAAAGTGGTACTCTTGATGCTGCGGTAATTAGTGAACCTACAAAGATTCCAACTAATTTCAATTGGATGCCTATCATAAAGGAAGAGTTAAAATTATTAACCGCTCCTGAAATTATTGAAAAAGATCCAATTAAAATTCTAACTTCTGAACCATATATTAGGCATACTCGTCAAGCAGCAGTTGGTCTATTGGCAGATGAATGGTTATCCATCAATAATGTTATTGTAAAAGATAGTATGGAAATGGAGTCTTTAGAAAATATTTCTAGTATGGTTGCGCATAATCTAGGGGTTTCAATTGTACCAAATATTTGTGTGCCAGATGACCTTTTTCAAAGTTTGCAAAAAATTTCCCTAGGAGATAATTCTATTTATCGATCATTAGGAATTGTTACGCAAAGTGATTGCTCAAAGGTAAAATTAGTTCAGCGGCTATATGAACAGCTTTATCAAACATCATCAAAAGACATATCATAATGAAATTGTAAAATTTATTTTTACTAAATGTTCAATTTTTATGATTTGCTAAAAAATAATTATTACATGAAAATGTCTCCATATTATCTTTAAGGAGATTTTTTAATGCAGACTGTGCAGCTTAATCAACCAAGTGAAAGTTTTTTAGATGAAATAAAGTTGTTGGTTGGTAGCAATGGGTGGAAAAGTGTAGAAGATATGCCACGTTATTTTGATGATCCAAGAGGTCGTTTTGAAGGCTTTGGAACAATAATTGTTTTGCCTAATTCTACAGAACAAGTTTCCTCAATTGTAAAGCTTTGCAATGCAGAAAAGGTGGGGCTTATTCCATATAGTGGGGGCACTGGAGTTGTCGCAGGACAACTATCAATTGATAGTAAAGATGTCATTATTTTATCATTAGAAAAGATGAATAAAGTTAGAGAAGTGTCTCTTAATGATAATGTTATAATTGTTGAAGCGGGGTGTGTTCTTGAAAACATTCATAGTTCAGTTGAAAAACATAATTTAATTTTTCCTCTTAGCATGGCGTCAAAAGGTAGTTGTTGTATCGGGGGTAATCTGGCAACAAATGCAGGTGGCATTCAGGTGCTAAGATATGGAAATGCCCGTGATCTATGTATCGGTATTGAAGCTGTTTTGCCATGTGGAACGATTCTCAGTGAATTAAATCCGTTACATAAAAATAATACAGGTTATGATTTAAAAAATTTGCTCATTGGAAGTGAGGGAACACTGGGTGTCATTACAGTAGCAACATTGAAATTAAAACCGATTGAACCTGAAAGTGGAACTACACTTCTAGCGATAAAATCTCCTCATGATATACATAAAATTTATAAATTATTAAAAACACATTTATCTGAAAATATATCTGCAATTGAATTGATGAGCGGGTTTGGTGTTTCTCTTGTCACTTCAAAATTTTCTAAATTACGTAATCCTTTCAACGTTGATTATGAATGGTTTCTTTTAATTGAAGTAACTGGCGCTATTGGCATTGTGGAGCGGCTAGAAAATGCTTTGCAAGATTGTTTTGACCATGACATTCTATTGGATGCTATAATTGCACAGTCAAAACAGCAAAAAGATGATTTATGGGATTTGCGTGAAATGACACCTGAAGCAAACAAATTAGCTGGTGCTTTCTGTAATAGTGATACGTCAGTACCAATTAGTAAAATTAGTAACTTTATTGATAATTCATTTAGTGCAATTCAAAAAATATATCCAAATCTTAGAATAAATAGTTATGGGCATATTGGTGATGGAAACATTCATTTAAATGTGCTTCCACCTAAAGAGATTTCAAAATTTGATTTTTTAAAAAATAATCCAAAAGTAATTGAAGAAGTGAGAATGGCTATTAATGAAACAACACACTCACTTGGTGGATCAATAAGTGCTGAGCATGGTATAGGTAGGTTGAAGATTAAAGATTTGGAAATGTATGCTAATAAAGCTCGCTTAAAAGCTATTAAATCGATAAAATCAGCTATGGATCCAAATAATATAATGAATCCAGGCGTAATTGTTTCATAGAAATTTAACGATTTTATAATTCTTATATTCGAAACGCGTTATATAATATAACACCATTAAGCATTTAAAGCTTTTGAATAACTAATTTTGAATATAAGTTAGAATATCAATTAGTATGGTATGAAGCTTTTGTGAGAGAATAAACTTAAATACTAGTCAGTTTTTATGATTAAACATTCGCATAAAACCATGGATTATGAGCAAAATTTAAAGCATTTGCACCCAATAAAGGAAAAAGAAGTGGCTAAAGAAACAAAGAAATCAATCGAAAAACAAGCTGCATTAGATTATCATGAATTTCCTCGAGCAGGAAAATTAGAGATAAGAGCGACAAAACCAATGGCCAATGGTCGTGACTTAAGTCGTGCATATTCTCCTGGTGTTGCTGAGGCTTGCTTAGAAATTGAAAAAAATCCAGATGATGCGCGACGTTATACATCTAGGGGTAATTTAGTAGCAGTTATTTCAAATGGTACGGCTGTTTTAGGGTTAGGTGATATCGGTGCTTTAGCTTCAAAACCTGTTATGGAAGGTAAGGCTGTTCTTTTTAAGAAATTTGCTGGTATTGATTGTTTTGATATTGAAGTAAATGAGCCAGATCCTGAGAAATTAGCAGAAATTGTTTGTAGTTTAGAGCCAACATTTGGTGCTGTTAATCTTGAAGATATAAAAGCGCCTGATTGTTTTATTGTCGAAAAAATCTGCCGTGAAAAGATGGGAATTCCTGTTTTTCATGATGATCAACATGGTACAGCAATAGTTGCCGCTGCCGCCGCTTCTAATGCGTTAATTGTAGCAAAAAAATCTTTTTCTGATATCAAGATTGTTGCTCTAGGTGCTGGTGCGGCAGGTATAGCCTGTCTGAAAATGATGATGGTTATGGGCGCTAAAAAAGAAAACATAACAATGATTGATAGTAAAGGAATCGTTCACACTCAACGAAATGACTTAAATGCTGAAAAATCAGAATTTGCCCGTAATACGACAAAGCGTACTACCATGGAAGCAATGGATGGAGCAGATTTATTTTTAGGAGTTTCTGGCCCTGGGCTATTAACACAAGAAATGGTCAAGAAAATGGCGTCGCATCCAATTATTTTTGCCTTGGCTAACCCAACGCCTGAAATAATGCCAGAAGAAGCTAGAGCAGCATCAGCTGATGCTTTGATTGCAACTGGGAGATCAGATTATCCCAATCAAGTTAATAATGTATTATGTTTTCCATTTATCTTTCGTGGCGCCCTTGATGTGGGTGCAACAACTATAAATGATGAAATGAAAGCAGCTTGTGTTGAAGCCATTGCTGGTCTTGCACGTGAAACCGCAAGCGCTGAATTAGGTGCAGCTTATCAAGGTGAAAGACTAGCTTTTGGGCCAGATTATTTAATACCAAAACCTTTTGATCCTCGTCTATTACCAACAATAGCTCTTGCTGTAGCAAAAGCAGCTATTGATAGTGGAGTAGCCAAAAATGAATTAGACTTAGATGCATACCAAGCAAAGTTACAAACGCAAGTATATAGATCTGCAGTGACAATGAGGCCAATTTTTGAAGCAGCTAAAACTGATAATAGAAGAGTAGTTTTTGCCGAAGGAGAAGATGTAAAAGTTCTTCGAACGGTGCAAGCAATGTCAGAAGAACTATCAGAAACGGCAATTTTAATTGGTCGTCCAAATGTTATCGAGTCTCGAATTGAACGTGAAGGTTTATCAATAAAAGCTGGAATAGACTTCCAACTTGTAAATCCTGAGAAAGATACAAGATACCGTGATTATTGGCAATCTTATCATGATATAATGGCGCGCAAAAGTATTACGCCAGATTTAGCAAAAGCAATCATGAGAACAAATACAACTGCAATTGCTTCTGTAATGGTTCATCGTGGTGAAGCAGATAGTATGATTTGTGGGACATTTGGCCAATATCATTGGCATTTGAAATATATTAAACAAGTTTTAGCTAACCAAGATTTAACTCCTATTGGAGCATTGTCATTAGTAATTTTAGATCAAGGCCCATTATTTATTGCTGATACTCACGTTAATATTGAACCGTCTGCTCAACAAATCGCTGATACAATGATTGCTGCAGCGCGTCATACACGTCGTTTTGGTATCGAACCTAAATTAGCATTATGTTCAAGCTCACAATTTGGAAATGCTGACTCACATTCTGGTCGAGTTACACGCGAAGCTTTAGCTATTTTGGATTCTCAAAAAGTAGATTTTGAATACGAAGGTGAAATGCATACTGATGCTGCTTTAGATGAAGACCTTCGCGAGACTATGATGCCAAATAATCGATTAAAAGGAAAAGCAAATATTTTAGTTTATGCTAACTCAGATGCTGCGGGTGCTACGCGTA
>Ga0206123_10004381_pt1 | contig 11074 bp, 9 predicted proteins | sample Helgoland_Spring_2_FD_160086 | JGI IMG/M metagenome (GOLD analysis project Ga0206123, IMG submission 160086) | Pelagic subsurface seawater microbial communities from Kabeltonne, Helgoland, North Sea - Helgoland_Spring_Bloom_20160316_1 | ecosystem: Environmental > Aquatic > Marine > Epipelagic ... | reverse complement strand
TACCAGGAAAATTCATCTGGTTATCTCCAGGGGATTACCGGTCCAACAGTAACGCAACACACATTAGAGAACTTCCAGGTTAAAAGTCATCTGCCAGGCACAACCGGGAGTTCTCATCACAAGCAGAATTAGTCGACATCGCCGAAGACATCCACGGTCTTCAAATTTCAATCTTGAGCAACATAACCAGTGCTTGTACGTGCTCTGCCGCCTGAATCCCTAATGGTGTCAAATAGCCACCGTCCATTTGTGTACTTAAGCCTTTATCAAATATCCGCTGTGCCGCGCTAATTCTTTCCTTCGACGCCTCATGGTGAATTTTGATGCCTTCCTGTGAAGTGTTCAGGTTAAATAAAGTTAACAACTCCAGTTCTTCGTGAAAATTCTTGTCCAAATACATGGCTAACTCGCGCTTGTTCAAAAGAATCAGGCTAACAAGGCAGCCCTGTAATCGCTATTGTTTTTTGGATCTAAATAGCGGCAAACCGGACGCCAGGATGATTCAACTTGTTCAAACAAAAAGGCTGGAGTAGTGTAGTGCAATCAACGACAGGAGCTTACGCTATGACAACTTATCCGGATCTTGATTCAACCTCTAACAAACTCAATGTCAGGGGCAGGGAAGTTTTACCCAATGGCGGTAGTCGTAGCAGTATCCAGTCTGCCCCTTATACTATTTTTCTGGATTCCTGCCAGGGAAAACACATCATCGATGTTGACGGTAACAAGTACCTGGATTTTAACAACAACTACACATCCCTGATCCATGGGCACTGCCATCCAAAAATAGTTGAAGCTGCAACCCGGCAAATCGCCAGGGGTTCAGCCTTTGCCTTTGGCAGTGAAATTGAAGTCAAACTTGCAGAGCTTCTCTGTGAACGGGTCCCTGCTTTTGAGCAAATACGTTTTATGAATTCAGGAACCGAGGCGGTAATGAATGGCATCAAGGCGGCAAGGGCGGCGACTGGCAAAGCCAAAATTGCAAAATGCGAAAATGCCTACCATGGCTCCTATGACCCGGCGGAGGTGAGTCTTGCGGTGCCCCCTACAGATCTAGACAAGGGAGATCCTGTTGCAAAGGCCTACAGTTTCGGGACCCCGCAAGGAGTGCTGGACGATATTGTTGTCATACCTTTTAACGATGTCATCAACAGTCGCCGAATTCTTGAAGCTCATGGCCCCGAGTTAGCCGGCATTCTGTTCGACCCATTTGGCGCCAACATGGGACGAGTTCCACCAACCCAGGCATTCATTGACCTTTTCGCCGAGATGCGAACAAAGTTTGGGCTGAAACTGATTGCGGACGAGGTTGTTGCATTCAGGTCAGGTTATCGCGGTTGTATGTCAAAATATAATGTAGATGCAGACCTGACATGTCTGGGTAAGATCATCGGGGGCGGCTTTCCTGTTGGCGCCGTTGCCGGACCAAAAGACGTCATGTCCGTCTTCGAAAGTGGCATTGAGAAAGCGAAACTTCCACACGGCGGCACATTTAACGCCAACCCGGTCACGATGATCGCCGGTTATACCGCAATGGAAATGATGAGCGAAGCTGAATTCGCCAGAATTAATCATCTCGGTAACCTTTTTCGGACTGGCATCAAAGAGGTTCTGTCACAGGTTAATGTGACCGCAAACGTTCATGGCCAGGATTCAGTTTTTGCCATTGAAATTCTTCACCCAAAACCCGTCGAAGAGAGTCAAAAAAGAGGTTCCATGCGGAATCTAACCGGTCCTGAAGCCGATCTGATTAATAGCGGCTATTTTATTTCGGCAGGCATGCACGGTGCGATTTCAACCGCCATGGACGAAGGTGATGTGGCACCATTTTGCGATACCCTGCACGGAATTTTGAAAGCGTTGTAACTACAAAACCCCATGCATCCATTCCTTCAACCCCAAACGCCAACCGATAATCGCGCGTTAGAAGGCAGACTAATTTGATAGCGTGCTTTACAAGGATTAATTGTGGCAACTAATCGGCTTGATAGAAAAATTGGTCTGTGGGGTGCGGTATTTCTGCTGATTGGAAATATTGTCGGTGCTTCTATATTCATTTTACCCGGGCAACTTGCCGGTCTTGCCGGCCCCGGCGTTGTTATCGCTTATTTTATCGCTGCGGTACCCGCCATCGTCAACTGCCTGATAGCCGCACAGGTCGGCGCAATTCTACCGGTAAGCGCCGCGGGCTATGTTTTTTCAAGCGTTGTCCTGCACCCCTTTCTTGGGTTTCTAAAAGAGTGGGTCGGGATGTTAGGGATCATGGTCAGCGTCCCTCTTTTAAGTTATGGCTTTGCCGACTATATGGCCTACTTCCTGCCTGACACTGACCGCCTGACCATCGCCGTTTCCCTGGTGCTTGGACTGCTGTTGATCAACATTATGGGGATCCACACCAGCATCCGATTACAGATGGTCCTGGTCGCAATTTTTGTTGTTTCGTTATTAACCTTTGGCATTGGCGGTCTATTTTATATCGACTGGACACTGCTAACACCGGTTGCACCCAATGGATTCGAGTCGATTCTTAACGCCGCTGTGCCCGCATTTTATTCATACTCCGGGTTTATCACCATCACAGCCATTGGCGAGGAGATCAAAAACCCGGGTCGCAACATCCCACTGACCCTGGCAATTACCTTCTTCTTTGTTGCCACCATATACACGCTAGTGACGCTGGTGCTGCCTGGATTAATACCCTGGCGGGAACTGGGTAACATTGTCGCTCCCATGACAAACGCCTCTAAACTATTTTTACCAGACTGGTTTGCAGTAATCATAACAATCAGTGCCCTGCTGGCAGCCGCCACTTCCGCAAATGTTGCGCTGATTACCGCTTCTCGCAGTTTCTTTGCCCTGGCCCGGCACCGCATATATCCGCAGGTCCTCAGCCACCTGAACGCCAGAACCAACGAGCCCGTTTTTGCACTTTTACTGGTTGGCGCATTAACCCTTGGCGGTATCGCGCTCAAAGGAAACATCATCCAGTACGCCTCGGCTAACGTGATTGGACTGATGTTCTATGGCATCGTCTGGTCTATTGCACTGGTTCGGCTACCCAAAGTTTTACCGGAGCATTATCAAAATGCCGCATTCAGACTCAACATTCCTACCATTTGGATCGCGGCAACAATCAAGATTTCAATTTCAGTAGTCTTTTTGTATATCGGCATTATGAACAATCTCGGACCCGCCAGTATTTATGCGTTCCTTATTATTATCGGTGCAACTTACTATTTTCTACGGGAGCAATATCTTACGCGGCAGGGAATATCCTTAAAGGCGATTCTCAGGGATGAAGCAAATCAGACATTTTGAATCTACAACATCGATTGCCCGCCTGTGGTGACCGGACCTCAGTTGAATATAGACAATCACAAGAATGATATAGCTAACGACCAATATCTAACCACCTGAATCAATGTCCGGGAAGGACAAGGCCATTTGCCCAGCAGAACCAGCATTCCCAGGCAACTGATTAGCTGTAACACCGGCACCGACAATAAAAGCAACATTAACCGGTGCAGGCAATATAGCTCTCGCAACTTCCGCAAGGGATTTCCTTGCTGTCTGCAGCATTGCCGACCAGTTGTACCAGTCGTAGCTTTGTGCCAGAGCCTGCTGTGCTTCCTGCAATGTTATTACGAGGCCAGTATTTCACTTTTAGATTTTCCTTGCAGTCGCTTTAGAAGCCCAAGAACGTCGCAGCAAGTTTCATCGCCGCGTTTGTGGGCTTTCAGAACGTCTTTTGCCTGATTTTTGAGGTGTTCGGCATTGGGGTTGCCAGGTAAGCGACGGGTTCGCTGATGCACATGTGAATCGGTCATAGAGACCTCCTTTCGTTAGTGCCCGGCCGCCTGCAATACGGACAGAAAGAAGGTATATAAACCTGTTATGTGGTCATGAAGTTGGGCTCAGTCCTTCCCGCAGGCGAGGAGGCGTACTTCAAACGCCAGTGGATATCCGCGCGCAGGAATCCACAGGTGTCAAGTCTATGCTGTGATCGACCAGATCAATGCCTATGCTCACTCGATAACCGGCTTGCAACCCGGCACTCAACCATAATATGAGCATCCATTTTTTATCCGAAACAATCGAATCCGGTTGCTCTTTAGTTGTCGTAGGTGAAGATGATATTGACACGCTGGTTGTCCTGACGACCCTCGGCAGTGGTGTTGTAAGAAATCCGCTCCGTTTCACCAAGCCCCATGGTCGACAGTCTGGTGTCATCAACCCCCAGGCTTTTGAGGTAGGTTGCAACGTTTTCTGCCCTTCGTCTGGAAAGCTTCAACAAAAGTGGTTTAGACTACCTATCGGCCAAGAGACGTGTCATGAATCACAACCGACAAAAACTACCCAATATAGGTGAAGTGGTTATGAAGACTCGATACAGCATGATCGGATTAGGTGAATTGTTATTCCAGGGGATCCCAGGCGTTTTGCTACAGCCGCTTGAGATCTCAAGAGTATGGCGCACATGAACTGGGAAGGACTCGGTGCCATTGGGGAAATCGCGGGTGCTATCGCAGTCGTTGCTACACTTATTTATTTTGCCCGTCAAATTCGTGATACCCAAAGGATTTCGATGACGGCAAATATGATCAATATTTCAGAGATGCAAATCGACCATCGTAATACAATCAACGCAAACATCATGATTTGGACAAAAGGTAATGCGGGAGAACCACTTGACGTACTCGACCAGAGTATTTACCAAAACTTGATTAGAAACTACGATACAACGGTATTCTTAAGCTACTACCAGACAGTACAAATTCAACGAACTGATGCAAAGAAATACAAGTCAGCCACAATGGCTCATTTTATAAGTTTCCTCCACCAGAACCCTGGGGCTCGAAAAGTGTTGGAAGAACTGCAAAAACAGAACGCAGCTCACCGTAATATCTTGTTAGGCGATAATTTCAATCAGGAGATCGGGCCAACGTATCATTCACTATTAAGCGAGGGCCTTAAGTCGTTAGATGAACAAGATAAATGACCTGGACCTGGCTGCAAAACATGATTGGAAGACGCTGGGGAGTTTGATGGGGAGTTTGATGGGGAGTTTGATGGGAAGTTTAAAGCGCATCGGGATGTGAGTAGCTGACGACCGGGCAAAGGTGCTCATCAACGACTGTTCGATAAGAGGTAATCATGAAAGTACTTGTTATAGGCGCGAATGGAAAGACCGGCGCACGCATTATCCAGCGATTGATTGAAAGTAACCATGATCCGGTTGCTATGATTAGAAACGCGTCCCAACGCACCAGGTTCGACCAGTTGGGAGTACCAACGGTACTGGCAGATCTTGAATACCCGATCGACCATGCGGTCCGGGGATGTGATGCAATTATCTTTGCCGCAGGTTCTGGTGGCAAGACAGGCAAAGACAAGACAGTGCTGATCGACCATATCGGGGCAATCCGTTCAATCGTCGCCGCACAGGTACACAAGGTTCACCGATACATCATGCTGAGTTCAATCAATAATGATATAAATAGTCAGTCACCCATTGCGCACTATCATCGGGCGAAAGCACATGCAGACAATCATCTGATTGAGTCCAACCTCGACTATACAATCGTCTGTCCCGGCGGTTTAACTGACGACGCGGGTACCGAACTGGTTTCGGTGAGTATGGACCTTCAAGGTCGAGGTAAGACGTCTCGTGATAATCTGTCTTCAGCACTGGTTGCGTGCCTCGATTGCGACAAGAGCATTGGTAAGTCATTTAGCCTTCTTGACGGTGACACACCACTGATCGAAGCACTGAACACATTGAATTAAAAGGAAAACATGGAACCCATCATGGCACACAACGCAAAGCACCTGATATTTTGTACCCTACTGACCATGCTTGTCGCCGGTTGTAGCGAGAATCCATCTGATACCAGCTCAACAGCCACCGGAGACTTGGCTACATCAGCTATATCAACTATATCAACTATATCAACTACGGCCGAAGGCATCATCACTACCAAACATGGGCCTGTCCGAGGATTCGTCGAGGATGGTGTCAATGTATTCAAGGGTATCCGTTACGGCGCGGATACCCAAACTACGCGGTTTCGTGATCCGCAACCGCCGGCTGCCTGGCAGTCCCCTCAAAATGCAACAAGCTATGGACCTTCATGTCCCCAGGCACCGCGCGGCCAACTTAGCCTGTTTAAATCCTGGGCACCGCAACCTGACCCGGGCATGAGTGAAGATTGCCTGTTCCTGAATGTCTGGACACCTGCGGCAGATGACAAACCTCGCCCGGTCATGGTCTGGCTACATGGTGGCGGCTTTTCAAGCGGTTCGGGATCGTCCAATGTTTACGATGGCGTCAGGTTGGTAAACCGGGGTGACGTGGTTGTTGTCAGCGTGAACCATCGACTGAATATTTTTGGCTATCTGTACCTTGATAACCACGGTGAACAATTCCAGGGTTCGGGTAACGCAGGGATGATGGATCTCGTGATGGCGCTAGAGTGGGTCCGTGACAATATCGCTCAGTTTGGCGGTGACCCCAACAATGTCATGATCTTCGGCGAGTCTGGCGGTGGCTGGAAAGTTACAACACTCATGGCCATGGATTCAGCTAAAGGTCTATTTCATCGCGCAGTTGCACAAAGTGGTCCGGCACTGGACCTGACGGAACCGGCAGCAGCGGCGGCCGCGACAACTGCGTTGCTAACCGAACTCGAACTTAATGCAGAAGACATCGAGAGTATTCTAACGCTGCCTACCGACAAACTACTGGCTGCCGCCGGCAAGGTTGTCAGTCAAGGGATCCGCGTCGCAGGACAGCCAGTGGTCGATAATATCCATCTACATCGCCATCCGTTTGAACCGGATGCCCCCTCTCAATCAGCAGATGTACCGCTAATGATCGGCAGCCTTCAGACCGAGTTGTCACTACTGGTCGGGGCAGGAAATCGTGAGTTGTTTGATCTAACCTGGAAAACATTACCCGCCGCTTTGGAAATTGCCATTAAAGGCATTGATTCGAACGCGGTGATTGCGGGATACAGAAAGCTGCACCCCGAAATTGACGCGCCTAATCTGTTTTTCGAGGCAACAACAGATAACAGTGTTTTCGGTCGGGGCAGCTTTACTCTTGCAGACAGAAAAGCGACCAGCGGTGGTGCACCGGTCTATCAATACTATATGACCTGGCGCACCCCGGTGGAGGGTGGCAAATGGGGAGCAACACATGCCCTGGATCTTGGGTTTGTATTTGACAATGTTGCAAAGTCTGAATCGATGAGTGGCAAAGGCCAGGAACAGCAAAGACTCGCAGATGTGATGTCGGAAGCGTGGCTTGCCTTTGCCCGGTCGGGTAACCCCAACCATCCTGGCCTGCCAGAGTGGCCACAGTACGATTCAAAAACCCGGGCAACGATGGTGTTTGACAACAAATTACAGGTTATAAACGATCCGCGAGGGCGTGAGCGAGCAATACTTGATGCGGCACTTTGAAGCTAAAGAACGGGCGCTATATGCGCCCCTTTACAATCTTGTCTTTTTTTTGGCTGAAAACGGGAAGAATATTTGCAGGGGAACCAGCTACGTATCATTGGTTCCCCTGGTTCCCCTGGTTCCTGCCAACTAAGCTTCGTTGGATTCTACAAAGTCCACATTCAGTTCATAATTGCTGACCGGCAGCTTGCGAATCCGGGTTCCAGTTGCCGCATAGATTGCATTCGTTAGCGCAGGAGCAATACCGGGCGTTCCTGGTTCCCCTGCACCTCCCCAGCTTGCCATGCTATTGACGATATGGGTCTCAATGACAGGTGATGTACCCATACGAACCATCGGATAGGTATCAAAATTACCTTGTACCACACGTCCATTTTTAATCGAAATTTCACCATAGAGTGCAGCTGTCAGACCGTACAATACGCCTGACTCCATTTGTGCTTTGACCCCATCGGGGGAGACAGCAAAGCCGGTATCAACGGCAATTGTGACCTTGTCAACGGAGACCTGACCTTTTGTCACGGTCACTTCAACCACTTCAGCAACCAGAGAACCAAACGATTCCTGAAGCGCAATTCCCCGTCCGCGACCCTTTGGCAGCGGCGCATCCCAATGACCTTTTTCTGCAGCCAATGCGAGTACCTTGCGATGTCGAGGATGCGCTTTGAGTCTATCCATACGGAATTGAAAGGGATTCTGACCCGCTTCTGCTGCCAATTCATCGATAAATGACTCCGTGAAGAATCCATGTTGAGAATGATCAACACTACGCCAGGGCCCAAATGGTATATGGGTGGGACTATCAACTGCACCAATCGATTGGTGATCGATACCGTAGGGGATTAGCGGCGCCTCTACTGGTTCGTGTTTGTCGACGTAGTGATTTTCCCAGGCTACCGGATTGCCATCGCCATCTAACGCGGCTCGAAATTGAGACAGTACAGCGGGTCTGTATATATCATGCTGCATATCCTCTTCTCGAGACCAGATGAGCTTGACCGGTTTACCAATTTTTTGTGCGATTTTTGCAGCTTGAATCGCTGTGTCTGGCGTTGCCCTTCGACCAAAGCCACCCCCCAGAAAAAGATTGTTAACTTTAACCTTCTCTGCCTCTAGCCCAATTGCCTCAGCAATTTCGTGTTTAAAACCGAGTGGATTCTGTGAACCAGTCCAGACTTCACAGCCGCTTTCATTCACAACCGCGAGTGCATTCATGGGTTCCATACAAGCATGGGCCAAATAAGGCACACGGTACTCACGCTCAATGACCCGACTGGCGCTTGCAAATGCAGCGGCGGAATCACCCTCATCGCGGTCTGATTTAACTTTGCCATTTGTAATTGCAGCGTTGATATCATTTTGAAACTGCTCAAATATCCCGTCAGAATCAACCTTATCCTCAGGCACGCTGTTCCATTCAATATCGAGGGTTGCCACGGCTTTCTTTGCAGTCCAATAGCTGTTTGCAACCACTGCTACCGCGTCATCAAGGCTCACTACATCAAGCACGCCCTTCATTGCCATGGCGGTGTCGCCGTTTACTGATTTTAATGTTGCGCCGAATACCGGGGCTGCAGCAATCGTGGCGTACACCATGCCTTCGACTTCAGCATCGATACCAAACTTTGCGCTACCGTCAACTTTCCCGGGTATGTCATGGCGAGGTTTACTCTTTCCCATGATGGTAAATTGATCAGCAGTTTTTAGGGTTGGTGAATAAGGTGGCTGAAGCTGGCCGGCCGCGGCTGCAACACTTGAGTAGTGTTCTGTCCGCGTACCATCGGAGATCATGCCGGATTTTGCCGTTAGTTTGGATACAGGTACATTCCATTCTGCGGCAGCGGCTGCCAATAACATTTCTTTAGCGGCGGCACCCGCAACGCGCATACCATAAACCCCCGTTGCTCGAATACTCGAGCTGCCGCCAGTAATTTGCAGGTGCATTGCGTTTGCAACTGTTTGGAACAGACCATCCACACTGCCGACCAGCAGTTCTGGTACTTTTGTGTCCCCCAATATATAACCTTTACCTAAAGGACCGTTTGCAAAACCATCTTCAGCGGGGGCTTCGATAAAGCTGACCTTCTCCCAGTCAACATCGAGTTCATCAGCCAGCATCTGGGTAAGGGCAGTTTGTGCCCCCTGCCCCATTTCTGAATGAGGAACAATTGCCGTTACATTGTTGTTCGCATCAAGCTTGACCCAGGTATTGACGAGATATTCACCTTCCGTCGTGACAAACTCCTCCAAATCGCTGTTACGATTTCCCGGACGAATACCGACACCAATTACCAACGCGGTCCCACCAACTACCCCAGCTGTAATAAATCCTCTTCGTGTCCACTTACCCATTCTGCATTTCTCCTTCTGAAACCGATGCTTTTGGATCAAAGATGGCCACGTCACCTGTGGCTGCCAGTTTAATGGCAGAACGAATTCGCCCGTACATCCCACAACGACAAACGTTACCGGACATTGCGCGATTGATATCTTCATCTGTCGGGTTGGGGTTTGAATCCAGCAACGCGACCGCAGACATGATCTGACCAGATTGGCAGTAACCACACTGTGGAACTTGTTCGGCAATCCAGGCTTCCTGGACCTGATGAAGCCCGCCCTCGGTGCCGATACCCTCTATGGTAGTGATCTCGGCACCTGCCACTGCAGCGACCGGTAGTACGCATGTTCGGGTCGGATTGCCATCGATGTGCATGGTACATGCACCGCACTGGGCAATACCGCAGCCAAATTTTGTCCCGGTTAAGCCAAGTTGCTCACGGATGACCCAGAGCAATGGGGTATCCGGATCTACGTCCACTTCATGTACTTTGCCGTTCACGCTGATTTTCATCTTAGGTCTCTACCTGCATTTATTTTCGGGGCATCTTAACATAGTACAATTGAACCCCCATATTTGGCACATATAATCGGGCAGCCGTCGCCTTCGGGCTATCCATTGTAGCTGACACACTGGCAAATCAGCCCGTTTTCCAGGACCACTGCAGGAATCTCATAATTGGGCGGTTACCTGATTTGGGGTGTATGCTAAATAGTATTAAATTAGAGAGATCCTTATGTCTGATTCCTTTTCCAAAAGCGCAATTCTGCTTATCGCCCTATTCTCGATCCACTCATCTCGGGCGGCTGAGAGCTATAATTATAGTGGCGAAGTGTCTCGGTCTGGCGGAAGTTCAGAAGATTCCTTTCAAGCTGAACTTAAGTTTAGTGATACTGCCGTCAGTGGTTTTTATATGATTGACGGAACAACGCGTAGGGTGAAAATCGAAGGACAAAACCAACCCAAAAATAGATTGTTTCTAAAAGCCTTTTCTAATGGTGATTATTGGGCTGATATAAAGCTGGTGAAGTATGTCTCTGGTGCAAAGGACTATGCATATGATGCTGGGACCATTCATTGGGTGGGATATTTGTTTGAGAAAAATGGACAGCGAGGAAGCTTTCACCTGGTTGAGACAGATACAAAAGAAAAGCACCCTGCTTTTGTCAGCAGTGGCTATTTGCCTTCTGTCGGTTATTTCCTGAACATTGCATATGATCCGGAGACGGGCAAAAAAATCTATAACCTGGGCAACAACAAAAGTATTGGTAC
>Ga0206123_10004380_pt1 | contig 11075 bp, 9 predicted proteins | sample Helgoland_Spring_2_FD_160086 | JGI IMG/M metagenome (GOLD analysis project Ga0206123, IMG submission 160086) | Pelagic subsurface seawater microbial communities from Kabeltonne, Helgoland, North Sea - Helgoland_Spring_Bloom_20160316_1 | ecosystem: Environmental > Aquatic > Marine > Epipelagic ... | reverse complement strand
GTTCTCGATAATATCTTTAGGGCCTGTATCGCAATCAAAGCTTACGACAGCAAGTCCATAAGCCATTGCTTCTACCAATACGTTGGGAAATCCCTCAAAGCGCGAACTCATGACAAAAAAGTCAGCGCGGGCATACCAATCAGCTATATTCCCGACTCTGCCTGGAAGTGAAATTCGCGATGACACCCCCTTCCGACCGATTTGCTCTTCCAAATGTTCTCGTTCCGAACCTTCGCCCAAAACAACCAGATCCCAATCGGTGAAATCTTCTGCCAAACGTGCATAAGCATCAATGAGTATGTCGAAGCCTTTTTGGTTTTCCAACCTGCCTACTGTAATAATCAATTTACGATCAGGCTTTAGTACCGAACGAGGATCAACCTTCGGTTCCGTTGCAGGAATGGGAAAAACAACCGGATTGGGGATCACGCAACCGTTGGAACCCGGACAGTTAGCCGACAACCAATCAAGCCCCTTTCCCGTTTGCATAACGACTGCCTTCGCCCGTAGATAGGTAATTCTGCGAAGCTTGTTCATCAAACCGCCAAGCGGGAGAGAAGGAGGATAGATTCTTTCCGAGACAACCACGGGAAACTTCAAAAAGTAAGTAGCAAGAAGCGTAGCTATATTAACGTCGCTTAGGAAGGAAACTATGACATCGGGATTGTATTCCGAAATCGTCTTTCTCAAAGCAAGCAATCGCCTTATTTTTCCCCTGAATGCTTTATGACCAAATTTTATGCGGTCAGAAAGAAAATCAATTCTCACGCCATGATTCAGCTTATAAACGCATGTCCCCCGCCCTGAAAAAGTCGGCATCAGAATAACTTCAAAACCGCGATCAGCCCAATGGTTGCAAAGCAAGGCAGCTACTCGCTCCGCACCTCCTCCATGCATTGAGCTGACTGTAAATAGAATTTTTTTCAGAAGAAAATTAGCTTAATTAGTTCTCAAAACCCTCTTGCATTCACATCAATTCAGGATGCGATAGTTTATAATATCTGAAAATAAAAGTTCTGACTGATTTCCATTCCAGCATCCAAAAAATAGTTTAGCAGACACCCAAAGTGGAGAGAAGGTGGTCAACTCTATGAACATATCTATGTTTTTCCATAACATATTCAAAACACCTCTCTGAAATATCCGTACACCTTGACTGGTCTTCAAATTCCTGCCACTTCTCCTTAAAATTACTAAAATCCTTTTTAATCGAGATATAATGAAGGTCAGGGGTCATTAAATGGTTGTACTCTCCTTCTAATAGAATCTGTACCGTTTTTGTACCCATTGCTTCAAAGTGTCTCGAAGAAATGGCTTTGCCCGAGGTGTACTCGATATTGTTGTTTTCGGCATATTCTTGATGCGAGAAAAAAACTTCTCCATGACCTTGTTCATGGGCTTTTTTTGCAGCAGAAAGGATTTCTCCATGCCTATCCAAAAAATAAGTGCCCGCTTCCGCTCCGATTGTGGCTGAAGCATTAACAAGGAAACTCGCCCAATCAGATCGAGGCAAGTTTCCTTCACCGTCTTTAATGACAAAAGAAGAAGAATTGAGCGATTTGCAATAGTCTATGAAATCATTGCGTTCATCGTCGCCCAACCATATTGGATATCGGGCTCCGATAAATGAAACTTTTGTTTCATAATTTTTTTTCGGACTGTGTTGATAAACCTCTTCATTTAGCGCATGCGGCATATCAACAATTGTGGAATGCTCGCAATCTGCGTAGAGAAATTGAGATGCACTTCTAGGTAATTGCGAGCAAATAAAATCCGCACCAGCTTCTTTTAAAAACTGAATTTTTTTATCGAGCAAATCATATTCATTTCCAATAAAAACAACTAATTTACCTTTGCGTTTCTGAAACCAATGAGCAGTTTTCAATAGCAGTTCGCAATTGTCTCCAAGTGCAGAATGCAGGACTATGAGGACGGAGTATTCATTGATTTTCTTTTTACAATTTTTGTAAGCGACAAGGTCACAAATATTATACAAGTCCACATCTAGTTTGTCACTCTTGATAAAAGCCTCTTTCCAATCGTTTACATAGCCCAAAGCCTTGTAAGGCTGATTAAAAATATTGTAAACCTTTCGTCCTAAATGACCAAATAAATGTAACCAGGTAGGGGGTTTGTAAGAATCGTTCACTTTCAATAAACCCCGAATAATGGTATCCTTTGCGCATTGCTTAAAAATAGGATTTCCATTTGAGTAAAGTAGAAGAGTTTTTTCTTTAGACTTTATACTAGATAAAAAGATTTATGATGCCACTTAAACCATGAAGTAGGAATGATTAGAAATAATACTTACAATCAAAGCCCCAACGCTCGTACGCTTTGAAATCAACTTCGTTGTCCGAAGAAGTAACGAAACTAGATTCCCCAAGTTCCCTCCTCAATTGAATGTAATTATAAATTTCCCCATTGTAAGAAACTACATTTCTATTGCTTCCTTGCATAGGTTGCTGCCCTGTGTTCAAATCAACAATGCACAAGCGGGCATGAGATAGACCCATAAAACCCTTGAGGTGAGTCCAAATACCATCACCATCAGGTCCTCAGTGCTTTTAGCAAGTGATTCATTACCGAAAGAGAATGTTCCGCATTCTTAACAAGCCCTTTGCATCCAAGATTCCTGCTATTCCACACATATTTCTAAAAGTTTAAGGAGGCTGTATTTAATAAAGATAAGGAAAACTTTTTCAGGCGTGAAAAAAACTTTCTAATTCTCAATAACGAGATAAATAAAGGTTCGAAAATATTCAGTAAAGTTAAATGTATTTTGAAAATATGGAAAACATGTTTGTTGTTGAAATCGTCTTTTTCTTCAACAATTGCCTTATCAATTTTTGATAACACAAATTTAACAAATTCCGAATAGGTAAAAGACCCACTAAGAACAATATCATTAAAGGCTTTTTCTGCAATTTTCTCACAATATTCCATGTCTTTGCATTTGTCTAAAACTTCTTTGATATTACTCCAATCTTTTTTAATTTCTATATAGTGAATGCCAGGTTTTAGTACCCCTCCATAATCCCCCTCAATTAAAGCCTGACATGTCTTTGTAATGCAGCATTCAAAATGCCTAGGAGAAAGTGCGAAAAGAACTAAATTCCCATCCATTCCTGCAAAACATTTTTTTTCAACCTCCCCAAAAGTTGAGTTCGGATGTTGCCTAACATAATTTTCCACGCTCTCTTTTATGATTCCTGCGGGGTCGTGAATACTTGCACCACCTTCACAACCAAGCACAACCCGGCAATTCATCAAGAACTTATACCATGAAGTTCCAATAAGCGCCTTTTGAGGATCATTGGACGCGTCGATATTTATTTCATCGTCTTCTGATACCTTTAGGAATCTTTTGGTCAACTCGGATTTGATCAATCCGTGAGACCCTAACCAATAAGGCAGTTTCCTAGCCCTGTAACCTATATCAATTGGTCGAACTGAATGCATTGGCAGAGAATTAGTACCAATTTTACGAAATGCGTCTTCGTCAATATAACCAGTATTTACCGTGTAAAGGTTCTCGAGCCCGGATTTAGATTTTGGGTAGACCTTTTCATATTCAGTTTCAGTCAAGCAGGTAAATACTGTCTTTACACCGAAATCCGAAAGGAAGTCGTTTATTATGTCAGAATGTACATATTCATCTTGTGGAATGGCAATCTTGTGACCCGCTATTTTTTTAAGTAAGGAACACGACGAAAGCAACATCTTGAATTCATTGGTATTCCACTTCATCGCGGTAAATGTGTAATGGTAAATAATTACATCAAAGCGAAGTTTAGTAATGTAGGACGGTATACCGGAAAAAATATTCAAATAAAAGCAGTCTTCATTGGAGTATCTTTTGAAGCAAAAAAGGTGCTCGTCAATCGTGCACCTCATTTTAAATTCTCTCCAATAGTAGATAACCAGTATTTTCATCTAGAACTTCCGATTATTTATATTAAAAGGGATAAGTAGAACTTTATCTACCTTAGGGATAAGTATTTTTTTAATGTTTTTTTGTATTTCTGATATACATTGTTTGTCGAGGAGTTACTTTTGACCCTCAATATGATTGGAGAATAAACTTTGGGGAATATTATTTGGTCCTGAATCTCATTTGCAGTTGTGGAAATAAAATTTCTAACAACGAAAAACTTGAGTTTCAGATTTTTTGGTTTTGCCGAGGAATATACGGACTCATCAAGATGCTCATCAAAGTCTTTCACGAAACTTTTATAAGACCATGTATCATTTAAGCATAAATCGGTATGTGCTTTCTCAATGATTTGATTCCTAAAACTCAAATCTCTAAACTTACTAAGAGCCTCTTTGTAATCTGAAAAGTCTGGTTCAATCGGAATGTAATGAATATCCGGTTCTATTACCCCGCTGTAGTCTCCCCTAGTTAATATTTGACAGGTTTTTGTCATCGCTGCTTCAAAAACTCGGGGTGAAATGGCTCGATAAATAGGTTTTTGCTCATAGTTGCAAAGAACCTCTTTCTCTACCGTGTCGAAATCAGCATTTGGAAACCTCTCGAGATATGAATCGCAGGCCTCTTGGATGTCTCCCTTAAAATCGATCAATCCACTACCGCCCTCAACGCCCAAAGTGGCTTTGCATGACTCGAGGAAAGAATACCATTTTTTTCCGTAAATTCTCTCTGCCTCGGCTGTTTGAATATTGATCTTTAGATCTTCCTTTTTTGAAATGTTTTTAAAAAAATCACCAATTAGAGATTTCCTCTGCCCGAATTCGCCAAGCCAGTGAGGCAAGGGTCGACCTCTATATCCTATATCTATTTCCCTACTTTCCTGAGGAAGCAAAGAGCGAGATAATTTTTTTTTCAAGCCAGGGTTCAAGTAGCCAGGCAAACATGAGATTAATTGCTTGGAGCATATCTCGGTTGGTGGATATATAAGATTTTTACAGTTAGAATCCGCGAGAGTATAAATTGTGTCAATTTCGAGGAAATTAATGAAGTCACGGGCTTTTAGGACTTGGCGATATTCATCCTGTATGAAGAGAACTTTATGAGCTTTGGAACTGCGAACCTTCCTCATGTCATCTTGATGGAAGAATAAATTCAACGGGGTGTAGATCGAATAATGTAGTACGATTACGTCAAAAGAATCCATATCTAATTTAGCAGGTAGACCAAAGTGAGGATCCATGTAATAAAAGGTATTTTTTGAATACTTCCTGAAACAATATATGTGATCTTTAATTGTCTGTGCGACAGAAAAAATATGACTATGATTGTATAGAAATAATATTTTCATATATTAAGCTAAGAATATCATTTTTAAATCAAGATAACACGACTAGCTTTTCCAATTAAATTTTTTGTGCAATTACTAATAACTCTAGGGGTTGATGTAAAAAACGAACCAAGCGGGATGGATAACGGCGAGATTTTATACTAAAATCATACCATTTAGTTCCGTACAATTTGGTAGTTGTTAGTAAATGATAAAGGTACTCGTGGAAAAATCGAGGTACTGTTTTAGAAAACCTCCCTTGAATAAATCCGTATCGATAGAATTTTAATGGTTTTAGTCCAACATCAAGAAGTTGGGCTGTTAGAAGTGATTCATCAAAAAACCTTAGGTGCGAGAAGCTATACTTTTGCTTGTTATAAATACTGTATTGTCCAAGAACTTCTTTATAGGGAACCCTGCAAGCAAACTTTCCGCCAGATTTCAAAGAGCGGGAGATGCAAACGAGGGCGTTTGCAAGGTTCAAGACGTGCTCGATGATATCGGTTGCGACAACAAGGTCGAAACTTTCTCGGAAAGGCATGAATTCCACATTTCCAACTGATGTCATAAAGTTTGTAGAAGAATTACCGGAATCCTTAAAAACTTCTTTAGCGTTGTCTATATAATCACTAGCAATGTCTAAAGCCAATAAAGTCTTAGGCGATTCTTTTAAAAATTCCCTTTGCAGAAAACCTTGACCGACACCTAGTTCCGCTACATCTAAATGATTAACGCAACCAATTCTATTTTTTGTTTCAGCGGCTAATGCGAATTGATATTCTTGGGCATAAACCGATGTTTCCAAATCATCAGAAGATATTTGATCATAGGCAGCATCATATGATTCATAGATTCCCGCTTTGGCACGAGCGCATGAAAAATCAAGTTTGCCATCATTGTTTTTGATCACTTTATAATCACAATGAGGACAGGTCAATGAATCGAGTAGAGGATGCTCGTGAACAGGGCATTCGATTTTTATGTTTGTCATAGTTTACTGAGATTCAATGTTTTGAATAAAAAAAGTATCAGGTTCTAAAATTCTTACTTAAAGTAAGATATAAACAAATTTTTAATTTTACTTTGATATTGAAATTAAAATATCAATGATGTACCGAAAATTCAGGAGACACATCAACAAGACCGTATATATCAGACTTCTTTTTAATTCTTAAAATATACATTTTTTGATGCCAGAGCAGATGATTATTTACCTCTTTTTCAGAAACATAAAAAGATATAGGGTATTCATCTTCTTTGAAGTTCAAAGATGTTGTTTTTATCTTAAGTATAAACTCTCCATCTAATGAGTCCCAAGAATACCCTTCACAATTAGAATAGTGCGAAAACAACAATGAATCATTAGTGCTGGAATGCATATGAATCATAAATATCGGTTCAATTATTTTACGTTTGAAGACAATTTTTATTTCAAATGTGACACTTTCACCCTGCTGAATATCGTTATCATGGTCGAAGCTAATTATATCAACGTTCGGATCAACATTTATAATCTCACCATCATGATCAGCATTTCTATTAAGCATGTATTGCTCGAACTTATCTGCTACATCAACAGAATCACCTAATTCGCGAAGGACACCTTTTTCCATCCAAATTGCATGATCACATTGATTTTTTACATTGTGCATTGCATGTGATACTAGAACTAGACTACCACCATTCTCCCGAAACTGAGCCATCTTCTTCATACACTTGATAGAAAACGATAAATCTCCTACCGCGAGAACCTCGTCAACTAGAAGAATATCACTGGGGGAATGAACGGCAATTGAAAAACCAAGGCGCACATACATTCCAGTTGAATAATTTTTAACTGGAGTATCTAGAAATGATTCTATTTCCGAAAAAGCCACGATTTCATCAAACTTTTTTTTAATTTCTGAAATGGACATCCCCAGAATCTGACCATTGACAAAAATATTTTCTCGCCCAGTTAGCAATGGATGAAAACCAGCACCAACTTCAATTAAAGCAGCAACTCTTCCATCTATACTGATCCTTCCCTTGTCGGGCATGAAAATGCCATTTAACATTTTCAACATTGTAGACTTTCCCGAACCGTTGCTACCGACTAGTGCCAATGATTCACCACGTTTTAAAGTAAAACTAATGTTATCAAGAGCCCAAAACTCTGTTTTCCTCAAAACTTCCGGTTTGTGCGAAAACCCAAAAAAGTTTCTAGCGATATCAACAGTTCCATAAAGCATACTGTGGCGAAGGGAACGACTGTACTTTTTACTTACAGACTCTACTTTTAGTATAGTATCAGACACAGTTTATATTCTTTCCGTAATCTTAGTTTGAGAAATGTAAAAGAATCTGATCGACAAGATGAGAAGTACCGGTATGAAAATTAACAACAGATAATATTGAAATGGAACCTCCTTGTTAAATAAAAGAAAATCCCTCGGAACATTAACTAGATAATTTAATGGATTCCATTGGTTAATCTGCCCCAAAAAACTTTTTTCTTGAATTGGATACATGACTGGGGTCAACATCATAAATGCATTTACAACTATTGGTAGAGAAATGACGATATCACGGAGAACTCCGGCGCAAATAGACAATGTAAACCCTACCGCTAAAGCAATGGCATATATAGGTATAATCATTAAGAATACTTTAATAAGAACCAAAAGGTCGAAATCTATATTGAAATAGATCAAAAGGATAATAAGAAATGGTAATCTGATCAATAATTCTACAATACAAATACAAGAAGCAGCAAAGACTAGTGCGGACTTGGGAAAATTAATTTTAACCACCATGCTCCCCGCATTGATTAGAGAACCTGATGTTAAGCTAACTCCCGAACTGAATACACTCCAAAAAGTTATCCCAAACAAACCAAAAACAACATAAGGCACATCAATTTCCTCAAAGTTTAGCACACCGGCAATGTTTAACAAAACAAACATTAATGTGGTAAGTATAGGAAGCACGAAAACCCAAATAAAACCTAGTATTGACTGCTTGTATTTCGATTTAAAATCACGACTGAATAAAGTGTAAACCAAGCTCAGATATGCTTTGTAATTATTTCTAAACAAATATAATAGTGAAGGAGAAACATCATTATCCTTATGCTTTTTTCCTTTAGGTATGTAGATTATTTTCATAAATAAATTAATTACAAAAAGATTCTATTTTTCCTTAAGTCTATATTTATTTTGGTACAATGAAACATCTTTTATAATTTTGTTAAGCATTCTCAAACTAAGAAAATCTGTCTTCACTTTTTAAAGAACAATAAGATAGGACTGAATTTAATTCTAATAAAAAATTTTCTAGTTCGATGGCAATTCGACTATTTCAACAAATTCAGTTGTGCGACGGACTTCACAAGTACTCTGATTTTTCAATACTTCCATCATTTACTTCAACAATTCTCTCACAATCTTCATTGCCGCTTGTCCGTCTCCGTATATGTCACGGGATTCGTCCTTCGGTTTTCCCGAATTCTGAAAACAATGGATAATTTCATCAAAACTAGCACCAGCCAATTGGTTCCAACCTGCTTCTATTGTTTCCATCCATTCTGTCTCATCTCGCAAAGTGATACAAGGCACCTTGTGAAAATATGCTTCTTTCTGCATTCCTCCGGAATCCGTCAAAATGATTTTTGCACTCATTTCCAATCTTTGCATTTCCAGATACGGAATAGGCTCGAGAAGAAATAGATTCTCAAGCCAGTCCAATTGTCCTAACTTTTGAAGTGAGCTTTTTGTTCTTGGATGGAGTGGCAAAACTACGGGCAATTCTTTGGCAATGTCTTGCAATGCAGAAAAAATTGACTTCAAACGAGCAGGATCAGCAGTGTTTTCTGCCCGGTGTAGAGTACAAAGGGCATAATTTTTCTCATCCAATTCCCATCTAGATAAACTTATTTTTTCCGTAGCAGATTGAGAGTAAAATAGAGTGGCGTCATACATTACGTCCCCGACGTCAACAATCTGCTGTTTTTTACTGTTAGGCATCGAAAAAGGATAGCCTTCTTTCTCAAGATTATTGACAGCATTTTGCGAGGGGCAAAAAAGTATTTGGGAAACTCGATCAGTCAAGACCCTGTTGACTTCCTCAGGCATTGACAAATTAAAGGAACGCAGACCTGCCTCTACATGAGCAACAGGCACATGAACCTTTGCCGCTGACAGAGCTCCTGCCATCGTAGAATTCGTATCACCATAGACCAAAACTAAATCCGGGCTTTCTTTTAATATAATACTTTCAATCGATTCAAGCATCCGACCGGTCATGGCACCATGGCTCAAACTACCAAAGCTTAGCTTGTGATCAGGTTGAGGAATATTCATCTGCTCAAAGAATATATCAGACATATTCGAATCGTAATGCTGACCTGTATGAACGATAACTTCATCTATAAAAGTATTTTCAGTCGCGTTGATAGAGCGAATGGCACGGCTTACGGTTGCCGCCTTTATAAATTGTGGACGAGCGCCGAGGACAGTTAGTATTTTCAAGTTAGTGTTTCTAGGAAATGGCTTAATCAATTGTGAAGAATAGATTCAATGACTTGTTCCTGATCGGACTTCGATAGATAGGGACTCATTGGTAAACTAATGCATTGATCGGACACTTTTTCGGATACAGAGAAATCTTCCACCTTGTGACCAAGGTTATGGAATACAGGCTGTAAATGAAGAGGAACGGTGTAATAGGAAACAGAAGGTATTTCTTTTTCTTTTAGCATTTGTTGGATCTCTTCTCTTTGCTCAGAAAGCATGGTGTATTGAGCATAGACAGAAGTGTTATGATCTCCTATACTCGGGGTACTGAGATTTTCCACACCTGCTAACCCTTGTGAGTAATTTTGACCAAGTTGCTCACGTTTTTGTACTTCATCAGGAAAGACTTCTAAAATCTCTAAAAGGATGGCTGCCTGTAGAGTATCCATACGCCCATTGATACCTAATATTGGGTGATGGTGCTTTCGTTCTTGTCCATGCACACGAATCCAACGGAACTTTTCAGCAAGATCATCGTCATTGGTAAAAAGAGCACCAGCATCTCCATAACACCCGAGGGGTTTTGAAGGGAAAAATGAGGTGCTGCCAATAGTTGATAAATTGCAGGATTTTTTACCCTTGTAGGTAGCACCAAAGCTTTGTGCCGCATCTTCGATAACGGGTAGGTCATATTTTTGAGCAATCGCATTGATGACATCCATATCAGGGCACTGACCGTAAATAGATACAGGCATAATTGCTTTGGTCTTGTCCGTAATGGCAGCCTCTAGCAAGGTCTCGTCCATATTCCAGGTATCTGGACGGACATCCACGAATACTGGCTTGGCTCCAAGCAAAGCAATAACCTCAGCGGAAGATATCCAGGTGTATGGAACAGTAATGACCTCATCCCCTGCTCCAACGCTCAAGGCCATCAATGCAATAAGCAAGGAGTCAGTACCGCTCGACACAGTTATGCAATGTTTGGAACCGGTATATTCAGCTAGTTTTTTCTCCACCTCACGAACTTCAGGGCCAAGGATAAATTGGCCATGATCCATAACTTTTTGGATACGAGCATTAATTTTTTCACCAATAAGTTGGTGACGAGATTTGAGATCAATGAATTGCATATACTAAAGTTGTCCGAGAATTCTTTTAAGATAAAGGCGATCAATTTCATCTTTTTCTCGCAAAGTCTGTTTTGTTTTGAGCATTAGTTCAGCTGAGGCAAAGGGTATTTTTACTCCCTCAAGTTCATGCCACTCAATTTGACTTTCTGCAGATTTGAAATCGATTCCGCATGCACTCCCCATAAGAT
>Ga0206123_10004378_pt1 | contig 11079 bp, 9 predicted proteins | sample Helgoland_Spring_2_FD_160086 | JGI IMG/M metagenome (GOLD analysis project Ga0206123, IMG submission 160086) | Pelagic subsurface seawater microbial communities from Kabeltonne, Helgoland, North Sea - Helgoland_Spring_Bloom_20160316_1 | ecosystem: Environmental > Aquatic > Marine > Epipelagic ... | reverse complement strand
TCAAACCTCGGCAATCCTGGCACCACCGGGCAAGTTTGTTGCCTCATCGGGTCAAAGCGCTGCAGTTGAAGCCGCACCTGGCAGTTTTGTTTCCAACTTCGGACAAACCGCTGCTACTCTGGCGCCTCTGGGTAGCTTTGTTGCGTTGGCAGGCCAGACCACAGCGATCCAGGCTCCTCCAGGTTCATTTGTTGCAAATACCGGTCAGACAGCTGTAACCCAGGCACCGCTTGGTACATTTGTGGCGCTAGCGGGTCAGACCACAGCGACCCAGGCACCAGCAGGATATTATGTTCCGACTGAAGGTGCTGTCGAAGCGATTCCTGCACCCAGGGGATCATTTGTTGCAACGTCCGGTCAATCGTCACCGACCCTTGCGCCTGCAGGCAGTTTTGTTGCCTTCACAGGGGCGTACGCTGCGAACCTGTGTCTTGGTGACTCCAGTTCTTTTATTGGTTCTATTGCCTGTCGGCAAGGAACCCAGGTGGTCGACCATACGGTAAGTCCGGAATTTCAAGGCAGTTCTGAAGCGGCCTACCTTGTGACACCGGGGGGAACTCAATACGACCTGGGTGATTCAAACCAGGGTACCAGTAGTACCTTTGGGTTTCAGATAGATAATCTGTCGATGGATCTTGGATTTGTCAGTCCGTTAACTGACCTCACCATACTTGGGGCTTCATTTTCCGGCGTAGGCGCCAGCTTCTTCTCGCTTCTTGGCTTTAACCCTGGACAGGTACTTCATGAAGGAGGGCAGTATAACTTTGACATTCAACTTAGCGCTCTGTTACCCCAGGACTATAATGTCACCTTCACAATTTTGACTGACCAATTTGCAGCCCTGGGCGCATCGGGAGAAAGTTTCACCTTCGAATTTGTGGGCTCTGTTGTGCAAAGTTCTGTACCCGCGCCGGCGACATTTTTCACCATGGCGGCAGCTTTGTTTGGATTAGGATTGACGCGAATTCGACGGCGTATCAGAAGTCGCAAGCAAGACAGTGTCGATGGTGTTGTGGAGGCTTAAGAAAACCTTTTCCAGTTCTCTCGCCATCTTCATGCCGTTAGTTAAGGCGGAGTCTGCCATGGCTCCGCGTAGTTCAGTTTTGTACTGTGCTATGTGATTTTTGTCCGCCGCTAGCATTCGAGCAATGTTGATGTATTGATGGACATTTTCGGCAATCAATTCGGTTTTACCCAATTGGGATAATATGCCTGCAGTTTGCCTTGATACGGGTCTGATCCGGGGCATGGTTATAACCGGGACACCCATCCAAAGTGCCTCGCAGGATGTCAGCGCACCACTGAAAGGAAACGGGTCAAGCGCGATGTCGATATCGTTGTATTCATCCATCATCTCAGGATGAGTTGATTTGCCCCTCAGTTCAATGCGGTCTGCGCTGATATTATATTGCCTGAACTGGTTCCAGAAATAGTTCTTCGCCTCCTGGTCATCAAAAATTGACCATTTCAAAATAAGCTGGCTGTTTTCAACCTCATGTAATATACGGGCCCAGGTTCGAATAACGTCAGTATTTAGCTTTGCAGTATTGTTAAAGCAACCGAAAGTGATAAAGCCGTTTTTCTCAAGGGGTGAACAAAGTGCGGTCGGCAGGTTGAGCGGGGGTGTGTAACAAAATTGGGAACCTGGCAGCACAACCAGTTTTTCCGAAAAATAGCTTTGGGTCCCCTCGACAACCTGTGCCTCACCCATCAGCACATAGTCCATTTCCGCAACGCCTGTCGAGGCAAAATAACCGAGCCAACTAATCTGAATCGGAGCAGCGCGATAGCTAAAAATATTAAGCCTGCTGCCGCCCGTGTGTCCGCTCAGGTCGATGAGTATGTCGACGTGATCGTCCCTGATAAGTTGCGTCGCTGCCCTGTCATCGAGTTTCTGAATGTTAGTCCAGTTATGACAGTTAGATTTTAGTTTTTCGGTTAATTCATCTTCAATGTGTTGACTTGCATAGAGAGTTGTCCTGATATTTTCTGGGTGAAACCCTGCTAATACCGCCGCAAGAAATATCCCGACCGGGTGCTGGCGGAAATCACCCGACACAAACCCAACCCTCAGGGGTGTTGAATCAGAGTGACTACGTCTTTCAATTTGAGAAACGGGGGCTGGTGCAAGTGCGCCGTAGCCAAGTGCAGCGGTGCGCATTTCTTCACTGGATGCCAGGGGCAAGTACTGAAGATTCATCAGATGATTTTTATGTAGAAAATCTGCCGACGGACTGAACTCCAATGCCTTTTTTAGCAGTGAGTCGGCCTTCTGGACCATACCAAGTTGCTGGTAGCTTAAGGCCAGATTGCTGTAAGCATGGGGCATTGAGTTGTCCAGACCAATAGCGGTAGTGCCGGCTCGAATAGCATCGAAGGGCCGCCCGAGATCCTGATAAACCAGATTGAGCTGGGTCCATGCGATGGCAGACTGATTATGGAATTGTAAGCTTGCCTCTAATTGATCGAGCGCTGCTTCCGGTTCACCGTTCGTTCTGAGTGCATTGGCAAAATTGATCCGTGCGTCGACTGAACCGGGATGGAGCTCTACAGCTGAAGCACCTGCCAGCAATGCCTGGGGCAAGTCGCCATTCAAGTATGCCAGATAACTTAGATTAGACTGTGCAGTTGCATTGTTTGGTTCGAGTTCTACTGCCTGACGACAAATAAAAAGCGCATGAGCAACCTCTCCTTTGTTTAGAGCTTGATGTGCATTGTCGAGCAGTTGCTGAAAATCCATAGTCTAGCTTGTTCCAGTTTCGCATTTGAGTCTCTATGGTGGAGTCATGAGGCTGCCGACGCAAGTCATTGTGTGCTGTTTGATATCATCGATTTCGCAAATCAATCCGACGTTCCCCAGGTAATAAAATAATCAAAGCTGTACAGGCTGTTAGAGCGGGATTTAGACTCGGATTATTTCAGTCAGGAGAATAGAAGATGCCGAAGTTAACCCGGGTAGAACAAACCGCGTTCCTGTCGGAACCGGGTGTACTCATGCGTATTGCCTGTGTACGTGAAGATGGAAGTCCGCTGGTGACGCCAATATGGTTTATCCATAAAGATGGAGCGATTCATTTCACGCCCCGTGAGAAATCCGAGTGGTTTGGATGCCTGAAACATGACCCCAGGGTTTGCCTCTGTATTGACGAAGATGCATTGCCTTATCGCAAGCTGGTCATAGAGAGCAAAGCTGAAATGATTTATGACATTGGTAAAGATGACCAATGGCGTGAACTGTACCGCAACATTGCCAGGCGTTACGTGCCTGCTGAAGAGGCGGAAGCATATGTGAATAATACAATTGATCAACCCAGGGCGCTGTTTAGAGTTGAACTGGATGGTGCAAAAGTAAAAACCTGGAGAATGCCGGTTCCGGGTGAGGAACAAACCGGTATCTGGCACTCACGTTACTATGCAAAAGGCAGTAAATATGGGGATGCTACAGAGGGCTGAATTGGGCTAGAGTAGTGCGAAAGCTAATGTAAGGGAGTTATCAAAATGCCAGAACTGGTAAGCTATGAGGTTGAGGGCAAGATTGCGACTATCAGAATAAATCGCGCTGACAAGATGAACGCGTTGGATGAAGATGTTATCCAGGGGTTGAGAACAGCATTTCGGCGATACGACGCCTCGGAAGAAAGATGTGCAATCTTATGTGCAGCGGGTGACAGGGCCTTCTCGGTAGGCGCTGATATTAAGAGTCCACCGAAAGAAATGTGGCAGGGTGTCCCCGGCGTCGGCGTGATCACCAATAAACCGATCATCGCGGCGGTGCAGGGCTATTGCATTGGCGGTGCTTATATATTGGTGCAAATGTGCGATCTGGTGGTTGCTGCAGATAATACTGTTTTTAAATATCCGGAGGCTCAGGTAGGGTTCACCGGTGGACTGATTGCCGGTTGTGCTGCTCGAATTCCGCATAAGATTGCAATGGAGTTTATGTTGTTAGGTGAGGACCTTCCGGCCCAACGAGCATATGAAGTGGGCATGGTTAACAAGGTTGTACCCCTGGGTGAGCAGATGAATGCAGCGATGGCTTATGCCGCCATTCTGGCGGTTAGCGCGCCCCTGGTTGTTGAAACAATTAAATCTCTTGTTGCCGATACGGTACCACGAGGTCCGGCAGAAATTTCTGCGCTAGCGCGCGATAAGTTGCTCATTGTTAAAGACAGTGAAGATGGCGCAGAGGGCAGGGCTGCATTTAAAGAAAAGCGCACACCCGATTTCAGGGGAAAGTAATTTGCCAGGCGTTATGGTAACAATTGGCATTGAGACTGTTGGTATTTTGGACAAGAGGTTTTAAATGAAAGCCAGTATACGTTGGATAGAAGATGCAATGTTCATTGCAGAATCGGAAAGTGGTCACGTGGTTGCGATTGATGGACCGCCCGCGTCCGGAGGTAGAAACCTCGGGGTTCGGCCGATGGAGATGGTCCTCATGGGTATGGGTGGCTGCACCAGTTTTGATGTGATGACCATGCTGAAGAAAGCACGGCAGCAAGTCACCGACTGTGTTGCAGAACTTGATGCACAAAGATCAGAAGATATCCCCAGCGTTTTTACCAAAATCCATATTCATTTTGTCGTAACGGGCAAGTCCCTTAAGGAATCTCAGGTAAAGAGAGCGATTAACCTGTCCGCAGAAAAATACTGCTCAGCATCTATCATGTTAGGTAGAGGTGGGGTCGAAATCACTCACGATTACGAGATAATAGATATGACCTAGCAGGTGACAGGGTTTGGTATCGCATTCGCTCATTTTAATTGTAAAAGTTGAGTAAATAAGTCCAGCAATGCAGCACGGGACCTATATGGTCAGTACGATGATCAACAACAGCCTGCCGGTTTATGGCGTGCTTGATGAATTGAAACAGGCTCTCCACCTTAATGACCAGGTCATGCTGCAGGCTCCTCCCGGTGCAGGAAAGACGACGGTTGTGCCTTTGGCATTGATGGACCAGGATTGGTTAGGTCACAGTAAAATACTGGTGCTGGAGCCCCGGAGGATTGCGACCCGGGCCGCTGCACTTCGAATGGCGGAAACCCTCGGCGAAAAAGTGGGTGAAACGATTGGTTACTCGATGCGACTTGAGTCGCGGGTGAGTAAGCAAACAAAAGTTCATGTTATTACCGAAGGCATCCTGACTAAAATGTTAATGGATGACCCTGAACTGTCGGGGGTTGGGCTTGTCATTTTCGATGAATTTCATGAACGATCGCTCGATGCAGACCTTGCCTTAAGTCTCTGTCTAAAAAGCCGTGAGATTTTTCGGGCGGAACCACTTAAATTACTGGTAATGTCGGCAACGATGGACAGTGACCGGATTGCCGGAATTATCGGTGCGCCGGTTGTCGCAAGCGAAGGCAAACAATATCCAGTTGACCTGGTTTACGGCCAGCCGGCAAAGCGCTTCGAAAAAATAGTAGACAGGACTGTAGCGACAATAAAACGCGCGGTCGAAGAGAATCCTGAAAGCAGTGTCCTGGTGTTTTTGCCCGGAGAAGGCGAGATCCGCCGCGTGCTGGAGCGCCTGTCTGAGGACCTGATGATCCGGTCGACGGGTGTAGAAGTGCTCCCGCTGTTCGGTAATCTCAGTCAGCAAGCGCAACAGTATGCCATTGCACCGGGCCACAGGAAGATAGTCCTGGCGACCAATATCGCCGAGACCAGCCTGACCATAGAAGGCGTTGATGTCGTTGTCGACAGCGGTCTGGTGAGGGTGCCAGCATTCGACCCGGCTTCCGCGATGACGCGACTTTCAACATTGCGTATATCCAGAGCTTCCAGTATTCAGCGTGCAGGGCGAGCTGGCAGGTTGAGACCGGGAAAATGTTACCGGCTATGGTCTGCATCACAACAACAGGAGCTTGCACTTCATTCTAACCCTGAAATTACTAACGCTGATCTCTTGCCAGTTGCGCTTCAGTTATTGCGTTGGGGAATTGACAGTCCGGAGGAGTTGACCTGGATTGACCCGCCTGCTGAAGGCCCCTTTCAGCAGGCCAGGGATACATTGGCTGCCCTCGGTGCGATTACCAGCGTTGATAAAAGTGTGAGGCTGACTGCCCATGGTGAGCGGATGTCTGAGCTTGCTGTGCATCCAAGATTAGCCCACATGTTGTTAATGGGTTGCAATCGCAAGCTGAAGCGAACAGCAACTTTGCTCGCCGCGGTATTGTCAGACAGGGATCCTTTTGATGATCCGGATATGATGCTGCGACTGACTGTACTAAATGATGAGATCGCTTGTCCCCGGGGTCGTGAAGGCTGGAAGCTTCGGACCCAAAAATTGGCGAAACAGTTTGAGGCGCAATTGGAACGGCAGGCAGTCATCGACTCCGAGTCGCTATCACTGACGCCAGTAGAGGCCGTGGCATATTTGCTGGCCTGTGCATTTCCCGATCGCATTGCACGAAAACGTCATTCTGCTGGTTATCAACTCGCCAATGGCAGAAGTGCCAGCCTTGCAAAAGGGAGTCTTGCCGGGAAAGATCAGTGGTTAGCGGTTGCAGAGGTCAGCGGCTTGTCTAAAAGCAACGGAGATATTATTCGCTCCGCTGCCCCTCTGAAGCAAAGTCTGTTTGATGGTCCCCTTTCTTCAGTTGTTGTAAAGCAGGAAATTGTTGAATGGGACAAAAAAGCAAACAGGTTTGTTGCGGAAACCAGGAACACCATCGGTGAATTGATATTGTCGAGAACCAGGCTTGAACCAGTGCCCGTCGCGGCGAAAAGAAAAGCGTTGATCAATCATTTGCATGACACAGGTCTCAATGACCTGCACTGGACCAAAGAACTTCGGCAGTGGCAGGCGCGTGTGCAACTGGCTGGCACTTCAGACAAGAGTTTACCCGACCTCTCGGATGCGCACCTGCTTGAAACGCTCGACATCTGGCTGGCACCCTTTCTCGATACTGTGACCCGGCCAACGGATTTCAAAAAGCTCGATTTGGTCCAAATCCTGCATTCACGACTAAGCTTTGATCAGCACAAGCTGTTGGCAAAGTCAGTGCCAGAAAGAATTAGTGTGCCTTCTGGTTCCAGGGTGCGACTGGACTATACGCAATATCCACCTGTCCTCGCGGTTAAGCTGCAGGAATTGTTTGGCATGTCACAGACCCCCTCGGTGCTGCGGGGCGAATTGCCTGTGGTGATTCACTTGCTGTCACCCGGGGGACATCCCCTGCAGGTGACCCAGGATTTGCCTCACTTTTGGCGAAATACCTACCAGGATGTCAGCAAGGATATGCGGGGGCGCTACCCCAGGCATCCCTGGCCCGAAGACCCGCTAACGGCTACTGCCACCGGGAAAACCAAACGAGCGTTGGCGAAAGTTACTCAAGGAAAGTAAGCCTGGCCAGTTATTCAGCGTGGTTGATCCGTGACAATTTGATAAAACAGCTTGTCTACTGTTGCCGCGGCATCAAGATGTCGGAAAGGGAATGTGTGGGTCAAAAATATGCCATGAAAATCCAGTTCAGGGTCAAACCAGAAATGGGTATTGGTGGAACCACCCCACCACATCTTTCCCGAATGGCTACCACCGAAGGCTTTTGCTTCATCTATAAGGCTGGCAAACCCGTAAGAGTAACCGTTTCCTGGTAAAATTTTACCAATTGCCTGGGTCTGGTTGCTCTTCAAAAGTGACGCGGTCCCAGGTTCAAGTATGCGGACGCCATCGAGAGTGCCACCGGCCAAAATCATCCTTAATAAACGTGAGAAATCCCGACTGTTACTGACCAGGCCCCCATTGCCAAACATGTCCCAGCCACCTCCTCCGGAGATTGCCCGGGGCGCAATCAAAAACGGCGACTGTGTCGATTGTTCGATACAGACCAGGTCATCCTTGCTGCGAGAATAAAAATTGGTGAGGTCGGATTGGCGATCTTGTGGAACCGTAAAGAAGGTATTTGCCAGGCCCAATGGATCAAATAGCGCGTCCTTAAAAAACTGTTCAGCATTGACCCCTGTGATAACTTCAATGATTGCTCCAATCAGATCATGACCCAGGCCATAAGTTACTGCGGTCCCCGGTTCAAATTCCATGGGGACCGTGCTTAATCTGGCTGCCCAATCTCGCAAGCTAAAGCCATGGCTCCAGTCCAGGCCAAATTTGTTGGTGGAGTCAAGCAGGCCAGCGGAACTTAACGCTGATTGGTAAGGTTCATTGTCTCCGTAGGCGAAGCCATTACTGTGTCTAAGCAAGTCGAGAATTGTCAGGGTTCTGGTCGCCGGTATGATATTTCCGGCTGAAGTGAATACATCAGGGGATTGATATTCTGGCAGGTACATCGAAACCGGATCCGACAGTTGAACCAGGCCCTGATCTACCAATTTAAGAAATGCGACAGAAACAAATATTTTGCTCGCAGAGGCGAGTCTGAAAATACTTCGATTATCGAGGAGTATCGCATTTTCCACGTCCCCGTATCCGAAGTAGCTTTCATCCAGCAGGGTTTGCCCCTGCATTGCGAGGATAGCGACACCCGGAAGCTGGCGTTGATCCACCCATGTCGAAATTTTCTGATGTAAACTATCGAGTAATATTGAAGGGGTTGTCATGGATTATATCCCGTATAGTTCCTGCCAAGAGTTTACCTATTTTGGAAAGAGAAGCATTGAAAGTTAGTGTTCAACAATATCAATGTGATCAGGCGTAGCGCAATGAAGTGTCCATGCGGAAAAGCGTTAAGCTATCGAGATTGCTGCCAGTTACTTCATCGAGGAATCGACAGGGCCAGCAGTGCGGAACAACTCATGAGATCCAGGTTCAGTGCCTTCGCAATGGCGGAGTATCAATACCTGATAGATACACATCATCCCGATACTCGTGGCTCGCTGTCAGTCTTGACACTGTTTGATAGTAACAAGTCAATCGCCTGGTTGGGTCTGAATGTGTTATCAGCCACTGCTCAGGCTGTCAGCTTTCAGGCGTATTTTCAATCAATCGACAAAAGCTCAGACACATCGTCGCAGGCTGGAGAAATTCAGTGCCTGCATGAGCATTCCAGATTCGCGCAGGAACATGGTCAATGGTATTACATTGATGGCGAGTACAATCCAAAATTGGCTGTATTACCTGGTCGCAAGGAGCCTTGTTTTTGTGGCAGCGGGAAAAAGTTCAAACATTGCCATGGCAAGCAGGCTTAAACTCCACCCAATGCGTCGGCGGTATCGTAATCATCGAATTCATCGGGTTCGGCTTCTTCCATTTGCTCCAGCAAGTTTATAGCGAGCCCAACATAATCTGAATCCGTGATAATACCGACCAGTTTTCCATCACTGGTCACCGGCAGGGAGCCAATTTTATATTTTTGCATGACCAGGGCTGCTGATCTCATATCGTCAGCTTCCGAAACGGTATACATATCCCGTCTCATGATGTCGGCAAGGGTTGTGTCGCTATTTTTAGTTGCCAGTAAGTCACGTTGTGTAATTAATCCCAGTAGTTCACGGGAATCATCCACAATCGGAATGTGTCGAACACGATGTTCTTTCATTAGTCGCGCTGCATCAGTCAGGGTGTCTTGCTCTTGCAGGGTAAAAAGGTCGGTCGTCATAATTTCGCTGATGTTTAACATATTGCTTGTCTCCAAATCAGATTGAAGCATAACAGAGACTGGTGAATCCGGGTTGATAAGGATCAATAACCGCAAGAATCCTGCAGTATAGGATAGTTTGCGGTATTGTTTCAGTGGCTGGATCTAAACGGATAAATATCAGGATCAACCTTAATCAGAGTAGGGAGATAGTGAACATGATGAAGTTATATATGAGTGGAAATTCGCCTTATGCCCGGCGAGCGCGGTTAGCGATTCGTGGTTGTGGGTTGCTGGCGCAGGTAGAAGAGATTGCAATCAAAGGATTTGACAGCTTGCCCGTTGACGCTCCCGGTGGAAAAATCCCCACGCTGGTTACGGAATCCGGCGTTGTCATTTCTGAGTGTATTCTTATTGGGCGGTACCTGGACGATCTCGCCGGTGGCAAACTGATCCCTGCTGATCCAGCGAAGAAGCTGGATTGTTATGCAGTTGAGTCCGTCGCATCGGTATTGATGGATTCACTGTTTGTTCGTTCCATGGAGAAAAATCATAGGGATGAAGAAAGCCGCTCACCTCTGGTCCTAAAAAAGGAAGCTGCCCGCTCTGCTCGCTGTTATGACCGACTTGAGCAAATGCTAACGGACGGTGCCACGGACATGACATTTGCGTCGATCGCGGTGATTTCAAGTCTGGGTTATGCAGACTGGCGTAACGCTGAAGATAATTGGCGAGAAAACAGGCCCCGTCTGACCGCATTCTATGACCAGATGATGTCGTTACCTGCGTTCGCCGAAACCGCGCCAAATTACTAACCATGTGTAGAGCACAGTGTGTAGAACACAGTGTGCAATGAGCAATCTATATGATCTCGATTGATAGAATCGGAACTGTCACAAATAAGTTGGGCGAAGGACCCGTGTGGGATCTGGACACCCAGTCACTATATTGGGTTGATTCATACGCGGGCGAGATTTTCAGGTTGTGCCCGGGTGCTGGTGTTACGACGGCGGAACCGGACTCATGGTCCGTTCCGGGTATGATCGGAAGTCTTGCGGTGATTGATGACCACAGACTTATCGTCGCACTCCAGTCGGGCTTTCATTTGCTGGATCTTAAAACAGGGCAACTTGATGCTGTGGTTGATCCTGAACAAGGTATGCCGGAAACCCGGTTCAATGATGGCAAAACTGATAGGGCGGGTAATTTTCTGGCGGGCTCCATGGGAATCAAAATCCGGGACCGGGCGCTGGGTGCCCTATACCGTCTTAATGGGAACCTCCAGCTTGAGACTTTGGAAGACGATGTGATCGTGGCGAATGGACCCTGCTTTAGTCCCTCGGGAGATATACTCTATTTTAATGATGGTCGGCGGCGGGTGTTGGCCTATGACTACAGCCCGACTGGCCCCTTAACAAACAAAAGAGTTATTTTTGAAGGGGCAAATTTTGATACCGGGTCCGATGGCGCAACTGTCGATAGTGATGGCAATTTATGGCTGGCACTGACGGGTTCGAGTGAAATCGGCATGATCAGCCCGCA
>Ga0206123_10004377_pt1 | contig 11084 bp, 8 predicted proteins | sample Helgoland_Spring_2_FD_160086 | JGI IMG/M metagenome (GOLD analysis project Ga0206123, IMG submission 160086) | Pelagic subsurface seawater microbial communities from Kabeltonne, Helgoland, North Sea - Helgoland_Spring_Bloom_20160316_1 | ecosystem: Environmental > Aquatic > Marine > Epipelagic ... | reverse complement strand
ATAAGTTTATATTTAGTAAAAATTTTAGTTACTTATTAATTAATTTATTATTATTTTGTAGTTAAAGTTAACCCTTTAATTTTATATTGTTTTTGTAGTTGTTAAAATCTATTAAAAAAAAGAATGCTTTTTGATGTAGCCGTACAAAGATTGGTTATTAGTTTACCTAAGCCTTATATCTTTAGCTGAATTGAAAGATTGTTCAGTCACATGGGGAATGAAAAATACCCCACCGTTGGCAGCAGTGGAGAATATTGGTCAATAAACGAAAGTTTGAACCAGGGTTTTGTGGGGATGAAAAGTCTTTAGGACTGTGAAAGCCAAGGTGGCCGTAAAGTTCGTGCGCAGAATAAAACAATGATTTTAAGTCTGAAGAGAACCCCGGGCTAACAAGGTGCCAGCAGCTGCGGTAATACCTTGACGGGGGAGCGTTACTGGTCATTACTAGGCGTAAAGTGTGGCTAGACTGTTTAGGTAGTTGTGGTAAAAATCAAGGGGATATCAAAGCTTGACCACAAAACCCTAATACTAGAGAAATTAAGAAGTTAACAATACTTATATTCTAGAGATAAAATACTAAAAGAGTATAAAGATTTTCAAATGCCACGGCAGTTAACTATTAATATATCTGACGTTGAACCACTAAAGTATAAGTATCGAATAGGATTGGAGACCCTAGTAGTTTATACTATGAATCAATGGATATTATATGTTTAAGATCTAACTTAAGTGTAAAAGCTAACGCGTAAATATCTCGCCTGGGGAGTAAGGCTGCAAAGGTTAAACTTAAAAAGATTGGCGGGAGTTTGTATGAACGGTGGAGCGTGTGGTTTAATTCGATAATCCGCGTGTAATCTTACCAATGTAAAAATAAATTTAAAACAACTTCTAACGGATTAGGTTGAAAATTTATTTATAGGTACTGCATGGCTGTCGTCAGTTCGTGTTGTAAAATGTTATATTCAGTTATTGAACGAACGCAACCTTTTTTATAAGTTTTATAAGTTTATTATTTTTGAAGGAACTTAATTTTTATGCTCAAAAATATCACTTATTTCTTATATTATTATAAAGCAAACGGTTAATCTCTAATTATTGTAATAAATTATTAGTGGTTTTTGTTTATTTTATGGAAGTTAAGGAGAAGTCAAGTCATTATGGTCTAAATATGTTGGGCTACACATGCGCTACAAGGGTAAATACAGTGAGATACGACAGTGAAAACTAAAGTAAATCTTTAAAAATTATCTCAGTTCGGATTGTAGGTTGGAACTCACTTACATGAAGTCGGAATCGTTAGTAATCGTAAATTAGTACGTTACGGTGAATGATTAATCAAACTTTGCACACACCGCCCATCACGCCCGAAGAGTTGTCTCGGCTGGATATCTTTATTGATGAATTTAAAAGGCTTTAAATTACTTTATGTATTTTGTGTAATACCTTTAATTAAGCTTTTAAAAACGGCTAAAATAAATTTTGTTGGTAGATGAAAGACGAGGTGGTAATTTGGGCGAAGTTGACACAAGGTAATAGTAGGGGAACCTGCTGTTGGATTACACATAATTTAATTTTTAATAAATTTATTTATTTCAGTAATTTTGTAAAGTAATTTACTTAAAATTAAGATACGTAGCATTAAGGGGATGCCTAGATGTTAAATTAGTAAAGAAGTGGAAATTCTATAGTTATCATAAGTATCGGATCTACTAGGATTGATAACAAAAATAAATCTAAAAAAGTGAAGTGAAACATCTCATTAACTTTTTATTTATAAAATCAACTGAGATTGGGTTAGTAGCGGTGAGCGACTATCCAAAAGCCCTACCATAAAAAATTGGAAAATATTTTTGAAACAATAACCATAGGGGTGCAAGTCCCGTAAAACCAATTACAGGAGTATAGTTTAGTGGTAGAACGGTGGTCTTCAAAACCATATGTGTGGGTTCGATTCCTTCTACTCTTGTCAATGTTTAACCTAAATCCTTTAATTAAATTAAAAAATAAATTTTTGTCAGACGAAAAACAAAAATATTTTAACCGCTTAAGTTTTAATAAAACACGGTCTCAGCAAAATTTTTGATATTTCAAACAGTTAAAAAAACAAAATGTAAGTAAAACAATAAATCGTAGTTTTTTAAAATACTTACGAAAAGTTACGTTAAAAAAACAAAATTACACCCAAACTACTTTACGTCAAAAAGCTAATAAATATTTAGTTGGTAATGACTCTATTAACTATACATCGTTACAAACAGTTTCCAACTATAAGTATAACTCTTTAACAACCTCCTTGTCTCTCTTTACAAATTTACAAACTGTAAAACGTTTTACTTTAACATCTGTAGACTGTTCAATACTGTCTTATTGTTTAATAAACTATATCCAAAAATTTGTTAGTGAAAAAAAAACTTCATTACTTACTAGTTATAATTTAACTACTACGACCTCTTTCCATTTCTATAAACCAAGTTTAAGTATTAAAACGTCTGCAAGTTCTAATAGTAACAATTCTCTTTATAAAAGCTCGGTTTACTGAATTTCGCAACCTATTATTTTTGATAGTAATAGAAAATTAACACAAAAAAGTCATTTAACTTCTTTACTTAACCTTCCGTTAGTTCTTCACTTTTCTCGTCAATCGTCTTTTTTTAACTTTACTAAAGATACTGTTACAAGGTTTTTTCCTAAAGGTGTTATGGAATTTTGATCTAAAAACTTTTATATTTTAAATAGGAATACGAAAGCTTATAACCTAAAAGGAGGTACTTTACGAAAACTTTTATTTAAAAAGGAATCATCGTTAACCATCACCGACCTTCAATCTTTATTACTTAATTCTAACGGTTTAGAGAATAATTTAAATTACACACCTTTGTCTAAAGTTAGTAACTTTTCTAAAAATTCCCTCTTATTTTCTAAATTAAGTAAAAAATTCCTCCTTAAAGAGAAGACGTTTTTATCTTTAATAAAAAAACAAAAAAACGTAAAACTAACTAAGAAAAAAATTAAGAAAAAAATTTCAATTCTTTTTCAATCTCTAAAAAGTACATATACTTTTGAACGAAAAACTTCTGTAAAATCGTTTAGTACGATTACTCAAAACGCTTCAAATTTAACCCTTGACTTATTTTTTAAGAATACAAATTTATTATCTTACGTTTTTACGAATTCGATATTATTTAAATATCTTTTCTCTCTTACTTCAAACCAACTTCAAATTTCATCGCCTGTTTTAATGTTTAACCTTAGTAACAACTATTTCCCAACTAATAATTCACTATTTAATAAATCTAACATTGTTACTTTCCACTCATTTAATTACAAACTTAAACGACGTGTTTTAAAAGCCTTTACTTATGATACTTTTTCTCCTAACGTTACTATGTGGTATTACCATACAATAATCCGGTTTATTGAAAACTGTACAGGTAAAAAAGTTTATTTAAAATTCAATCCGTTTATCGAAAATTCTTTAACCTTCAATGATTTATCTAGATGTTATATTTGAGCACGAAGAGTTGTTCGTTTTCAAAAAGTTTTAGGGCCTAGAATGTTTCTTAGAGAATCTTTAAAGATTATCAACGTAGCAATTCGTTATCGGGATCCAACCTTTTTAGCGAATTGGATTCGTGCAATGTTAAAGAGAACAAATTTTTATAAGTACAAACCCTTATTTCGTTACTTAAAGTATGTTTTTACTCACTTATTTCAAGGTTATTTTAAAGACCTTGGTTTTAAAGGAATAAAATTAAAACTAAAAGGTAAAATTTGTGTCGCCGGAAACGCTAGAACTCGAACCTTGTTTTATAGAGTTGGTAACACTACTCACTCAACTTTTGATAATAGAGTTGTTTACGATCTTAGTTATATTAATACTTTTACAGGAGTTTTAGGTTTTCAACTTTGATTCTATTATTAAAGTGTAAAACCTTAAATAAATATATATTTAATAAATTGATACAAAAAAAAACTTTTCGTAAAAATTGACAATTTACTACAAATTCCGTACTTCATGAAGAAAATTACCCACTAAAACAAAAAATTATAAATACACTGTTTTTTACCTGTAGCCAACTACTTTTTATTTCTAGTTTTATAGGTAGTATGAATCAGTCATCTATTACTCTTGAAAATAAAAAATCTTTGTTCTGTAAAATCTTCGATTTGGTTTATAGTAACCCTATTTTAGACTCTGTTTTTGGAGATTTTTCTTGTGAATTATCTTCTGTTTCCTCAGAACTTGTAACCTATTTGAATATTTTATTGTAAAGTATTTAAATATAATTCTGCGCATGTAATTTTGCAGTCGTTTATGAGTAAATTGTAAAATGTAATTATACGATTGAATATTAGAAATTCAATTCTAAAGGCTAAATAATTTAATATCGATAGTGAGTAGTAGTGTGAACGAAAGGTGAAAAGATATAATAAAAGAAATGTGAAGAGGCCCTGAAACTTAATGTATAACCTGTTAAAGCTTACGTAATAACGTACCTTTTGCATAATGGGCTAGTGAGTTAATAAAAATAGCAAGCTTAATTATTAGTAGGCGTAGTGAAAACATTTAAAGTTATTTTTATTAAACCCGAAACTAACCGATCTAATTATGAACAAGCTGAAGGTTTTACTGGAGGGCTGAACCCGTGAATGTTGCAAAATTCTGGGATGATTTGTAATTAGGGGTGAAAGGCCAATCAAGGTTAGTGATAGCTGGTTCTCTGCGAAAAATATTTAAGTATTGTGGATTTGATTGTTTATTTTAGGGTAAAGTTATCTTTAAATAACGTAATTGAATATTTGGCAAAATTTCGAGAAACTTAAAATATAAATAAATTAATAAATCTAATCAGACATAGTTGCGCAAAGGTAATATGTCAAAAGGGAAACAGCCCAGATTGGTAAATAAGGTGCTTAATACTTGTTAAAATGAAAAAAGTTTAATTATTATATTACTTAGGGGATAGGCTTGGAAGCAGCCATTCATTAAAAAAAGAGTAACAGCTTACTAAGTTAATATGGTACAATGATATAATGTACAAGTAGTAATTAAGCTTTGATAATGTAGAGGCGATAAAACAAGTAACCGAATTTCCAAAAAGACAAATATTTGTCTTTGGTAGCAGAGTGTTTTGTAATTTATTGAAGATTAATTGTTAAATTAGTTGGAAAAATCAAAATCAATTATACTAGTATGAGTAACGTTAAATAACGTGAGATTCGTTATCGCTGAAAACCCTAAAGTTAGATTACAAGGGAAATCCGTAATCTGAATACGTACCCCCTTAAAAAATGACTAACGTCGAATGTTTAATGGGTAATAAACCTATTTTTACTTTGTTTAAAATCCTCTTTTAGGTAATTGTTCTAATTGTAAAACATAACTTAATTTTGATAATAAGAAACTTAATGCTTATAAATTAATGTAACTTAGTTTAGTGTTGCCTACCGTGTATTGATACTGCTGTACTGTAAACTAGGCTACTTTAATTTATTTTAAGTTAATTAATATTAAATTTTACTACCCCTTTGTCGTAATTTGATAAACAAAAATTCTTTCGAGTACGTCAATTGAATATGAATAAAGGTAATTGGTAAATCTTGTTAAATGTGTTAGATTTTTTAAATAAACAAGAAATAATTTAGGTCTAGTAACTTTTTAACTTTTTAACTTTTTAGTATTAAAGTCGTCATTGTTGTTTAACTTTAATACTAAAATTTATAAAAAGAGTAACATCACTGTTTTTAAAAAAAACTAGAATCAAGTATATTAAAACTGACACTGGTGGGTAGGTTGAAAATACTAAAGCGATGAAAGAATGTGGTTGAAGGAACTCGGCAAATTAACCCTGTAACTTCGGGAGAAGGGGGAGAATTTTTAAAGAAATGAGGTTATTGACGAAAGTACAATAAACTCGCTTTTAAATTCTAACAAAAAAGAGGAGGTAGCGACTGTTTAATAAAAACACAGGACTCTGCTAAATTTCATAATGATGTATAGAGTCTGACGCCTGCCCAGTGCTGTAAGGTAAAAAACTAAAAGTAACCGCTTTTAATTTAAGCCCCAGTAAACGGCGGCTGTAACCCTGACGGTCCGAAGGTAGCGAAATTCATTGGCGGGTAAGTTCCGTCCTGCATGAATGGCGTAACGACTGCCTCACTGTCTCCAGCTACAATTCAGTGAAATTGAAAACTAGGTGAAAATGCCTAATATGAGCAGCGGGACGGAAAGACCCTATGCACCTTTACTAGAACCTTATATTATACTAAAGTTTAGTAATAGACGGAAAAAGTTTATCTTTGTTTACCGTCCCTACTAAACTTTAGTTTTAAACAAACTTTAAATATGTTGTTTGTAATATTGTAAGGATGCTAGTTTCACTGGGGCGGTGACCTCCTAAAAAGTAACGGGGGTGTGCAATGGTTTAATAAAGCATGTTCTTATGCGAGTATTATAATGGATTAAATTAAACTTGATTTTTAAATAAACAAATTTAAAAAGGGTGAGTAATATCGCCTGCCATAGTGACCCGATAGTAACAAATTTTTATTGAAAAAGCTATCGATTAACGGATAAAAGGTACGCTAGGGATAACAGGCTAATAATTCTTGAGAGTTCCCATCGATGGAATTGGTTGGCACCTCGATGTCGGCTCATCATATCCTGGTTGAGAACAATCTTCCAAGGGTCGGTCTGTTCTACCGTTAAAATGGTACGTGAGCTGGGTTTAGAACGTCGTGAGACAGTTTGGTCCCTATCTGCTGTTAAGTTGAAAAGAAATAGACCCTTGCTTTAGTACGAGAGGACTGGGATAGACTAACCGATGGTCTGGCGATTATTGTAATTATGTAAGTCGCTAAGCTAAGTTGGGAGCAGATAATTACTGAATTCATCTTAAGTAAGAAGCTACACTATTTATTTTCTTATAAACGCATTCTAGACTAGAAGTATTATATATCTTAAATGAGAAAGGTTTGAGCCTTGGAGTTTATTTTTATATAGCGTTGATATCTAATTAAACGAGTAAACGCACAAGCTGTGCAACTTTTAATTTTTATAAGTCGTACGTATGTACATTTCTCATTAAATGAAACTTTCTATTAATAATAAAATTTTCACAACAACTTTTAAAAAAATAAAATTTTATAATCTTATTATTAAAGTTTTACTTAATCAAAATTTAACCCTTACTAATTCACTGCAATATTTAACATTACAATATATATCAAATTTAACTCAATTAAATAAAACTTCTTTTTCAAAGTATGTACAACCATTTAATTTTTCTACCTCTTCTCGTTCCCTTTTCCAAAAAAACGATTTTACCAGTACTTCATTAAAACACAAAAATTTTTTAAAGAATTACTCTTTAGACTCTGTAGAAAGTTTAGAAAGTCTAAAACTTTTCCAACTCTTTTTAAAATTAACTTGTAGTCAACCTTTTTTTTACTCAAAGCAACATTACGCGTATCGTCTTTTATTTAGTAATTTAAACCCGAACGAGTTACTCTATGTTGATTTAGGGAAAGCTTTTTCGCGGTGAGCGTCTACACAATCTCTTTTAGTGAATTTATTTTATTATGATATAAGGATACTCTCATTTGGAAGTAAACTTTTAAGTAATGAGATACTTTCATTGAATTGAAAATTAGCAACACCAAACCTTTTATCTCATTCTACTTTTAATAAATCGTTTTTTTTTACTTCGGCTAAAACAGGACCACTTTATTCTAAAAGCTTTTTAAGATTATCAAAGTTTAAAATTGAAAATGCGTTTGTATTTGATCTTAACTTTCATCAACGTACAATTTTTTTTTTACGACGTTATAAATTTTTTACTTTAGGGATAGTCGCTTCTACTCAAAACCCTTGACTATTAGATTATTCAATACCCGTTTTCAGTTCCAATATTTTAACTCAATACTATTTCATAAAACTTTTTTTATATACTTTTTCAACCTCACGTCACTTATATTTTAGTAATTGTAAGTCTTTATGACTTAAGCTTTACTTTTAAATCTTAATGAAATTTACTTTTTACCTCAATTTATTTTCAACCTTTATTTACTACTCTATTTACTTACCTCTTGTTTTACACGTCACTACATTAAATTTCTCCCTCTCCCACTCTATATTACAACTTACTTTTTTCTGAAAAGTTGCAAATTATGCAGACGCTTACTGATTCTTGTATAGTAGTAAATCGTTACTTTATGTTACTAGAAATATTTAAAATCACTTGGAAGCTAGCTTAATCGGTAAAGCCCTAAACTTTGGATTTAGTGAGTATAGGTTCGAGTCCTATGCTTCCAACTCAATGAATACTATATTACCTTATGTCTACTTATTAAATCAGTTAAAATTTGCTGTTGCAAAAAAAAATTATTTTTTTATCGTACGTTCTTCTACTAAAATAAAACCTCTTTTACAGCTTTTTTACAAACTAAATATTATAAGACGATTTACTTTTAAATCATCAAATCTTTGTTATGTTTTCCCCAATTATAGTCGTATTAATAAACCTATCCGTTATATTAAAAACTATTATAGAAGCGTTAACCCGATCTCTTTAAAAAAACATTCTTTATTACTTATGAGAAGATCATTAGGGGCTGCGACATTAATTTTAGAAACGAGTTGTGGGGTTTTAACTCATCAAAACGCTTTAAAATTAGGTATAGGTGGGACTTTAGTTTTCATTATTTTTTAAACTACTTGTTTATTTTTGGCCTCTTTCGCTATTAACCCTAAAGTTCGATTTACTAATTTAAATTTTTATACTTCTCCTGAATCTGTTTTATTTGTTTTACGTAAAAGAGTTAATCTTATCTTCTTCTTTTGAGCAGCTGTTGCTTTATTACTTTATAGTATTATTTAATTACGTTAACTTGTTACGTTATGATGTTCGTCAAATCTGCAAAACTTCTAGGGCTCGCTTTAGTGTTTTTCCCAATTACTGGATGTGCAATCGGGACTGGAATTTTATTCGCATCCCTTTGTAAAGCTGTTGCTTACAACCCAGAAGCTGATAGTGCTATTTTCGTTTACGCAATTCTTGGATTTGCTTTAATTGAAACTTTCGCTTTCATGTTATTTGGAGCTGCAGGACTTATTCTTGTTTATTAGAATTTAGCCTTTGTTTAAGTAAGTTAACGCTTATTATTATTTTCAATGCAATTTTTTACTACCTCAAACCAGACCTTATTTTCTATAACCAATTCAACCTCACATTATTTTTATAATGTTACCACTTTTTTAACTACAAAAACTACTAAACTTGCTTTAGTTTTTAAAGAAACTTTAGGAGACGGTTTTTGACTACTCTTAGGGTTATTTTTAGTATTTTCTGCGGACGTTATTATTATCGACGATGAACCTTTATGAGAGCCTATCGAATGAAGTATGGTTCAGTCTTGAATCTTATTTATTTTTATGTTTGGTTGAATCGCTGAAAACTTAGTTGTTAGCCGTTACGGTAGTTATACCGGACGTGATAAAAGAGTTTGATTTGCTTGATATAAAACCTTCTGACTTATTGATATGTGATACGTTTTAAGTTTTGGTGCAGCAACTCTCTTCGTTATTGTACCTTTTTATTACGAGGTTAACTATTTAATGTGTTTTACTTTATCTTGATGAAATTGGTACTCTCGAGTATTTTTCTTTAAATTTTTAATCGTATACACTTGAGTTTTGTTTCTCGCATACTTATTACAAATTAATCTTAGATGATTTAATTGAAAAAAAACATTTTTTTTCGTAGTTGTTATAAACTTATTCTTATCTTATTTACTTTACACTCATTTTTTCATGTCTTTTTTTAGTTATTTTACAAATGCGAATTGGTATAATAAAACTAGAATGGTAGACTATGTTCAAATTAGTCATGAACCTAATAAGTGATCTTGAGGAAATAAAAAACGAGACCACTTCTCTTATCATACTTCCAAAACGGTCTTTTGATTTAAAAACGATGGTCCTATGGCAGCTTCTTTTATGATGTTTCATTTCTTCTTCTTCTTCTCATTATTAGCGCTTTCTTTGTATTGAGTTGTTTTATTAAGACGTACGTACGTAATTCAAGAAGTTACTTATACTTATACAACGTACGCTGTCTCTTCTTTAAAGCAATTCTTCTACTTCTTCTTACTCCTATACCTATTTATTTTCATGAGTTATATCGTTACTTATTGACGATTTCCGGTTGAATACTCTTGAATTTTAGGATCTTATTCGTGATTTTCAAACTTTTTCCTAATCGTACAAGATTATTTATGATTTCTTTTAAATATCTAAAATAGATACCTTCTTATATTTAAAATATTGAGTGAAAGTGGTTTACTTATCGCATTATTTTCTGTACTATTTACTTTATTTGTAGTTCTAACTGAACGAAAACTTTTAGCTTACGCGATGCGTCGTATGGGTCCAACTTTAATGGGACGAAACGGTGCTTTCCAAATCGCATTAGATCTTTTTAAACTTTTAACTAAAGAAATTTTTCTAATCCCTCGACCTACTACTGCCTTAGCTCCTATTTTTTTAACCTTACTTTACGCGTGTCAAGTTTTATTCTCTCAAAACTTTATTTGGGGACCTTCCATGATGATTTTTGAAAATTTAGATTCTATGATCCTTTATCATTTAATTCTCATCTTATTCGGTAATATCTTCTTTACAGTTGTCGGTTTGTTAAGTCAATCTCGTTATGCAATTATTGGAACTGTTAGAGGTCTTGTTCATGTAATCTCTTTAGATATTTTTGTAACAATTGTTTACTCTTTACTTGTTTTTAGTTCACAATCTGCAAATTTTCACGATTTTGTTTTAGCACAAAACCTTTATTGATTTTTCTTTTTGTATAGCCCTATCGCTTCTAGTTTCGTAATCCTTTTTTTATTAGAATCGAAAAGAACACCTTTTGATCATGCTGAAACTGAATCTGAGGTTGTTGCTGGTTACGCTGTTGAATACAGTGGACCTATGCTTTTAATGATTTTTTTAGCTGAGTATTTACATTTAGTAATCGCATCTATTCATTTCATTCTTTTCTTTCTCGGGGGGTGATTTACTTTAGAATATT
>Ga0206123_10004376_pt1 | contig 11084 bp, 10 predicted proteins | sample Helgoland_Spring_2_FD_160086 | JGI IMG/M metagenome (GOLD analysis project Ga0206123, IMG submission 160086) | Pelagic subsurface seawater microbial communities from Kabeltonne, Helgoland, North Sea - Helgoland_Spring_Bloom_20160316_1 | ecosystem: Environmental > Aquatic > Marine > Epipelagic ... | reverse complement strand
TGCGGTGAGGAAGGGATTCGAACCCCCGAAACAGTTTCCCGTTTACACGCTTTCCAAGCGTGCGCCTTAAGCCACTCGGCCACCTCACCATTTTAACGCAAATCTAAAAATTAGTTGCTAATTTCTCCTCTTAAATTCTTTTGTAATTGTATTTTTATTTCTGCACTATTTAATTTCTGCCCTAAAAGGAACATTAGCTTTGTGACAGCTGCTTCCGTTGTCATATCTTTCCCACAGATTACTCCAGCTTTTTCAAAGGGTTCATTTGTTTCATATTGTCCTCTTACAGCTTCTCCGTGCAAACACTGGCTAATATTCACAATAATTTTCTTATCTTTTGTTGCTTGACTTAGTAGCTGGGTGAATTTAGGATTAGTAGATGCATTTCCGGCTCCAAAACTTTCAATTACAATCCCTTTTACACTTTTTATAATAGCTTCTATTGTTGATAGTTTAATGCCAGGAAAAAGTTTTAAAATCGCCACATCATTTGAACAATTCTTATGTACTTTTAGTTTTTGATCACCTTTTTTTTCTAGTGTTGATTTGTACTTAATATTTACTCCTGCTTCAGCTAAAATAGGATAATTAGGAGATTCAAAAGCTTCAAAATGTTCTGAATTTACCTTTACTGTACGGTTCCCTTTGTACAATTGATCTTCAAAATAAATTGAGACTTCATTTACCTTTCCGCTTGCAGCAATCTCTATAGCTGTAATGAGATTTTCTTTTGCATCAGTTCTTCTTGCTCCAATTGGAATTTGTGAACCAGTAAAAATCACTGCTTTATTCAAATCTTCTAACATAAAGCTAAAGGCAGAGGCTGTATAGGCCATTGTATCTGTTCCATGTAAAACAACGAATCCATCATAACTATCATAATTGTTTTCTATTAAACTTACAATTTCAATCCAATTATCAGAATTCATATTACTTGAATCAATAGGATTTTTTGTACTAATATTATCTAAATTAATTTCTTCGCTATTAATTTCAGGTACTGCTTTTAATAACTTATCAAAATTGAATGGTATTAGAGTATTTTTCTTTTTATCCTTTACCATACCAATAGTACCTCCTGAGTAAATCAACAATATTTTTTTCTTCATATATGAAATAATTTTTTCGCATTCGCAGTTGTAATCTCTGCTATTTCATTAATAGTCATATTTTTAATTTGTGCTATCTTTTCCGCTATTTTGGTAAGGTACTTACTTTCATTTCGCTTTCCCCTGAATGGAACAGGGGCAAGATATGGGGAGTCTGTTTCAAGTATTAAATTTTTAAGGCTTATTTCTTTGATAGTTTGATCTAAACCTGAATTTTTAAATGTAACTACTCCTCCAATACCTAAATAAAAATCTTTTAAATCTATTACCCTTTTCGCTTCAACTATTGAGCCTGTAAAGCAATGAAAGACTCCTCTTAAAGTATTATCGTTTAGAGATTCAACTATTTTAATAGCTTCATCAAATGCCTCTCGTACATGTATAGCAATAGGTATTTGATATTTCTTAGCTAATTTAATTTGGTGGATAAATGCTCTTTTTTGAACTTCAATTTTAGTTTTGTCCCAGTATAAATCTAAACCTATTTCTCCTACAGCTATGTATTTATTTGTTGCTAGTTCTATTTCAACATGTTGCATTTCACTATCAAAATTTTCTTCAGAAACATCACAGGGGTGTAGGCCCATCATTGGAAAACAATTTTCAGGAAACTGATTACACAATTGTAATAAATTATTGGTGTATTTACTAGATATATTTGGAAGTAAAATAGTATCTACTCCTAATGCGATAGCTTCATTTATTGCTATTGTTCTATCATTTTTAAACTGTTCACTGTACAGATGACTATGTGTGTCAATAAATTTCATAGCTGCAAAACTATTATAAATTTCTTAGTTTTACCATGTGCAAAAAAGACTAAAAATATTAGTTGTCCGTTTCTCTTCTATTGGAGATATTGTTCTTACTACACCAATTGTTAGAATGCTTAAAAAGCAACTTAACTCAGAAGTACATTTTTTAACAAAGCAGGTAAATGGTGATTTGGTGATAAACAACCCATACATTGATACAGTTATTATATTTAAAGACTCTATAAGTGAAGTTATTGATAAATTAAAAAATGAGAATTATGATTATGTAATTGATTTACATAATAATATTAGAACTAGAATCTTAAAATTTCAATTAGGTATTAAATCTAGAAGTTTTCCAAAAATAAACTTATTGAAGTTTCTTATGACTCAATTCAAAAGAAACTATTTGCCAAAAATTCATATTGTTGATAGGTATTTAGAAACTATAAAATTTTTAGGAATAAAAAATGATATGCAAGGTTTAGATTTTTTTTTATCAACTGATGATAAAGTCCAATTATCTGTTTATCCAAAAAAATTTATAGCTTTTGTCATCGGAGGCCAATATAGTACCAAAATTTTACCAATAAATAAAATTATATCAATATGTAACAAAATTAATAACGATGTAATATTAATAGGTGGCCCTAATGATTCGTTGAGAGGTAAAGAAATTGAAAAAAAATGCAATAGTGTAATAAGTACTTGTGGGGACTTTACAGTCATGCAGTCTGCATTTCTAATTAAAAATTCTCAGTATGTTATTACGCATGATACAGGTATGATGCATATTGCATCTGCATTTGGTAAAAAAATATTTTCAGTTTGGGGAAATACTATTCCTGAATTTGGAATGTACCCCTACATGGCTCATAAAGATTCTAGAATTATTGAGGTTAAAGGTCTTAATTGTCGTCCATGTAGTAAAATTGGTTTTTCTAAATGTCCCAAAGGACATTTTAAGTGCATGGAAGAAATAAATGAGAATTTATTTTTAAGCAAATAAAGCTTTAAGTTCAGAAGCATCCTGTGCTTTTAACTTTCCAGCTAAAATCAGTGAAAGCTGTCTTCTTCTTAGTGCACCATCAAATCTCTTTTTCTCTAAATCAGTTTCAGGATTTACTTTGGGAACTTTAGCAGGTTTTCCCATAGTATCTACAGCAACAAATGTGTATATTGCTTCATTACATTTAGTTTTATTTCCTGATAGAGTATCTTCAATCCATACATCAATAAAAATTTCCATTGAAGATGTGAATGCTCTAGAAATAATTGCTTCCAAAGTTACAATACTTCCTTTTGGTATCGGGTATTCGAATGAAACATTGTTAACTGATGCAGTTACACACGCTCTATTGCAGTGTCTATGCGCAGTAATTGCAGCCGCAATGTCCATCCAATGTAGTAATCTTCCCCCCATTAGATTATTGAGATTATTTGTGTCATTTGGTAAGACAATCTCTGTTAGAGTTGCTTTTGATTGACTAGGTGTTTTTGTGCTCATGTTTATTTTGTAAGTAACCAGGCTTTTGGTATATCTAGCTTAACTTCATTCAGTGCTGTAATAGCATCTTCTCTATTATAGAAATAATCATAACTAACACGCAAAAGATTGCTGCCATCTAAAATTTCAGCATTAATATTACTTGTTTTGAGTTCATTAAGTAATTTATATGCATTATCTTTTTCTGCAAATGCACCGGCAATAATATAGTATGTATTCGATGGAATAAATATTGAAACTTCATCATCAATTGCTATTTCTTCTTCAACTATAATTTCTGATAAATTCTCATCTAAAGAGCTATATTCGATGTCATTTTTTTGAATAATATCGTCTTCAATTTCAGTGGTAGAATTAAGTGTAAAAGGGCTAAATGTTGCCATTTGAGCATAAATAGAATTTATTTTATCTTGTTGTGAAATACTCAAATAAGAAATAAGTGCTAATGGAATCATTACAGCTGCAACCCTAAAAAGATCAGCAACGTTAAAGTTGATTTCAGATATATTCTTTACAGTAGATTTAAACTCTTTTTCTGTAGATTTTTCTTTTGTTATAAGTTTTTTATGTGTTGCTTTTAACCCAAATGCATCGACAGAATAATTCTTACTAGAATCTTGTAAGAAAATAATGTTTTTTTCTTTTCCAAGAGTAAACAATCCAATATCTTTTATTCTTAGTATACTTGATTTTGAAAGTTTACTATTGCATTTTTGTGCAAATTTTTCAACTTCTTGCTGAGCTTTTTGTTGAGAAATACTTTCTTTGTTAGCAATATGAGAGATTAGTAGCCCATCATTTGTTTTAAGATTAACATTGAACAAAATTTGCTTTGATGGTGGTGAAATAACTCCAGTAGTTGAATTTATTGAAGCAGATTTTGGATTACCGACAAATCCACCAAATTTTGGAATTATAACACAATCATGCAAAAAAAGTAGCTCAGAAATATAATATTCAACAGGATTAATCATAGTGCTAAATTAAACATTTTATATTAGTTGTAGCTTTATTTTTTCAATATCCTCTGGTATATCAACTGAATATGATTTGTAAAGTGTTTTCCCAACTCTAATTTTATAATTATTATCTAACCATCTTAATTGTTCTAACTTTTCTTTTATTTCGTTCTTACTTGGTGGTATTATGCAAATTGTATTTAAAATATCTCTTCTGTATGCATAAAGACCAATATGCTTATAATAGCTAATATTTTTTTTAGTTGATTCAATTACTCTACAAAAATTTGTAGCATATCCTTCATTATCAAAAATGGCTTTTGGATTATTTTTGTTTTTAAGTTCAGCCAAATTATCTATCTTATATGCTAATGTTCCAATTTGAGTGTTTTCGTCATTAAATAACATTAATAATTCATCAATTTGTAAAGGGTTAATTAGTGGTTCATCACCTTGTATATTTACAATGATACTATACTCATTAGATAACTTCTTAGATGCTTCGCTACATCTTTCTGTTCCAGTTGTGTGAATACTTGATGTAATAATAGCTTTACCCCCAAACTGTTTAACATGTGATAGTATTCTATTATCATCTGTAGCTACTACTACTTCATCAAGTCTAGATGATTTTATACATTGCTCATAAACTCTTTGTATCATACTCTTCCCATTTATATCGGCTAATGGTTTGCCAGGGAATCTTGTTGAATTGTATCGAGAAGGTATAATCCCAATAACTTTCATTATATTTTGAAATTTATTTGAAATGCAAATGTTCTTGGACTCATCATTGTAGCTGGACGTGTCATATACTCTCTATTTAATAAATTGTTTATCACAAAGCCGAATCTTACCAAATTATTTAATTGATATCCTAATCTTGTGTCGACAATAAAATCTCCATTTTTATATTTTTCTCTTGCTTCATTTATTCCAGATATACCAAGTAATTCTAGATGTTGCTCAGTAAAAATCTTATCAATATTTTTCATAAAATCGTTAAATCTCAAGCTATTGCCTATAGAAATTCGCTTGTAGAATAATTCAATGTCTATTTTAGCAATATTGCGGTACCGATATTTTAATATTGATGGGTCAGAACTACTGTTTGTGTAATTTAATTCAGAAATATATTCACCATTTAGATATATTGAGTCAATTAGTGTTTCATAAATTTTTTCTGGTTCAAGAGGTATAGGGTTCATATATGTGTATCCTGCAAGTAAATTTACTTTCAGATTTTGAGTAAGCTTTCCTTGCCCAGAAATACTAACTTCAATTCCTGATACTTCTGTTTTTCCAACATTTATTGATTTAAAACCTAGGCCATAAAAATTTAATGAAGGATCAATTGGATCACTTGGAGACCATTTTCCAAATGAGAATTCCATCATATCATTATATCTCATTAAAAAAGCTGCAACATCAATAAATCCTAACCAATTTCCAATCTTTAATCCTTGTTTTAATCCAATTTCTGTACTCCATCCACTCTCTGGTCGCAAATTAGCGTTAGGATAAATCTCAAGTCCAGAATAATTTGTTCTTATGAAAAGTTCTGCCATTGATGGGAAACGGAAACCTTGCCCCCATGATGACCTTATGTAAGTTGCCTTTGCAAGTTGATAGTTTAAGCCTGCTCTAAAAACAGGCTTACTTGCACTAAATTGAGTTAAAGTATCTCCATTAATAACATATTCCTTTCCTGATTCAACTGTAAAGTATTCAAATCTACCGCCAAAAGAAATATTTAATTTGCCTATTTTTTTATCTAATTGTGTATAAAGAGAATGATTTTTTCTTGTATTGTTACCTTGAAACAGATCTGAACGTGCAAATACTATTTCGTTAGTTGTTCCAGTTGTGAGTTGAAGTCCGTATTTTTTAATGTTTTTTTGCCATTGATAATCACTGTACAAAGTTTCTGATTCATTATCTTGCCCTTCATCTACTCCTTTTGTACTATTATCATTAATGACTTTTAAATATCGAGTTCTTAAGGAGTGTCGATTATTTTTATAAATATATGTGATGAAAGGATCTATATTATAGGTATCTCCTGCAGTAGTTGTTATCTCCTCGTTAAGAGGGATATACGCTCTATCTAATCCGTCCCAAACGATTGCAGATCCTGTTGTTTGAAATAAAAAATTTGCATTTATCCCATATGATAAACCTAGATATTTTTTGCTTTTATATGTAGAATTTAAATTAAATCTTTTTCTATCTGTAACTTCTAAGTAACGATATCCGTCATCACTAAATATATTACCACCTAACGAAAGATCTAGATTATCAATTTTCATTGATTGCAAAAATTCAATTCCTTTAAATGCTCTTCTTTTCTCTCCGTTCCAATTTAATTCAGCTCTTTCTGCTTTATCAATAAGTCCAAAATGCATATTTACTTTTGTATATCCAGGTAACTTATTTTTATTTATATTATTTTGACTTGGGAAAGCAGTTCTGATATTTATTACTCCGTTTAAAGCTGACGAACCATAAAGGGCAGAAGATGCTCCTTTAATTACTTCAACTTGGTTAATATTTTCGGTTGCAATAAGCTTCCATTGTACTTGTCCTGCATCTCCAGAAATTAAAGGCATGTCATCAACCATTACTAATACACGTGTTCCAGCTCCATAACTCCATCCACTTCCACCTCGTATATTTGCCTGTCCGTCAGTAATATTTACGCCTGGTATTTGGTCCATGACTGTTTGAATGTCAGTTGTATTCTTATTTTCAATCAAGGAAGGCTTTATAACTTCCATTGAAACTGTGATTTCTTCAATTTTTTGTTCAAATCTTCCCGCTGAAACTACTACAGTACTTAGTTGCTCTGAAGAAGGGGAAAGCGCAACATTAATATTTTGTATCTTCTCTTTTGTTGCGTTAACAGTCTTTATTGCTTTTTCATACCCAAGATACTTAAAGGTTATATTTTGGTTGTTGTTTGTTTTTAAATTTAATGTATATTCTCCATTAAGATCTGATGATGTCCCTTCACCATTTTCTAATATTATGTTTACACCAATTAATGCTTCATCTGTATGAAGGTCAGTGATTTTACCTTTTATTGTTTGTGTATATCCAACTTCAAATAAAAATATGTTCAGTAGAAAAAAAAATATTTTTTTGGACATAAAATAGGTTAGTAGTTTTGACAAAGATAAAAATTTGACTGAGACTTAAGAATGCAAATTATTCTAAGAAAGTGTTATTTTTTAAAATCTTTCTTAAAAAGAAGCCTAAATTTTTAAGAAACTCCTTATGCTTAGTGTCTTTTTTACACGAAATAGAAGTTAAATAAGTTGTAGTTTAGTCCGTCAATTTTTAAAAAATAAATATACATTTGCCAAAATTTATCTTTCAAAATAACTAAATAAAATATTTAAAAATGGAAAAAAAGATTCAGGATTTTATGCAAGAAGTGAGGCAAAAGAATCCGAATGAAATAGAATTTTTACAAGCTGTTGAAGAAGTTGCTGAAGCAGTTATTCCTTTTATGGATAAAACGCCAAAATATAACGATAAAATGCTTTTAGAGAGAATGGTAGAACCTGAAAGAGTTTTAATGTTTAGAGTCCCTTGGCTTGACGATAAAGGAAATACTCAAGTTAATAGAGGTTATAGAGTTGAATTTAATTCAGCAATTGGTCCTTACAAGGGTGGTTTGCGATTTCATCCTTCTGTAAATCTATCAATACTTAAATTCTTAGGATTTGAGCAGGTTTACAAAAACTCTTTAACTACGCTTCCAATGGGAGGTGGAAAAGGTGGGGCTGATTTCAATCCAAAAGGGAAATCTGATAATGAAGTTATGAAGTTTTGTCAGTCTTTTATGACAGAATTATATCGTCATATTGGTGCTAACACTGATGTTCCAGCGGGTGACATTGGCGTTGGAGGAAGAGAAATCGGCTTCATGTTTGGTCAGTATAAAAGAATTCAGAACGAATTTACAGGCGTGTTAACTGGAAAGGGAATTAATTGGGGAGGCTCTTTAATTCGTCCTGAAGCTACAGGATATGGGAATGTTTACTTTGCACAAAATATGTTAGCTGTTAAAGGAGATTCTTTTAATGGAAAAACAGTTGTAATTTCAGGATCTGGAAATGTAGCACAATATGCTTGTCAAAAAGCAACAGAATTAGGAGCTAAGGTCGTTACTCTTTCTGATTCATCCGGATATATTTATGATGCTAACGGAATTGATGCTAAGAAATTAGCTTTTATAATGGAGCTTAAGAATGTAAGAAGAGGAAGGGTTAAGGAATATGCTGAAAAATTTGGTTGTGAATTTTATGCTGGAAGACCATGGTCAGTAAATTGTGATATTGCCTTGCCTTGTGCAACACAAAATGAATTGAATGAAGATGAAGCAAAAGATTTGGTAGCAAATGGCTGCATTTTAGTTTCAGAAGGAGCTAATATGCCTTCTACTCCTGAAGCTATTGCAGTATTTCAAGAGGCAAAAATATTATTTGCTCCTGGTAAAGCCTCTAACGCTGGTGGAGTTGCGACATCAGGACTTGAAATGAGTCAAAACTCGCTTAGAATGAATTGGACTAAAGAAGAAGTTGATGCTAAATTGAAACAGATTATGCAAGATATCCATACTTCATGCATCAAATATGGCACTGAGGGCCAGTATGTGGATTATGTAAAAGGAGCTAACATTGCAGGTTTTGTAAAGGTAGCAGACGCAATGCTAGATCAAGGATTAGTTTAATTTTTTTTATCTTTGGGAGATGTTGCTGCAATGACTTTAGTTGAAGGTCTTACTGCTACTGCTGCAGTAGCTGGTACCGCTGCATCTGTATCAACTATTGTAAAAAATTCTTCTAAAAATTCATGGGGATTACCAAGCACTACTACCGATTGGGAACACATACACATTAACAATGTTTTTGCCGCTTGCTCCTCATTACTTGATTTAGTAGAAAATCATTTAGATACAGAATGATTATAAATACATCTTTAATAAAAAAGGAGGCTTTTGCCTCCTTTTTTATTTGTGTATTTTTGGCAATCTAAAAAACAATTTATGTATGGAAATCTTAAAACTCTATTAGAAAAAGAGTTATCAAATATCAAATCAGAAGGATTATACAAAAAAGAACGAATAATTACAACACCTCAAGGAGCAAATATTAAGGTAAGTACTGGAGAAAATGTTCTTAATTTTTGTGCTAATAATTATTTAGGATTATCTTCACACCCAGAAGTAATCCAAGCCGCAAAAGACACTTTAGATTCTCATGGCTATGGAATGTCATCTGTTCGATTTATATGCGGAACACAGGATATTCATAAAAATTTAGAAAATAAAATTTCTGATTTTTTGCAAGTAGAAGACACTATATTATATGCTGCCGCCTTTGATGCTAACGGTGGGGTTTTTGAGCCATTGTTTGATAAAGAAGATGCTATTATTTCTGATTCTTTAAATCACGCTTCAATTATTGATGGAGTGCGCCTTTGTAAGGCAGCTCGTTATCGTTATGCAAATAATGACATGAGTGATTTGGAAGCTCAACTAATAAAAGCTCAAGAATATAGGAATCGGATTATTGTAACAGACGGTGTTTTTTCCATGGACGGAACAATAGCACAATTAGATAAGATATGTGACTTGGCTGAGAAATATAACGCACTTGTGATGGTAGATGATTCTCACTCTACAGGTTTTGTTGGTAAAACTGGAAGAGGAACACATGAACACTGTAGGGTGATGGGAAGAGTTGATATTATTACATCTACCTTAGGAAAAGCATTAGGGGGTGCAATGGGAGGATTCACCTCAGGTAAAAAAGAGATTATTGATATTCTTAGACAAAGATCACGTCCTTATCTTTTTTCTAATTCATTGGCACCATCTATAGTTGGCGCTGCAACAAAGGTTATAGATTTATTATCAAGTACCACAAATTTGCGCGATAAACTTGAAAAAAATACATCCTATTTTAGATTACGAATGACTGAAGTTGGATTTGATATTAAGAAAGGGGTTCACCCCATAGTTCCTGTGATGTTATATGATGCAAATTTAGCTCAGGAAATGTCTAACAGACTATTAAATTTAGGGATTTATGTAATTGGGTTTTTCTATCCTGTTGTAGCTAAGGGTCAAGCAAGAATTAGAGTCCAAATATCTGCAGATCATACTTTAGAAGATTTAGATAAAGCAATTCTAGCCTTTGTTAAGATTGGAAGGGAGCTTAATGTATTACAGTAATAATGGCTAATAATATTTTGCAGAAATATAAAAAAGTGTAATTTTGCAGCCCTTTGAAGAAGTAATAAAAACATATATACAGTGGATACATTAAGTTATAAAACATTATCAGCCAACAAGGAAACAGCCAATAAAGAATGGTTTGTTGTTGATGCTGAGGGACAAACTCTTGGAAGAATGGCATCGAAAGTTGCAAAGGTTTTAAGAGGAAAATATAAAACTAATTTTACTCCTCATGCAGATTGTGGTGACAATGTCATCATTGTCAATGCTGGTAAAATTGTAATGAGTGGAAATAAAATGTTAGATAGACAGATTTTTTCTCACACAGGATATCCAGGTGGACAAAAAAGAATTTCGCCATCTGAGATGTTAGCTAAAGACGAAACTTCTGTTGTAAGACATGCTGTCAAAGGTATGTTGCCTAAAAATAAACTTGGTGCCGCAATTTTAAGAAATTGTTTTATTTATGCACAAGGTAAACATGATCACGAGGCACAAAAGCCAAAA
>Ga0206123_10004374_pt1 | contig 11089 bp, 11 predicted proteins | sample Helgoland_Spring_2_FD_160086 | JGI IMG/M metagenome (GOLD analysis project Ga0206123, IMG submission 160086) | Pelagic subsurface seawater microbial communities from Kabeltonne, Helgoland, North Sea - Helgoland_Spring_Bloom_20160316_1 | ecosystem: Environmental > Aquatic > Marine > Epipelagic ... | reverse complement strand
TCTGACTGATTTTGCCCAGTGGCACTGCCTTTAAACCAAAACGCAACACTTACAGATTCAGCATTAGCAATTGACTGAGCGTTATCTACGCGCACTGCGTTATCGCCATTAAATTTGCCATAACGGCAGGTGCCTGGGCTACCAGCAATTGCCGGATTAAACCCTGATGTATTTGCACCTCTTAATGCTTGCCCGTGCAACCCGTTGCCGGAAACATCCAGCACTTCGCCAAACTGTCCTCTCCACTCGGCCTGATCAAAAGCCCAGTAACCAAGTCCATCTAACGGCTGGTCGGGAGGTTCACTTCCGCAAGGCCCTTCGTTGTTGTTGATGTCACAGGTTTCGCCCTGAACATTGCTTTCGTCAATAATCTGCGGGGCATTCACATAGCCAGTGACCGTGCTTGAGTTAGGAATGGTGACTCTGTCGGTAGCGTTAATATTTCCATCAACAAGGTTTTCTCCATCCAGCGTTACGCTGCCATCTGCATCAATATCACCATTTAAATCAGAGCCGTATCTCAGCGTTACATCGTCGCCTGCAATAATATTGCCATTAACGGTGTTCTCCCCTTCTAAAACAACTCGCCCGTCACTAGTAATTGCCCCTTCAACGTCTGAACGAAAACGTAAAATGGTGTCACCGCCACTGAAAATAGCACCGGAAACATCGTTTTGTCCTTCCAGAATAACGTTGCCATTTGTAGCGTTAAGGTTGCCATTTACCTCTGTTAAGAAGCGCACAATGACATTATCTCTGGCATCGACATTACCCGTAATACTGTTTTCACCCTGTAAAATAACGCTACCGCTGGTCGAGCGGATGGAACCGTCGACATTAGTGCGAAAACCCACCGATACGTCATTTGCCGCAACTAAAGAACCGGAAAAAATATTCTCATTGGCCAGAGTAATACTTTGCTGGCTGCTAATATTCGCGTTAAGTACGCTTTGGAAGCCGCCGTTATATGAGCCCGTGGTAGTGATTGTTAACTGCTGAGCGCTTCCATTCTCGTTAATGCGCATTTCAGAGCCAAGATTAAAGTTACCATTCACATTAATCACAACCGAATTATTGCCGGAAATTTGGATTCGGTCGCGGAAGTTCAGGTTTAACCCGTTAGAGCAGATATAGGTATTACCAGATTTAGAACATCCGGGGAGATTATTATTGGGCAAATTGTAATTGGCAGCCATAACGGAAAACGACGCAAAGGCGATTACAGTGATTATGACGGCCTTAAGTGCTTTCAACAGGATCATCAGTTCTTCACTCGCGTTTCAATCGCCAGTTTCCTTGAGGCAGCTTGACCTCCTGCAGTGCAGGTACCGGTAGCTTCGAGTCTGAAATGGATATATGTTTCGTTTGAATCTGGAGTATGAGTTGCTGATTCACAAGCAATAGCAGCCTCGCAATTACCGACCGCTATATCCTCGCTGAAGTCAGGGCATGCAGTAGCGGGGGCTCCGTCTAAAGGGTAAAGTTTCATCATGCCCTGTTCTACTCCGGACTGAGCCGCCATGAAGCTGCGCGTTCCTAAAACTTCAACCACGACACTTTCTGAGGTTGTTCTTACTAAGTTTGACAGAGCTGCAACAAGAGCCCCAAGCACGACAATGACGAAGATCGCAATGACCAGGGTATTACCCCGTTGTTTATTTAGCGAACTTTGAGAGCGGTCATTATGGCGCATTAGGAATATGAACCTTTTGATTATAAAATATCGACTCGTTATTTCGACTTACAAACTCAAGCTGAATATTAATGACATTATTACGTTGTGAAGCGCCGGGTTCCAACAAAAATGACGAATTATCCATATTGAGTCTTTCCGCCAACAACTGACTTTCACTTAAGGTAACCGGCGGAACCGCTTGGGATTGATTCCAGCCATAATTTCCTACTCGATACAAACCGCCGTTTTGCAAACAAAAGCTGACCGGCTGCTTGCCGATATACGCTCTTTCTCTTGGTGAACTCTGAGCGAATCGACTGTCGGCAACCAAAGGAAGAATATGGGTCGCCGGGGTTGATGCCGACGCACCGGCGCTGTCGTAAGATTCTGCTAGTAAAGCGTAACGTTGAGCATTACTGGCGTAAATAAAATTGGACCTGGTCGCATAGATGAAAATTCTGTCCGACGGCTCAGCAACCCACGGAGTGCTTAAAGAGGATAATGTAACCAACGTCATTTGATTAGAGCGCTGAGGCCTTATAGGAGCGTCGTAATAGGTCCCCACCGCCCGTACCGGCGAAAATTCAAGACATTGAGTGCCGCCGGATGAGCGTATTCGAATGCTGTTGGGGACAGCGTTGCGCAGTTCACGAGTGGCGCGTTCCGCTGCAAAGCGACTTTTCTCTATGGTTTGTAAACGTTCGGCGCCTGTTGTGAACATCTGTGCACCAATACCAACAAACTGAAAGGAGAAGCCAGCGACAATAGCCAATATTATGATAACGATAATCAGCTCAATTAAGGTAAAGCCGCTCATGTTTCGCATCACCAATTCCCTTTTTGAGCCCTAAATTCAAGGGCTTCCTGCTGCGGTGTTTGCACCTCAATGGTTATAAGCTTAACTTCGTTAGGTATTTCGTAACTAACAAAAACTTTTGCCTGAAAACCTTTATACAAATTCTCATCCAAATCGCTCAATTCCCCACCATCTAATTCCAGACAGTGATAATCATCTACGTCATCAAAGTTGCTGCGCTGCGACTCTTCAGCGTTGGGCAAACTGCCATCCGCTGGACAGGAAGTTAAATTTGCGCAGTCGCCGGCAGCCGGTTCGGGGCAGCGTAAGGATTGATTACCTGCCTGACTATTCTCATCAAAGCGTCTGGACAAAATTTCATTCATTAAACTCTGTCCGATTTCGGTCGCCCGAACCTGTTGCCATGGGTCAACACTTTGCCGAAAGAGCTGACCAAGCCCCCCGGTGACCACAAGAGTGACAATAGCAATAACCACAATGCCAATAATGAGCTCTATAAGCGTAAAGCCATTTGAATGCCTAGCACTCATTAATGTAACCCTCGCTATTTATGCAGAGATCACGACTTGTACCTGAGCTCTCGGTAAGGGTAATAGTGCATCCACCATTACATTGCTCTGTTGGCTTACCTAAACCGTCAAAACCAATAGTTGCGGGTAAAGAGCCGGAGAATGAAAAGGTAATACTGTCGACATTACTTATCTGCCGATTGTTCTCTTCAATAAAAGGAGGAACCCCGAGGGTATTTTCTGAGACGACAGAGGAGTAATTACCCGTAGTATCCTGCATAGCTTGTAGCTGAATGCTGCGCAAAATACTCATTGCCTGCTGTCTTACAACTTGGCTTTGGGTACCGGAATTATCGAAAAAGACGGGGCCTGCAGATACAGCGAGGATACCGATGATGACCAGTATGATGATGAGTTCTATAAGAGTGAAGCCTTGGGACTTCATAGTTAGCCTTTAAAAAGCCCACAGCTTAATAGCTGCGGGCACCCTAAAGTTGGATTTAGCAGCCAGTCGTTACAATAGTAATTGCTGGAGGGGTATTAGAATCAGCCGCATCTGAATATGTCGCGTAACAGTTCGTGTCGGTAATATCCTCTACCTCGGCCGCTGTCGGGGCTGGTACTTGATCACCAGGGGCAATTGAAATAGTACCGCTATCTGCAAAAAACGCCCAGTCTGTTGTCACGGTAGCAGCTGGGTCAACATTTGTTGCATCTAAATTCGCTGCAGTAACAATACCGGCTTCAGTAGCCGCTGGGTAGCCATTAACTGTCGCTGCATTGTTTACAGTTACGGGAGCGGCGGAAGTACCATCTAAGTCATCATCAATCGCAGCTCTTGCATATACTGTCTGACTCGCGCCCTGCATTGCTCCTTTCAAACCTTTGACAGTCGAAGTCCGTGCGTCAGTAGAAAAATCAATAAACTGAGGCGCAGCCGTTACTGCTAAAATCCCCAAAACTACAATAACGATGATCAGTTCGATCAGGGTAAAACCTTTTTGATTGCGCATAATTAAAACTCTCAATTGTTGTAAAAAAACTTACTGGTTGTTGCTGTGAATACTCACGCCGCCGTTGCGTGGATTATAAACGAAAGCATTGCCCACTGTCAGATAATCATCACCCGACGGAGCTTCTGTTTCATTTTTTATGGTGTTCGCTAAATAGTAAACACACATATCGTTACCTGCTGCGCTATCTTGTGTCACGTAAGTAAAATAGCGTGTTTCGTTCAGGTTATTAAAATTGGTTGTGACCGTTGGTGCGCCCTGCAAAATAGACTGCATAACACTGACGCAGTCCGTTGCAGCTAAGTTTTCGTCATGCGCATTTGCATTGTCACCACTCACCGGATAACCGGTGCTGCCGTCTACGTAAAGCTGAATTTGGTCCATAGACACCTCAGCCCCGGCTCCCGTGCCGTTTGCCCCTTTCGGACGACCACTCAGTTCCCATTCTCCGCGCACAATACCAACCGCACTGGCAAAGCCACCGGCAACACCTTCTAGGGCGGCGTCTTCAGCATCCGATGATACATCAGTGAAGCGCGGAATGGCAGCGGCTGCCAACAGGCCGAGAATGACTACGACAATAATCAGCTCGATGATGGTAAAACCCTGCTGTTTTTTACTCATTTTAGCTCTCATACTAAAACTCCAATAGAATCCATTTTATTACATTTCCTTAACACTTAACACCGGGTTATTTCCGAACAACCTGACCACGGTCACTTTTATAGGTAAACCACGGGCTTTGGTTAATTCTGTAATGGCAATTCCCGTTCTCTAATTCCGTATCTAAAGCGCTGCCCGGAACGTTACTGCCCAGATGCTGCCACAACTGCAAACACCCTGCCTCAACCGACGGCCACCCTTGTTCATTCATTACTACATTGGTTTGCTGTGTTTTATTTTCATAAAGCAAAGCAACTTCTTTTGGCTTACCGCGTCGCATCCATTCAGTCCTGGCCAGCCAAAGCGAGTCAATAAAACGCGAAACCGCAATATCTAACTCGGTCTGCCGCCATTTTTGCGGCTCATCAACCAAAACCATTCTGGCCGCCACTGCACCCAAGACCAACAACAGCAATACCACGAGAATATTCTGCAGCCGCTGAATACCCCTACGCTCATCCGCTTCGGCTCGTGTCATCAGCGGCCCTGATACGCGCTCATCATGTCCCACATTGGGGTAAATATGCCCAGCGCGAGAATCAATACCATAACGGCTACAACCGCTATCATTAATGGCTCAATACGCGCTGTTAAGGTTTTGAGATCGTAGTCGGTTTCACGTTCGTAATATTCAGCGACCTCTAACAGCAGAACATCAACCCTGCCGGTCTCTTCACCAACCGATATCATTTGTAAAATTAGTGGCGTAAACAGGCCTGACTGGCGGGCAACCCGCGACAGGTTTTCGCCTCGTTCAATGCCGCGACGCATCTCAATAATGCGTTTTTCCATCCAGGCATTATCCACCGCTTCGGCAACCAAAGATAAAGCCTGTGTCAGCGGAACGCCGGCACCTATCATGACCGAAAAACTGCGGGCAAAACGACCTAACATGGAACGCATTAAAATGGAGCCAATAATGGGTGTTTTTAACTTCAGACTGTCCCATTTCAGTCTTCCGCTGTCGGTCGCTATGTAATACCTGAGGCCGAAAAAAGCACCGACCATTGCAATCAACAACACATGCCAATAGGCGACGAAAAATTCAGACGAACCGAGCAAGGCACGGGTTGCCCATGGCAGTTCGACATTAAACCGACTGAACATAGAAGCGAAAGTTGGGATCACAAAAATGTTCAGTACAAACATGGCAATAACGAGCGCAATAAGAACAAAGCTTGGGTAGCGGGTTGCAGCTTTTATCCGCTTTCTGGTGTCTTGTTCTTTTTCTAAATAAACCGAAAGCTGTTGAAAAGACTCTTCCAACTGCCCGGTATTTTCACCCACATGCACAATAGCAATAACCAGCCGCGGAAAAACGCCCCGGTGATGTGACATGGCTGACGACAGGTTGCGCCCCCGCTCCAGTTGCTCATGCACATCCTGTAAGGTTTTACGTAAGCGCTTGTTCTGGGTGGTATCTGCCAGCCCTTCAATAGCCCGCAGCATAGGAATACCAGCTTGCGTCAACGAATACATTTGTCGACAGAATATAATCAGCTCGTCCAGCGACACTTTTTGCTGAAACGCAGACTTTAAACTTTCCCCAAAGCCGCTATTCAATAAGGAAAAGCTCTGGCTTCTTACTGAGTTAATTGAGAGCGGCACCAAACCGCGACGCATCAATACATCGGCAGCGTTACGCTCATCACTGGCATCCAGCGAGCCCTGCTGCAGTTGTCCTGCTTTGTCCCGTGCACGATACCGAAACTGCATCAGATACTGTCCTCAACACTTTCAGCCAGGAATAAGACTTCATCGACGCTGGTAATACCTTCGCGGGCATAGTCCAGTGCAACCGTGGCCATAGACTGATAACCCGGGTGCGCTTTCGCTGCTATTGCAAACTCTCGTGTATTACCATCACGCAGGGCGTCCATCATTGGTGTATTCATTTCCAGTAGCTCGAACACACCAATACGCCCACGGTAGCCGGTATGGTTACATGTCTGGCAGCCCACTCCCCGTTTAAACGAATAGCCAGAACTGCCCTCACGTAAATGTTCCAGCCACTGGCTTTCAGCTTCATCCGGCTGATAACTCTCTGCACATTTATCGCAAACCCGACGCACCAAACGTTGTGCCAAAATACCGCGTAGCGCAGCGGCTACCAAATAGGGCGGCGCACCCATGTCAATTAAACGCATAGCGCTGGTGATGGCGTCATTGGTATGCAGTGTGGATAAGACTAAATGACCGGTAATAGAGCCACGCAAACCAATTTCAACGGTTTCGTGGTCGCGCATCTCACCGACCATAATAATGTCCGGATCCTGACGTAAGGTGGTGCGCAGAACCCGTGAGAAATCCAATCCAATTTTACTGTTCACCTGCACTTGCGAAATACGCGGCAAACGGTACTCAACCGGGTCTTCAACCGTAATCACCTTTTTGCCTTCGGTATTCAGCTCGCTAAGCGCGCCATACAAGGTTGTGGTTTTACCTGAGCCGGTAGGCCCGGTTACCAGCAACATACCATGCGGACGTTTAATTAAAGCCCGTATACGCTTAATAATAGCGTCAGGCATACCGGTTTGCTCCAGCGACAACAGCCCGGCAGACTGATCCAACAGACGCAATACGCAGGACTCGCCGTACTGCACCGGCATGGTTGATACCCGCACGTCGATACTGTGTTTGCGAATTTTAATATTAAACCGGCCGTCCTGCGGCAGACGTCGTTCAGAAATATCCAGCCCAGCCATCAGCTTCAGACGTAACACCAGCGCATTGGCAATGTTGGTTTCTTCCAGCACATTTTCCTGCAACACTCCGTCCACACGTTGTCGAATCCGTAATTTGCGGTCGTCCGGCTCTATGTGAATATCCGAGGCTCGAACTTGCACGGCATCCTCAAAAATGGACTGCAGTAATTTAGCCACCGTAGCTTCATCGGTATCGTCATCGAGGCTTAGCCGCCCCAGCTCAAACTCGCTGGTGTCTTCGTATTCGTCCTGCAGTTGGCTGGCAAAGGTTTCAATTTCTTTGGTGCGCCGGTAAAGGTTATCAAAAGCCTGCATCAACTCGCTTTCAGGAACCACTGCCAACTCTACCTGGCGCGGAGCAAGTAACTGATTAATGGCGTCAATTGAGGACAGGTCGGCCGGGTCACTCATGCCAACTAACGCCTGCTCTTCACTGGCTTCTATAACCAATGCCCGATGTCGACGCGCCTGAACTTCAGGGAGTAATTTAAAAACTTCCGCCGGGATCTTGCGTTCAGAAATACTGATAAGCGGCAGCTTGAGCTGCTGCGCCAGGAATTCAAGTAACTGTTGCTCAGAAATAAAGCCGAGATCAGTTAAGGTTGCGCCCAGTTTGCGTCCACTTACACGCTGCTGCTCAAGTGCTTTTTGCAGCTGCTCTTCACTGATGATTTGCTCGTGAACAAGCAAATCGCCTAATCGCATTTTAAGACGAGGACGCTTCATTGCTCACCTGCCTCAGTTTCCTGTAAAGACGCAATTTGCTGCTCAATAAAGTCCAGAGTTGGCCGATGCTGTATCCGGTTTAAAGCCTCCTGATACGAAGCTATAGCGGCCTCAGGCGCGAACTCCTGTTGAGCTACCGCCTTACCTAAATACCAGCGGCCTTGCGCAGGTTCAGACTCAAGCAGACGCTGATATGCGTCAGCAGCAGTCTTGTAGTCACCCTGCGACTGTGCCAACAACGCCTGTTTTTGGACATATTCCGGATAGGCACCGGCGTCTGGTGTCGCTTGCTTCAATAAACTCAGTGCTGCGGCAGGCCGCGCTTCTTTTTCAAGAATACGCGCACTTAACAGACGAAACTCAAAGTCGTTCGGGTTCAGCTTAAAGCCGGCTTCTAGCGTTGTTAATGCCTGCGATACCTTATTCCGGCCAAACTGCAAAGCCGCCAGCTTTTTCCTCACCTCTTTATTTTCCGGTGTAACAGCAAGCGCCTTACGCCAATGGTCTTCTGCCGACGTTAAGCGTCCCTGTTGCTGAGCTTTTTGCGCTTTCTCAATATGTTGTGCGGAAATTTCTGCTGGCGAGAGCTGCACGGCATGCTTACTAAATTCACCACCTTTTTGTGCCTCATTTTCGGTTTCTTCAGCGGCAACAACAGGCTTTTCTGGCACCGGTTCGGCCTTTTCCGGTCCGGCTTCCGGAACCGTAACGGACGCTAAGTCTTGTGCCTCTGTTTCATTCGATTGCTGCGAGTCAATTTCTGAGCGAGAAGTTCGCTCAGCTGGCACTTCTATCACTGCAGTATCAATGAATGGTTCGACCCGTTCTTGCAGTTTTGGCATTTCAGCAGGCTCACTCTCTGTTACCGTCATCGTATTTTCTGAACGCGACTGCCACCAGAAAATAACTAAGGCCAGAACAATTACCAGCATAAGCGCTAACAACCACAGGGCTAAACGATGGCTACTGCGGCGCTCTACCGCGCTACTCGCGGCCCTTTTCGAGAACGGCTGTTGCCCCCGACGGTCTAAATCTTTTAAAACTTTATTAATAACGCTCATAGCGACCCACCCATTTGCCAATAACTGAGCGCGGCTGCAGCCACAAAAAACACGCACACAGACACCGTTACGGGAAGCCATACAGAACGAGTCAATTCCGCGTCTTCGGTGTCATTAACCGCGAGCTTTAAGTCCCGCGTCGACAGCTGATGACGTCCTTCACCATAAGCCAGCAACAGCATTTTATGGCACAGCATATTAATCAGACGGGGCACGCCACGGCTGCAACGGTGTAATCGCCGGACTAACTTCCAGTCAAATATCGGAGTCCCCTGATAACCGGCGACATCCATCCGGTGCGCTATATATTCGGCTGTTTCATCCGCATTCATGGCGGTTAATTTATGCGAAAAACTGATTCGCTGACGAAGTTGCCTAAAGGCTTTTTGTGACAAACGCTCATCCAGTTCCGGCTGACCCAGTAAAATAATATGCACCAATTTACGCCGTTCAGTTTCTAAGTTGGATAGTAAGCGCAAAGCCTCGAGACTCTCTTCCGGTAGCGCCTGTGCCTCATCAATGAGTATCACCACGGCCTGCCCATTTTTATTGATATCCAGCAAGCGTTGTTGTAATGCCCGCGCCAACTGCTGCTGGTTGGTCATTTGTTCTGTTTCCAGGTCCAATTCTTGAGCAATGGCCAGCCTCAGCTCAGCCGGGTCAAGGTATGAGTCCGGAATATAGGCGGTTTTAAAAAAGTCAGGGATGTCATTTAATAATCGTCGGCACAGCAAGGTTTTACCGGTTCCGACTTCTCCGGTAATTTTAATAAAGCCTTCACCGGTTTTTAACGCCGTTAAAACCACCTCGAAAGCCTCGTGGTGGCTTTTCAAGTCGTAGTAGAACTGCGTGTTCGGCGTTATAGTAAAGGGCAGTTCGCGTAAGCCGTAATGGTATAAGTACATACTACCTTAGTTATTGCTCTATATCCGGGAACCATTCTTGCAGCAGTTCGCGAGATCGTTTCAGTTCATCGCGCCAGGTATCAACACCCACCACAGTCGGTTTCAGTAATATAACCAGTTCTTTCTTTTCCTGGCGGTTGCGGCGGTTAGTAAATAACTCGCCCAACAACGGAATGTCACCCAGTAACGGGACTTTACCCACTTCCTCAGAATTTGTGGTTTGCATTAAACCACCCAGCACAACAATTTCGCCATTGCGAGCTTTCACTATAGTGTCTGACTCTCGAATGTTGCTACGAGCCAAAGGAAGCACTGACTCTTCACCCGACACAGTAATAACTTTTTCTTGCTCACTGGTTTCAACAACTGAAGGGTGCACATGCAAAATCACTTCACCGTCATCACTAATTTGCGGAGTAACGTCTAAAGAAATGCCGGAGAAAAATGGCGTAAATTCTATATCTGAATCGGACGATGACGCGCCACCGGAGTTCAGAACAGTGCGACTGGTCACATCCGTAACAAAGTATTCGTCTTCACCAATTTTTATAACGGCTTTCTGATTATTTGATGCACTGACGCGAGGGTTGGAAAGTACCTGTACCGTACCTTGAGTCTGCAGCATTTCTATCATACCGGTAAAATTATTTGCCGGGTCTTCGTAGGTCAAACCAAAGAGTCCGCCAATAGCAGCTGAAGTTGCGTTACTCGGTGTCACGCCGTTAAATTCAACATCGAAGCCGGCACTGCTGCTGGCCATGTCGCTCCAGTTTATCCCTTGTTGGTAACCGTCGTTCAAGGTCACCTCAATAATACGAGCTTCCAGAATAACCTGACGCTGTAAACGAGACTCCAGCACTGAAATAAAGTCGCCAACGGCACGAAGTTTACTCGGCGAAGCTGTAACGCTGACAATGCCCGCCTGCGGCGAAAGCACCACATTACCGTCGCCAATAATGCCTTCAATAACGTCCTTCAGGCCGCCCCATAAGTCAGTTTCTGACTGGGTATTAAT
>Ga0206123_10004368_pt1 | contig 11103 bp, 7 predicted proteins | sample Helgoland_Spring_2_FD_160086 | JGI IMG/M metagenome (GOLD analysis project Ga0206123, IMG submission 160086) | Pelagic subsurface seawater microbial communities from Kabeltonne, Helgoland, North Sea - Helgoland_Spring_Bloom_20160316_1 | ecosystem: Environmental > Aquatic > Marine > Epipelagic ... | reverse complement strand
GAGTAAGCAGGTGAAAAGAACACGCCAGCTTATGTCGTACATAATGTACGTTAAACAGAATTCTTGTCATCAGAAATTGTCCCGGCGACCAGCACCAATCTCGGCACTGTTAGAAGTGATTGGGTTGTCAAAAATATCGACCTTTGGCACAACAGTAACATGCCTAAAGATGCCCTTTCCTGCAGCGGGAAAGGATGGATGTTCGACACTTATGCCTACATCGTGGCTTTTTCTAAACGCCGAATCTACCGCATAGGTCTCGGGGTCTTCTGGTACACCGACAAAACTAATTTTTACTGTGGCAGGCTTGCGATCACCTCGAATAAAGTCTGGCGAAATATTTCCAGAAAATACATTTCCTTGCATATCTAGGCCATCTCCACCACCCCAACCGAACGTCACTTTGCGGCCAAGGCTTCCACCCTCATTAACCACAAATAGATTGTTCCATAGATGTATATCTTTGCCGTTGAGTTCGATAAGTGGATGTGAATTAGCGGCGATTACATAAGTGTTGTTATAGATGTAAATATCCTCCGACTGGATTCTTTTGGGCGCAGAATAGTCACTAACAAATAAGGTTTTACCGGGGAATTTACTCTTACCACCCTCTGGACGTTTGACGTCAACCTTGCGTATACCATCGTGGACACTGATGTTATGGCGCCAAATAATATTTTTATTCTGGCCCAGAATTTCAGTGCCGTAACCTTCATTATTCATAGTGAAGTTATACTGAACGAGTACGTTTTCATTACCAAAATCAACATGCATACCAGCAGAGTCGTTATGGCCGCGAGAACCCACTGAAACGTTGTGCTGTGCAACAATATTTTTACTGCGGAAAAACCATGCACCGCTGCCTCGATTGACGGACAGTTTGGGTTCAACCATCGCACCGGACCTGATGAAGCTATTTTGCTCCAAGAGACCATTCCATACACCGTTAATCAACACGCAACTACCACCGGTATCTTCGCATCGATTATTGATAACACGAACATCAGTATCGTAATCCAGCGCTGTACCGGTGACTCCCTTAAGTTTGGATGCCCTGTGACGAATAGCTATGCCAAACCGCGCCGTGCGACGCAGAAAATTATCATGAATGTAAATATCGCTCGTGTTATATGCACGACTGTTATTGTCAACGGCAGACGTCTCAAAACGGATTCCTGTCACAGATGTCGAATTGAAGGTCTTCCTTGCTTCAATCGGAAAAACATCCTCAACCACAAGATCATGGAAGTCGTACCCACGCAAATTGCGCTTACCAGTATTCTTTACAAGGATACCAAATGCATCAAGATTTGTTACGCCTCTGCGTTTTTTTGTGCGAAAGTTTTTGATATTCAACCTACTAACTTCGAGGTGATCTTGATCGACTACCAGCACAGCGGCAAGCGGCGAACCGCCCTTCATAGCAGCACTATCAATCACAGGTAACTCACCCTCGCCATAAGCTGTGAAGTGAATTGGCGCCTCGGCAGCCCCGGACTCATCTATCACGAGCTGACCATTAAACACGTCACCTGACTTAAAATACACCGTATCACCGGGTCGCAATCTTTGATTTTTAACCCGCGACAGAGACGCCCAGGGACTGTCCTTGGTACGACCAGTATTTTTATCATTGCCAGAAGAAGCGCTAATAAAGTAACTCTTAGAAGCACTAGCGATTGCAGTGCATGAGACCAGAAAAGCTCCCATAACTAGGGCTGCTTTTATGGTAGTCAGGTACGGTTTTTTCTCTAACCACATACTATAAATCCATCACAGTGTTCCAGGAATAAAGCTAAAGCCACTTAGACCCTCAATCCAAATTTTTTAAGGCAAATAACCAGCTACAATCCACTCTCTTAGGAGGCTCAGATTACAGCCGATTTCTGTTTAGAACCTTGCTCTTATGCCGAGGGAGATCCGTCGATCAGAATCTGACATACGCGCGATTGGACCATCAGCAAATACACCCGGCTGAACTTTACGCTCCTTCAAAAGATTAACGCCATTTAAAGTAATAGCAAATGTATCGTTCAAATCATAGGACATAGACGCATTTAATTGGCCTCTGTCATGAGTGTATAGAGGCTGTCCGTTTGATACATCGACTGATTCTGACACAAGAAAGCTATCTCGATAGGTATATCGAATGCGAGCACCGAAACCACGCTTTTCATAGAACATAGTGAAGTTGTATGACTCTTTAGAAAGACCTACGAAATTAAGCGGAAACTCCTTAGCTTCGCTCTCGCCCGTCAGGAAACCCGGTGTGCTAAAAGTTAAATCACGACTACCATCTTGGTATGCATAGTTAGCTATAATACCTAACCCATTGAATGGCTTTGGTAGGCTACGAAAGACATGCTGGAAGGAGAGCTCTAGGCCTTCAATAGTGCCGCCAGGAAGGTTGACCGGGGATATACGAGTGACAATCACACCGTCGAATCCATCCACAACACAGGTCGGACGCGCGAGCTCTGGATCGCCCGCATTGGCATCCACAGCACGTGGATTACAGATCCCACCCGGCACTGTTTCTTTGCCAATAACGCTTTCCAAGTCTTTGTAGTAATACCCCAGACTCAACACGCTGCCCTTATGAAAGTAGTACTCTAGAGCCGCATCATATTGATCTGCCTTAGTAGGCTGGAGGGTTGGGTCACCCACATTGACTGCTTGGCCAATATTTAAAGGATACTTAACAGTTGGCGATAAATTACCGAAGCTTGGTCGACGCATGATGCTGGCGTAGCCAAATCTAATTTGCACTTTTTCTGCTGGCGCTAATACCAAGCTAGCACTTGGCAGCCACTCTGTGTAGTTTTGGTTGTATGATACATCTCGAAGCGTACCATCGGTAAATACCTCGTTACCGGACGCTTCTTGTTCAGTGTTAATACCACGTACGCCTATATTGCCGCGTGCAGGCATACCGAAAAGGATAGTATCAAAATCACCACGAATATAGACAGCAACCGTGTCTTCATCAACGCCAAAGCCTTGCAGTGGATCATTAATTCCCGTTAGGTCAAGTGCAAGGATTTGACGAAGTTCCTCGCGCTGACTTTCAACCTTTTCTGGGTCCAGTGTCAGGAAGTTATCAAGATAATTTGCACTGCCATTGAAATCGAAGAAGTCTCCTGGACTAGACAATAGGTAGCTGGAAAGATCTGCCGCGGAGAATCCAGGCCAGTTTGGTGTCACCTGAGACTGCCTAGATCTATTAATTGATCGCTGACTGGCACGAATACCGACCTTTAGAGACGACCATACGTCATGATCAAGGAACCAGGTTAAATCAACTTTTTCAGCAAACTCCTCATTATCAAAGGTGCTTTCCTGATCTTTAGTGACAAACATAGACCAATAATTTGGATCAAGCAACTGCGCATCAGTAACGGCTCCTGCAACAGGTCCATACTCTAGAACATCACCATCTAGATAGTATTCAAAAGGCACTCGAATACGTGCGTTGGCACTATGGAAGTTAGCGTCATCTGGATTATTGAACTGAAAAACCGATGTAAATGCAGTTTCTTGAGTATCTGAACCAGCGGCGCTTACCTCAAAGACAATGTTTAAATTATCCCTATCCCATTCACCACCTAAGGCAGCAACATATGACTGCGTATCACGGTTACCTGCTCTGTTATTAGAGCGCAGTTGAACGCCATCATCAGGGTTGCCAATATCAGTACTCAGGTCGGCACGACCATTTCTTAAGCCACCTCCGATAATACCAGAGGTCAACATTGGGACCTCAAAACCGGCGACGTCTACAACGCCGAATGTACCATTAGCTACTCCATCCAACTCTAAATCAGAGGCAGGTGTGCCTATAAAGAGAGACTGGCGACGGCTTTGCTTATCTAGGTCCGTATATGAACCTTCAGCATAAATCTTTAAGTCATCTTTTGCCTGCCACTCTAATGAGCCAGAAAATGCCGTATTAACGCGATTTTCCAGACCATATTCAAGGTCACCAAACCCGGGTCTGTAATATGGATCACCTAAACCGTCGCCATCAAAATCAATTTGGCTATCGGCTGCTTGACGAACGCCTGGGGAAACTCGAAGTCTATCCTCACGGACAAATTTATCGAAATGTGATAGCGACATAATTGCGCCAACATCACCATGATCAGTTGAAAATTTGTTGCCTAATGTGGTTGAAAAAGTCTCATTCCATTGGTCGGCATTTTCAGCATACTCGGATACTGCTCGCACTACTCGCAACGGTTCTTTTAGCTTGAGCCCACGATATGTTTTTACATCGATGGTGCCACCGAGCGACCCTTCAACCATATCTGCTGTAGGCACTTTTACCACATTAAGTGAACGCACTAGCGATGCAGGTAGATCTGCAAAACTAATACCCCCCCTGTTATCGCCAGATGGAGTAGTGCTTCTACCGTTAATTTCGATGCGGTTTTGATTGCTACCTCGCACAGAAACACCGGATCCAATTCCTGCAGAACGCTCAATTTGTACGCCAGGGATATTTTCTAAAACCTCCGCGACATTTTCGTCGGGGAGTTTACCTATATCATCGGCATTAATAATTTCAGTTAAGTTTGCCTTGGCCCGCTTTTCTGCTAGCGCTGTTTCCAGGCTTTGACGGATTCCGTAAACAATAATTTCTTCCAAATTAGTGTCAGTATTGACCTCTTCAGCGAGCTGTTCTTGGCTTATAGCGATGGACGCAGATAACACTATCAAAGAAATACTAACGGCTAGCGTCGATTGACACCATATTGAATTTTGAAATTTCATTACACTTCTCCCAATTTTGGCGTATTAAAGGGATCACCCATTTTGAAACTCCGCCAAATATTATCATTTATTTTTTCGGAAGCCCTGATTGACAGGGCCCTCCTAAAGCTACAAATTTTTATTCTGCGACTCGAACTAATAGTTGCGCATGCTTAGTATTGACACGATGCTTTGCTACCAACAGGCCGCTCGCAAAATCCAACGTCCACGCATTGGTTAGTGCCGAGGCACCTACAACTGGCGATGACGTCCAAACACTCATTGTAAGTGAAGGAAATATATCCTGGTTCACATTTGGGCTCGCTGCACCAAAAGCAACTATAGATGCGAGCTCTTTGGTGTTAGGCAGACGCCAATCAGTATAATTAGCAAATGTGGAAGTCTCGGCAGCCTTCATCGTACCGCCCCATACCAAAGTCGTCGCGGTTCCGCTGCAGGCGCCGCCTGACTGTCCAATGGGGCATTGTCTCCACATCAAACCCGTGGCCTGGTCTGTTATAGTGCCGTCGGTGTTGATGGCGAAACGCTCATTATCCAAGGCATCGTTCGCAGTAGAACTGCCCGACACTAACCTCACCTGAAAATTAGATGTCTTAGCCTTTTTGTTTTGGATACCTGCGAAAAAGTTCATAGTCCAGGCGTTGGTAGTAGACCCTACAACAGGATTTGATGACCAATAAGATTGGGATTTTCCATTTGGAAATCTCGCCATATCAAATGCTGAATTTTGCTTGTTGTTATTGACAATAGTTGCCAATTCGACAATGGCCGGAACACGCCAATTAGAAATACCGCAAAGTTCTTCAGTATTTGACGCCTCTGCCATAGAATCGCGCCCCGCCCAATTAGTCTTGTTGTCTATTGAATGTGCGCCTGCATTAGTTTTAGTTTCCCAAACCAAACCGGTGACATTGTCTTTAACACAGGACCATTTGGTACCTTCAGCCTCTGTACCGTCAGCAGCCCAGGTACCAGATTGAACGACAAGTGCCTCGCCGTCCGCACCAAGCTTAGTGAAGTCAAAGCCGGCAACCCCTGCACCTACTTTGATCAGGGTATCGTCTGCATCACGCCCATGGGCACAGTCCTGTTTCGCACCTGAAATAGCCTCGGTACAAGTACCGTTGATACCTGACGTACCATTGCCACTTTTTAAAACACCCGAGTCATTTAATGGATTACGAGGGATAAAGGACAGCTCATTACTTGGATCGCTCTCTTCCTCACCCGAAGATGCAGTGACAACAACATAATAAGTGTCACCGTTATCGAGGCCCGACATGGTATGAGGCGATGCAGCATTCTGAGTGAGAGCTCCATCCGCAAGAGAAGCATAATTAACAATATTTTCTATACTCTCCTTGGCAGAATAAATGTTGTAGCCCGTTGCATTCTCAATCGCATCCCAAGCAATAATTGCCCTAGAATTACCAGAAAACGTCATAGAGATTGATGCTGGATCGAGAACAACAGGCAGAGCTTCAACGGTTACCGCGATTGTCGCTGTTGCGGCAAGATATTCACTATCAGCGGCCTTGCTGGCTGTAATATCTGCACTACCGATGGCAATTGCCGTAGCCACACCGTCAGCCGAAATAGTCACAATAGCCTCATCACTGCTGGCATAGGTGATTGCTCCAGTACCATCGCCGCCGCTCGCAGTGAGTGTTTGAGAGGTGTTTACAACCATTACAACAGTGGCGCCGTTGAAGCTAATCGTCTGCTCCTGCAACGGATCTACCGTTACCATAGCCGTAGCCGTGGCTTCAGAATATATCGCATCAGCCGCTTTAGTTGCGGTAATTGTAACGCTGCCTACGTCATTGGCAGTCACCAAACCGCCGGATGAGATGCTAGCAATAGCGTCATCACTGCTGCTGTAGGTAATAGCACCTGAGCCTTCGCCGCCCGTTGCTTCCGTGGTTACCGTATTGCCAACAATTACATTAAAGCTGTCAGCGCTAAAGCTGATTGACTGCAGATGACTCCAACCTGTTTTTTCGGCTGGGCCCACATCACTACCTCCGCAAGCAGCAAGCAGTAGGCATATGGATGCCAGTATGCTAATTTTTTGTACTAACATGGAAGTCCCTCGATTTTATAGTTAATTTGTTGTGAAAAGTCCCTAATAAACGGCCCATCTATTGATTCAAACCTAAATAACCATGGCCAAAAGATCAGACAAACAACGATTGGTTTTAGAGCAGGTCTTCAGTTCCACATACATTACTTGTGGCTTAAAAAAATTGCTCTAAGTCTAGCGCTTGTCTCAACAATAGGTGCACCATGGCGCAAAAAGACAATATTGTCAATCGGTTCCCTTTCTGTCAACAAAAACGCATTTTGCAATTCAGTTGAACATTTCAGAAACATACTTTAAAACAGATAAGTTAAAATTTGCTTGGCATTTCTTTGGTGGTAATTAGCTTATTTTTATCTTTGTCGAGCCAGCGAAAATTTCCTTTTATTGCCTTTTCAGCCTCGTTCATACTCCACACCCCATCCTTGTTTTTGTCCCAGCGTTTAAATTTGGCTCTTAGGTCATTTGCTCTCATATATTTCATGCTGTTTGGGCGCTTGACGAATTCTGACTGTGACCACTTTCCATCCAAATTAATATCCAATTCAATATATTGAAAAGATCGGTAATTTCCAAATTCCACCATGCTCAATGCATTATCTTTATTTTCATCAAAAGCACGCCAGCCCAAATCAGATTGAGCATGGCAAATACTTGCTGAAGCTAGTAGGCAAGCAATACTGATTATCATTTTCTTCATTTTTCAATTTCCTTTTTAGTGTTAATTTATAATATCATCTGGTGTTCAGTTGCCTGCTTATCTCTCTTTTCTTGCAATGTCTTACGCACTCCTTGCCAGCCTTGCAGGCGCAGTTTTTCATGTCGCTTTAGCTCAGGTAAGTAGTCGGTATCATTCGCGACATTGGTTCCTTCGATAGGGTCACTTGCGTGGTCGTAAAGCTCCTGTGCCACTATCTGTCCAGACAGTTTTTCAACCCAGGCCGTGTAGCGATAGCGCCGACTCCGCACAGTCTCACCCATCAACAACTGCTTTTTTACACGGCGCGGATACTGTGCGAAAACTGCTTGCTTCCAAATCTGCTGAGGCTTATTTAGAAGTGGACGCATTGTAGTTCCCTGTAAAACATGGGGCTCGCTCAGACCTGCCAAGTCAATCAGAGTTGGGTAGATGTCGACTGTTTCGACCAAAGCAGCCGTTCGGGTGCCTGGCGCTGTCATCCCCGGCACGCGGATCATCATGGGAATATGTATATCAAGCTCTACGGTTGAATGCTTGGCCCAACCGCCGTGATCCCCTAATTTGAAACCATGGTCACTCCAGATAACCACGATGGTATTGTCGTCCAGACCAAGATTTGAAACCTTGTTAAGAATCTTGCCCACTAAACCATCAGCAAAGGATATGGCCGCAAGATAACCATGCCGAAGCTTGTTACTCTCCAATAGAGGCATGGGACCTGGTTTGGGAGGCAAGTTGTCATATCGCCAAATTTCCCAAGCAACAACCGCCCAATCTGGCGCATCACTTTGTTGCTCTGTTGTTGGTGGCGGCGGAATCTGTTGGGGGTTATATTTATCCCAATCGCTCTTAGGCGCCCTGAAGGGCAGGTGTGGGCTGTGTAAACCCACAGCAAGAAAAAAGGGATTGTGCTGTTGACTAAGCCGATCCAGTTCATCAAGCGCATGATTAACATTCTTGGCATCAGGCAAGAGCTCTTTTGAATCCCAAGACTCATAAGCGGGCCTGGGCGTACCAGCTTGTTCACGAGCCCGACGAATACCGTAGCTAACATCATAGGGCGCTTTAGACCATCCGTCTGAATCATCATTTATATCATGATAAATCTTGCCAATAGAGATGGTTTCGTAACCATTCTTTTTAAATATTTTATTAAGTGTGACAACCTTGGGAACAATACTAGATACCGTTTGTTCCAGCCGCACAATTCCCGTGGTCGGGGGTCTAAGGCCAGTCATAAGTGAAGCCCGCGAGGGGCCACATATCGCCTGCTGGGTGTAGGCTTGCTCAAATAGTAAGCCCGACTGAGCGAAACTATCTAGGCTTGGAGTTTTGGCAATAGGATGCCCATAGCTGCCCAAATCAGGGCGCAAATCATCAATTGAAATCAGCAGGATATTCGGCCGCTGTGTATTTTCAGCGGGCGTAGCATCCTCCGGCTGCGCCTCAGCACAAGTCAGCGACCCCGAAAGAATCAATATCAAAGTAATAAAAACGCCCGGCTTTGCCACAGTAATCTGACCACTAATGCTGGACTTGTATTATAATGTCAATATTGTCATTTGCAAACCATGTCTATTTTTACAAAACACGTGCAGCGCTGCGGCCCTGTTATTAAAGTTTAATTTTAGAGGTGTGTACTGCATAATGATCCGATCTAAAAAACTGGCTTATTGGAGTGATACTCATTGGAGAGCATACAAATTCTGAGGCGATAATGGTCGAAAGGAAATCAACACTTACGGATATAGCGAAGCTTGCACAAGTTTCGATTAAAACTGCGTCGCGTGTCGTCCGCCAAGAGCCAAATGTCAGCGACCGCACACGAGCTGTCGTCGAAGCTGCGATGAAAACGCTGAAGTATCGGCCTAGCGTGGCTCCGCGAGCGACCGTCGGCTCTCGGTCCTACTTGCTGGGGCTAATATTTGATAATCCCAATCCGAGTTACATTGTTGATCTACTGCGAGGTGCGCTGGAGCAAACCCGAAAAGAGGGTTATCACCTTGTAGTTGAGCCCGTAGACGCCAACTCTCCTGCAGTGGCTGAGGATATTACCAACCTATTAGTTCAATCTAATTTAGACGGCATGCTATTGCCGCCACCGCTCTGTGATGATCCTGCGATCTTAGAAGCACTTCAGTCATCGGGAAAACCCTTCGCCAGAATTGCGCCAAGTATCTCAATGGAAATCGGTCTTCGCGTTGAGACGAATGACGTTGAAGCGGCGCGGCAGATGACCGAAAAACTTATCGAACTCGGACACACATCAATTGGTTTTATCACTGGCCGCAATGGGACTGCAACCACAAGGCGTAGACTTGAAGGTTTTTTAGCGGCGATGAAAGATGCTAATTTAGCCGTGCCCGACAGTCTAATTGTAGAGGGTAACTTCGAGTATCGTTCAGGCCTAGATGCAGGTGAGGCTTTACTCAGCTCAGTTCAGCGTCCCACAGCTATTTTCGCCAGCAATGATGAAATGGCTGCCGGATTGATTGCGGCCGCTCATAAATTTGGCCTTTCTGTCCCACAGGATCTTTCCATTGCAGGGTTTGACGACAGCGTTGTAGCTACCGTTGTCTGGCCCCCCCTTACCACTGTACGCCAACCAATCAAGGATATGGCTGCTGCCGCCGTAAGCGGTGTTATAGCAAAGTTACGAGGGCAAGAAGAAAACACAACAAACGTTCAACAACTTCCCTTTGAAGTCATGATGCGAGCGTCAACTGCCGCTAATAGCTAGATTAGTAAAATAGTGCCCTTAGCTGCTTTAACTTTGAATGGCTATTTGATTTTGTGATTTCCATGACAACAGAACGAGCGCAGTCGCTGTTGCCTATGGTGGTAAGTATCTTTGTCGGCTGAGTTTTCCATCGAAAAAGTGCCAACTTCTCCCATCGATTTGACAAGCCTTTGTGAACAGCGTCTATGGGGAAAACCCTTTTCGCCCACAGACGGATAATTCCGTCTCGACACCCTGGTAACCTTACTAGATCATCCATGATGACAACCTGTTCTTTAAAATTGCCACCTCATGGCAAGTGCTTTAAAAACAGACCTAATTTATTGGGTTATACTTCTTCACCGACTGCTTCTAAGGCTTTTTAATTTCATGCAGGCATATCTTCCCGGCTTTGCTCTTGGGCTATCTCTAATTCTAGCGATTGGTGCGCAAAATGCCTTTGTGCTGAAACAAGGACTAAAAAAACAGCACGTCTTTTTGGTTTGCACCATCTGCGCTCTGTCTGATGCGATATTAATTTCACTTGGGGTATCAGGGTTTGGGGCGCTGATTGAACGCTTTCCAATCGTTGAACAAATAGCTCGCTTTGGTGGTGCAGCCTTTTTAATGGTTTATGCCGCCATGAGTTTTTACTCTGCATATACGACTAGGCATAGCCTTAACCCAGAGGGTTCCGCTCCTAAGTCCGCGCTTAAAATTGCTCTGATCTGCCTAGGTTTTACTTGGCTGAACCCACATGTCTATCTAGATACGGTAGTGTTGCTGGGCTCAATTTCGACTCAATACTCAGACAACTTAGAGGCCTTTACT
>Ga0206123_10004362_pt1 | contig 11113 bp, 12 predicted proteins | sample Helgoland_Spring_2_FD_160086 | JGI IMG/M metagenome (GOLD analysis project Ga0206123, IMG submission 160086) | Pelagic subsurface seawater microbial communities from Kabeltonne, Helgoland, North Sea - Helgoland_Spring_Bloom_20160316_1 | ecosystem: Environmental > Aquatic > Marine > Epipelagic ... | reverse complement strand
CATCATTTGATGACCCAACAGAATGTTTACGAGTTAATGTAAATGGAACTGAAAAGGTAATGGAATGGGCAGATAATTGGGATATACGAGTTGTATATGCTGGTTCATCTTCTAAACACCATGACCCAACTGATTCACCATATGCTATGTACAAATATCTTGGAGAAGAAGTTTGTAAGTTATACAAAAATAGTTTTGATGTTGATGTTAGAATTGCTAGATTCTATAATGTATATGGACCAGGTGAATCTTTAGATGAAAAGTTTGGAAGTTTGTTAGGTATTTGGAGAACCAAAGTATCTAAAACAGAAGCTCTTCCGATTGTTGGTGATGGAGAACAAAAAAGAGATTTTATTCATATAGATGATATAGTAGATGCATTGATTAAAATATCTGAAACAGATGATTTACATGAAGATGCATGGGAACTTGGTAGTGGAGTAAATTATTCAGTAAATCAAATTTATAATATGTTTAACGAAAAGTTTTGGATTGAATCAACTTACATACCAGAACAAAAAGGGAATTATAGGGAAACTCTTAATACCAATACAGATGCCATTGATAGATTAGAATGGAAACCACAAGATAGATTAGAAGATTATATAAAAAGTTTATAATGATAGGAATTATAGGTCAAGGTTTTGTTGGTAATGCAGTTTACCAAAAGTTTAAAAAATATTACGATGTAGTAACAAATGATTTAGATGAAAATAAATCTACATCAACATTACCTAATTTAGTAATGATATGTGATACTATATTTTTATGTTTACCAACTCCTATGAAAGAAAGCGGTCAATGTGATTTATCTATTTTGGAAAATGTGTTAGGTCAGATAGATTTACTTGTAGATAATTTAGAATCAGAAAGAACAATTATAATCAAATCAACAATTCCACCAGGTACAACTGAAAAGTGGAATGAAAAATACGAATCACTTAATATTTTATTTAATCCAGAGTTTCTTACAGAAAGAAATGCAGTAGAAGATTATAATAATCAAAATAGAATTATTATTGGAGGACCAAGACCTTATACAACAGAAGTTGTTAGATTATTTTCAAAAGTATTTCCAAAATCACATATAATCAAAACAGATTCAACTCATGCAGAGATGGTAAAGTATTTAACAAATACATTCCTTTCAACTAAAGTATCTTTTGCAAATGAAATTTATCAATTATGTCAAGTAGTAGGAGTAGATTATGATAAAGTAATTGAATATGCAACTCATGATGATAGGTTGGGAACTTCACATTGGAATGTACCAGGACATGATGGAGATTTTGGATTTGGTGGACATTGTTTTCCAAAAGATTTATCAGCACTATTACATTTATCAGATAAATTTGGAACAATAAATAATGTTTTACACGCAACTCAAGATACTAATGATGAAGTTAGAAAAAATAGAGATTGGGAACAAATGAAAGGAAGAGCTGTATCATGAACAAACCATACAAAAAAATAGATGTAGTAATTTCAACAATTACAAAGTTTTATCCAAAGGATATAGAACCTTGGGTTGAATCACTTAATAGAAGTGGTTTTAGTGGTAAACGAATGATGATTGTTTATGATGTACCACAAGAAACTATTGATTATCTTAAAGAAAATCATTTTGATATTTTTCAATCAGAACTATCTCACCATCTTTTTAACCAAAGATTTAGAGATACTGCAATGATTTTAGAAAACTATGAGTGTGACAGAATTATTTGGACAGATATCAGAGATGTAGTATTCCAATCAAATCCAACAACATGGTTAAACAAATATCAAGAGAAACCTATAATTGCTTGTTCAGAAGCAGTGAAACTTGGTGATGATGATTGGGCACAAGTTTGTGCTGGTACTTCATTCAAGTTAGAATGGAATTGGTTACAACACGAAGAATCTTATTGTGCTGGTTCTATTTGTGGTGATAAGGATTATATCATTCCTTTATTTCATAACATATTTAGATGGGGAATAACTGGTGAAAATTCAACTCAAGCAGCAGACCAACCTGCGTATAATATCTTAATCAAACAACAACAATGGAAAGATAAAGTACAATTTGTAAAACAAGAAGAAGGTCTTGCAGTACAAATGGGAACTACATTTATGAAAAAAGATTTCTTTGGTGATAAGTTAATGGAACCAACTCCTTTGGTAGAAGAAGATGGTACTGTTACAAATCAAAAAGGAGAACCATTTACAATTGTTCATCAGTACGATAGAAACCCTCAACTTAAACAAGTAATTCACAACAAATACAAAAAGATGATTTATCCAGAACCACCTAAGATTGATAATCCAAAAGGATTTACTTATAAAGAATGGTTAGATATTAGAAAGAAAGGTCAGTACGATACTCAATACAACGAAATGTTAAAAGGTAAAAGAGTTGTAATCGTAGGGCCAGCACCATCTTTGGAAGGAAGTGGTAAAGGAAAAGATATTGATGATTATGATATTGTAGTTAGAATCAACAAAGGATTTCCTGTCGAACAAGGAATGGAATCTGATATAGGTTCAAGAACTGATATTCATTATCATTGTTTATGTACAACTGCAGAATGTGGTGGACCAGTTTTTTATAAAGAAATGAAAGATTCAAATGTATTTGTATCAGCACCATATCCAAAAGCAGTAGGACCGTTTTATAATGATGTACAAAGATTTGAATTAGATAATAAAAAATGGGAATTACCATTTCATGTAATTGATACAGATTATTACAGAAGTATTGCTGAATCAGTAGGAACAAGACCCAATTCTGGTACACTTACAATTATAGATTTATTGGCATACGATGTGAAAGAATTACACATTACAGGTTTCACTTGGTTTAGAGGTGGTTGGAGAAAATCATACAAAGATATGAAACAAATCTTTGGTGAAGAAAAGGGTGCAGAGTTAGAAAAGAAATGGTTAAGTGAAGAATTTGATGGAACTCATAGACAGAAACCACAAGAAGATTTAGTGAGAGAAATTTATCTTAACGATAGTAGAGTTACCATTGATGATACAATGAAAAAAATTTTAGAAGTAGAATAATATGGAACATAATAAATGGTACAAGGCTTTCAACGAAGGTGGTGCAACAATAGACCAACAAATATTTATTAATTATTGTAAAACTGCATCAAAGATAGTTGATGTTGGTGCTCAATCTGGTGAGTTTATTTACTATGCAAATGAGAATATGAAAAATGGTAAAATCTATTCACTTGAACCAGACCCAAACTATATAGATGAAATAAAACAGATTCAAAGTAAAAATGGAAACGAGATAAACATTATTGAAACTGCGGCAGGTAGTGAAAAGGGAACTGCAAAACTTTATAATGAATCAACAGGTTGTATGGTTGATATTGCAGTAAAAAAGTTTCAAAAGTTTGTTATGGTAGATGTAGATATTCTTGATAACTTAATACCATTTGAAGTAGATTTGATAAAAGTAGATGTTGAAGCATATGAATATGAAGTTTTAAAAGGTGCAAAAACTCATTTAGAAAGAGGTACTCCATTTTATGTTGAGATACACGATAAGTGGTTAAGAGAGATTGGATTATCAAGATTTGATATAATAGAATTATTTAAGGAGTATGGATACACAGACCAATTTTTATGGAGACCAGAACACCAAATAAATTGGGCTGATTTATATTATTATGTATTCACAAAAAAATAAGATATGAAGAAAATAAAATTATATATAGCAACTTATAAACGAAACGATGTTTTAGCAGAAACTCTTGATTGTTTATTCGATTCAGATTTTACAGAAGTTTGTGATGGAGAAGTTTTTGTTTTAAGTAATCATACTTCAATAGAAATACAAGATAGACATAAAGATAAAGTAAAGGTTATTAGAAATGAAGGTAGACCTGATTGGTCAAATGGTAATTTATCTGAATCTTGGAATCAAGCATTGGTTCATGGATTTAAAGATTTGAAAAAACCAGATTGTGATTATGTTGTAACTTTTCAGAATGATGCACTTGTTGATAAAAATTGGTGTTCAAATGTAATTAAGTTTCACGAAAAATTTGATTATATAAAAGGTCAGTTTGGTGATAATGTTATGAGTTTTTCACCAGAACATATTAAGAAAGTTGGTTTGTATGATGAAAGATATTGTAGCATACAATTTAAAGAAGCTGATTTTGATATTCGTTCAATGCAAAGAAACAAAGATAGGGTTTATCTAAATGATATTATGCACAGAATTGAACATAATAATAATCCTTCTTTTGAATTTGATGTTGTGGGTCATAGAAATATAAAAGATAATGAAGATGGAGACCCACGAAGAAGAGCAGATGATTCAGAACATCAAAGTATTTGGAATTTATCTCGTGGTGGAATTTATAGAGCATATTCTTGGAGTTGGTTTTCCCATAAATGGAAAGGTACTTACAAAACTTCACCAAATGTTCATGGTTGGTGTATAGGTTGGTCAGATGATTTTAAGAAAAACCCACCACAAGGACAAATTAAAGAAGTTGTAAGATACCCATACTTTGAAAAAGATATAGATAAATCAGTTTACGAAGTTCCATGTTAAAACTTATTTCACATAGAGGAAATATAAATGGTAAACATGAAAAGTTTGAAAACTTTCCAACATATATTGATACTGCAATACAACAAGGTTTTGATGTGGAAATAGATGTGTGGTATCATCAACATGAATTTTGGTTAGGACATGATAAACCTGATTACGAAATTACTTTAGATTGGTTAACTGATAGAAAAGATTCTTTATGGATTCATTGTAAAGATTTAATTACAATTGATATGTTAAGAGAATTACAAATTCATAATAAAGTTGATTTAAATTATTTCTTTCACGATGAAGATGATTGTACAATAACTTCAAAGGGAGATTTATGGGTTTATCCTGGTAAACAACCAGTTAAGAATAGTATTGCAGTTATGCCTGAATGGCATGATGATGATGTTAGTTTGTGTAAAGGAATTTGTTCAGATAATATAATAAAATGGAAGCATTCATAAGAATACAAAAATGTGGGAGTATGAGTTTAAAGCATACTATTGGAGGTAATCTTCAAATGTTAAATCATGGATACTCATATGATATTGGTAAGAAAGTAACTGGTGATATTTGGTTAAATCTTCCTATTTGGAATAAAGATAAATATGATAAGTTATATGTTCTTGTTAGAAATCCATTTGATGTTTTAAAATCATATTACTTTCATACCCATTCTAAAAAACACAAAGATACTGCAAAAAGTAAAGGACAATTTGAAGTTGATTACAATAGAATAGATGGTTGGATGTTTGTAAATCAAATACATGGATTTAACTCTTGGTGGGAGTTTTTAGATTCTTATATTGACTCAAACTTTGAATGGCATTTACCACCAATGAAAAAAAGTTTATATTCTTTTGCATATGATAAAGATTTTAATTTAATAATTGACAGATTTTTTAAGTTAGAAGAAAAAGATGAACTAAATAAATTTCTTAAATCTAAAGGTAAAGGAAATTTAGGTTTTAATAAAGCAACAGTAACAAAGAAAATTGAAAAATACGATAAGTATTATAAAGAACATCATATAAAATCTTTGAACAAAATTTGGGAAAAAGATTTAAAACATTTTGGTTATAGTTACAATGAGTAAAATAAAGTTAGTTATATTTGATTTAGATGGTGTATTAGTAGAAGCTAAGAACATACACTATAAAGCACTTAATGAAGCATTAGGTAAAAAATATTCTATAACTTGGAATGAACATCTATCGACTTATGATGGATTAAAAACCACTCAAAAGTTAGATATGTTAACAGAAAGAAAAGGATTATCTGTTAATGAACATCAATCTATTTGGGAAAGAAAACAACAGATTACACTTCAGAAACTAAAACAATTAGGTACAGATGATACTCTTATTGAGTTAATGGATTGGTTATCAATAAATGGATATAAGATTGCAGTATGTTCAAACTCTATTAGAAAGACAGTATTGACTGTACTTTCAAAGTTAGGTATTATGGAATTTATGGATTACATTATATCAAACGAAGATGTAGATAATAGTAAACCACATCCTGAAATGTATTGGAACGCAATTTCAAAAATGAAATCTTTACCAGAAGAAACTTTGATAATAGAAGATTCTCCTTATGGATTACTTGCAGCATCTCGTTCTAAATCACATATTTTAAGAGTAAAGAATACAAAAGAAACAAATTTAAAAAACATACAAAATAAATTAAATCAAATAGAAATGGGAGAACAACAATCAACACCAGCATGGAGAGATGAGAAATTAAATGTTTTGATTCCAATGGCAGGAGCAGGAAGTAGATTCCAACAAGCAGGATATACATTTCCTAAACCACTAATTGATGTAAATGGAAAACCTATGATTCAGGTTGTGGTAGATAATTTAAATATAAAAGCAAACTTTATTTATGTTGTACAAAAAGAACATAGAAAAAAGTATAACTTAGATACTTTATTAAATCTAATTACACCAAACTGTAAGATTGTTGAAGTAGATGGTATTACAGAAGGTGCAGCTTGTACTGCATTACTTGCTAAAGAATATATTGATTCGGATAATCCATTGTTATTTGCTAACTCAGACCAATTTGTTGAATGGGATTCAAATGAGTTTTTATACAAAATGAATGAAACAAATGCAGATGGTGGTATTGTATCATTTAGAGCAACACACCCAAAGTGGAGTTTTGCTAAGATAGATGAACAAGGATTAGTAACTGAAGTTGCAGAAAAGAACCCAATCTCAGATATTGCAACTGTTGGATATTACTATTGGAAACAAGGTTCTGATTTTGTAAAGTACGCAGAAGATATGATTGAGAAGGATATCAGAGTAAATGGAGAATTCTATGTTTGTCCTGTATTTAATCAAGCAATTGAAGATAACAAAGAGATTCGTACTTTTGATATTCCTAAAATGTGGGGATTGGGTACACCAGAAGATTTAAAATATTACTTGGAAAATTATAAAAGAATATAAAAAATATGATAATATATATTCCAATAAAAGAAATATCTCAGAGGGTACCAGAAAAAAACTTTAGAGAGTTTTGTGGTAAACCTCTATGGGAACATACAATTGACAAATTGAAAGATTTTGAAGTTGTTGTTGATACAGATTCAACTGATATTATTAATAAATGTAAAGAAAAAACATGGGTACATACATATGCAAGACCCCATCACTTACGAGGACATAATGTATCTGTTGTAGATTTAATAAAAAATTATTCAGATAAAGCAGAATTAAATCATAATGATTGGATTTGTCAAGTTCATACAACATCACCATTTTTGAAAGTAGAACATTTAGAATTACTTAGAGATGAAATAAAGGATTGTAATTATGATTCAATATTTTCAGTAGATGTGATTCAAAATAGATTTTGGAGAAAAGAAAAATATGGTTTAGTTCCTATTAATCACAATCCAATGAAATTAGAACAAACACAAGATTTACCTAAATATTATATGGAAAATTCATATCTATATTTGTTTAAGGTAGGTGTACTAAAATTTGGTAATAGAATTGGAAAGAACCCGAAAGTACTTCCAATTAAATTTCCATACAATTTAGATATAGATACAGAACAAGATTGGGATATTATAAAATCAATTAATAACACATTTATTTTTAAATAATGAGTAGTATAGTAAAATTAACACAATATAATGAAATATCCAAATTAGAAAATATTGGATTAGGTAAAAGAATATTTCTAATAGGTAACGGTCCTTCTCTCAATGATATGAATTTAGATTTATTAGAGAACGAAGATACACTTGCAATGAATCGTATTGATTTGTTATTTGAAAAAACTAAATGGAGACCTACTTATTATTTATTTTGTTCTTCAAATTGTGAACATGGTGAGTGGGGTAAAAAATGGAGTAAGAGTATTTTGAATGTTTGTAGTGAGGAAAAAACAACTCCTATCATTTGGAAAAGATTTAAAAATTCTATTGAAAGAAATGGTGAAGGAACTTTACCAGAAAAAACATTGTATTTAAATTCAATGTCAGAAAACCAAATTGGTACAGATGAACAATTTTCAACTGATGCATTTAAAAGATTAGATAAAAGTGGTACTACAATGAATGTTGCACTACAACTTGCATATTATATGAACTATGAAGAAGTTTATATTATTGGTTGTGATTCCAATTGGATTACAGCAAAAGAAACTATGAGAACCCAAGAAGGAGATATCAATCATTTTCATCCTGATTATCATGCATTCATAGGAAATGGTGAACATGAGTTTTGGAGAATGAATACAACTCACTTAACTGCTGCAAAATATTATAAAGAAGCAGGTAGAAAGATTTGGAACGCAGGATATAATTCAGCAATTAATGCTTGGGAAAAGAAAAATTTTGATGAATTATTTGGAAATTAAAAATATTTTTCGTATATTTGTACTATGAAATTACTTTGGCAACAAATACCCTCTACTGAGGTAACTAAAATTTATTGTAATTCTAACTGTGATGGTATAATTTTGGATACAGAGCATGGTGTATTCAATAATGAAACTTTATTCTCATTAATACAATTAATTAATGCAAGTGGTAAGAAATCATTTGTAAGAATTACAGAACCTACAAAAACATTTTGTAGATTACTTTTAGATAGTGGAGTTAGTGGATTAATATTTTCAACACTAAATACATTAGATATACCAAATATTAGAGAATGGTGTAAATTCCCACCAGAAGGTAGAAGAGGACAGGGATTGGTATCTGAAAATGATTGGGGTGATAAACCTCTTCAAGAAAATAATGTAATTCTTATTGCACAAATAGAGAACCAAGTAGGTATTGATGAACTTAATTTTATCAAAGGTTCTTGGTTGTTTGATTACTATTTATTAGGACCTTATGATTTAACTGCAGATTTAGGTTGTGTAGGTGATTGGAATAATAAAAACTATATATTTAATATAACCAAGTTTAATGAACTAATTCCTGAAAAAAGAAGGGGAGTTCATTTAGTATCAAATATAGAAGAAGAATACAAAACAAAATTTAAAAACTATGGTTTCGTTGCACTTGGCATGGATACCACAATTATAAAAAATAACATTAATAAATTAGAACAATTATGGCAGAATTAAATTTCGAAAACATTGGTGATAAGTTCTTAGAAGTCATCAATACAAAAGAGTGGAATGATATACAAGAAAAATTTAACGATTGTGTTGATATATTTGTATTAGGACATGGTGGAAACTTGGGGGTTGCAGACCACGCAGCAACTGATATCTCAAGGTTATCAAATGGAACAAAGAATGCACAGGCACCTGGTAGTGCCATTGTAGCAACCTCTCTAATCAACGATTCTTCGTTTGATGATTGGATGGTTCATTGGGTAAGACAGAGAACAGTATCTCAAACACCAGAACAATTAAAGAAAACATTAATTCTTGGTATATCTTCAAGTGGTAAATCAGTTGATATTATGAGAGCATTAGAAGATGGTGAATCAAGAGGAATGCAAATTGCGATGATTACATCAGCTCCAATACCAGAAAAAATTAACAACTTATCAGAAGTTGTATTAGGTGCTGAATATTATCACACATCAGAAGTACTTACATTATTACTTACTTATCAACTTACACATGGTAGTGGTAAAGTTTGTCCTCCTATTTTCCAAAACAAACCAGAAGATTTAGAATTACTAAATAGACAAGGTGGTGCATCTGCAACAAGAGAACATTCTTATCCTGATGAATTAGTAAACATTGGTGTGGATTTCGATGGAGTTATTCATAAGAACTCAAAAGGATATCATGATGGAACTGTTTATGATGAACCAGTAGAAGGTGCAAGAGAAGCATTACAAAAACTATCTGAGAAATATACTGTTATTGTATATTCTGCAAAAGCAAGAAGAGATAGAGGTTTAGTAAATGGACAAAGTGGTACTCAATTAATTTGGGAATGGTTAAAGAAACATGATTTAAATCAGTACGTTTCTAAAGTAACTTCACAAAAACCAAGAGCAGTTGCATATATTGATGATAAAGGAATCAAGTTTGATAATTGGGATTCAGTATTATCACAAGTAGATTTATCATAGATTGAAAATAGTAATATCCATATTTTGTTTACCATATGAAATTGATGATTTAGAAAATACTCTAACTCAGCTCAAACGAGCATCTTATTATTGTGATAAATCAATTGATTGGAATTTAGATGTAACACTTTGTACATCAAATCAAATGGTTGATTGGAATAAATCTTCGATTAATAAACAATATTTTATAGATAAGTTTTTAAAATTATCATATCATACAGATTGGTGTGTAAAAACTTTTCAAACCTCAGATGAAATATTGGGTTGTGTATCACAAAGAAGATTTTCACTAAAAAAACATAATGATGCAAATTATTTTATTTGGTTAGATACAGATATTGTATTTGATGAAAGAACTCTCTTTTATATTGAAAATGCAATCAAAGGTACAAAAGATAAATATCCATTATCAGTTATTACACCTGAAATAGTTCGTATTTGGGATAATACTTGGGATTGTATTGTAAATGAACAATTCTTAGATAAACCAAAAAATTATCAAAAAACAAATGACCCATATCAAGATAGTGGTATCAAAGGAGATATCACTATTGTTGGTGTAAATAATTCAAATTCCCCACAATCTCGATTTAAATTTGCTGGTGGTTGGTTTACTTGTATTAGTGGACCACTACTAAGAAAAATTGGTGTACCTGAATCCTTTGGACACTATGGATATGAAGATACTTTTTTAATGGTAGCATCAGAAAAGTTGATAAGAGAACAAAAAGAAAACATTACACAATTTAAAATAAAAAACCTCATAGTTTGCGAAAATTACAAATATCGTAACAATTCACATTATCTAAATCATATATCTGTGTATGATAGAAGAGAAGAATTTAAAAATATTGCACAATCAAATTTCACAGAAGAACTAAAAAAAATTCAATAAACCTACCTTTTAATTCTAATACTTATATTTATTCTTGTAAGAAATTACTTAAATAAAACAAGTTATACCCAACAATCCCTATAAGGGCAGTTCTACACAATTAGT
>Ga0206123_10004361_pt1 | contig 11116 bp, 7 predicted proteins | sample Helgoland_Spring_2_FD_160086 | JGI IMG/M metagenome (GOLD analysis project Ga0206123, IMG submission 160086) | Pelagic subsurface seawater microbial communities from Kabeltonne, Helgoland, North Sea - Helgoland_Spring_Bloom_20160316_1 | ecosystem: Environmental > Aquatic > Marine > Epipelagic ... | reverse complement strand
GATTAGGGGCTTATGAGAAAAACCTTCGAATTTTTGGTAAGGTAAAAGGGAGTGTAGACACAAAGCTAGGAGATGTTGCAGATTGCCCAAACCTTGTTGTAATGTATAACAAAGATTTTGAAACCATGAAGGCTGATATTTCTTGGATTAGAAACGCTGCAGGGCGCTTGTCAGGTAAAGACTGTACCCTAGATCCACTTTTTATAAAATTGGTTGAGCAACTTGACCGATTGGAGCCAAGTGCAGATACAAAAATGTATTTAGGGCAATTAGAGGCACAAAACGGTAATGCATCAAAGGCATTGGTTTATTTCGAAGAGTCTGCAATAATGCAAACAGATCCAAACAAACAAGCTAGGATTTATTACAAAATTGCAGAAGAAAAACGCAAAGCAGGAAGATACAATGCGGCAAGAACCTTTTACAATAAAGTATTAAATGTAAAGCCAAACGATGGCAGATCTTACCTTAAAATTGCTGCGATGATTGCAAAAAGTTCTAGTGATTGTGGTGGTACACCCTTTGAAAAAAGAGCTGTAAACTGGAAAGCTGCAGAGTATGCTGATAGAGCAGCAAGAGTAGATCCATCTATTGCCTCAAACGCAAGAGCTGCTGCAAATAGCTACAGAGCCCGCGCTCCTCAAAAAACAGACATTTTCTCTGCCGGTATGGCCGGAAAATTAATCACCCTCAACTGTTGGGTTGGTGGTAGTGTAAGGGTGCCAAATTTATAATATGAGCTTAAAATCATACACCATACAAAGCGTGATATCCTTATTGTTGGGAATCACGCTTTTTGCGTGTGATGCTAATTACAAAGACAAACAAAAATTTTCTATAAAAGATGATCAACCCCTTGCCATTGGTAAACAAATCAACCTAAAGTATACAGATAGCGGTAGGGTTGTCTCTAATTTAATATCAGAGCGTTTGATTGACCATTCCAATAAAGAGTTCCCTTACCAAGAGTTTCCGCAAGGGGTTGAGGTTCATTTTTGGGAAAATGATAAAAAAAGTACAGTTACCTCAGATTATGCTATTAGGTATGGTAAAACAGGTCTCATAGATTTACGAAAAAATGTAGTGTTAATTACCAGTGATAGTTTAATTTTAAAAGCAGATCAATTGTATTGGCACCAAACAAAAAAATGGGTGTTTACCGATCAGCCCTATCAAATAAAATTTAAAGACGGCTCCTATAATGATGGTTCTCGGTTTGATTCTAGTCAGGATTTTACAGCGTTTATTTCAAGAAAAAACACAGGAGTACAACTCATAGAACCTCAACAAACCCAAGAAGATGCAAAATAAAATCTATAAAATTTTCGAATACGCATATACTGTTATGGCTGCTTTTTCTGTGTACTTAGTGACAACCCATTGGGCAGACAACAGAGCAAAGGCTTATATGTTTATCTTTTTTGCTGTTTTGGCCGTGTTTATGTTTTTCTTTAAACGAAAGTTTAGAAAAATGACCCAGCAGCGTGATAAGGATCAAAATAAAAAATAGCAAAGCTATTTTTTGCCCACTTGTGGCTTATCAATTTATAATAGCGGATGCTTTATAAAGCATCCGATCATTTACTATATTTGTTTGGTATTTAATCAATTACTTCCTTCTGTTGGAACATCAAATTATCATTATTGTATCAGCACTAATATGCTCGGCTTTTTTTTCAGGGATGGAGCTTGCTTACGTTTCTTCCAACAAGATTTATATCGAGATTGAAAAAAAACAGCAGAATTTTTTAGCGGGTATTTTAAAAAAAATAACCAAAAGACCCTCCAAATTTATTGCCACCATGCTCATTGGCAATAACATTGCTTTGGTTGTGTATGGGTTTTTTATGGGAGATATTTTGATGCAGTTTATACCCATACAAGGACCTTCTGTGCTGTTAGTACACACCCTTTTATCTACACTATTAATCTTACTCACAGCTGAGTTTTTACCCAAAGTTTTTTTTCAGATATATGCTAATGATTTAGTGAAGTTTTTCGCAGTTCCTGCCTACTTTTTTTATCTGGTATTTTCCTTTGTTTCTGAATTTATTTTATGGATTTCAGATTTGGTATTAAAATATATTTTTAAAACAGATGGAGATAAGGTAAGACTTAGTTTTAGTAAAATTGAACTTGGTAATTATATCAGTGAGCAAATGCAGGCCATAGAGACAGAGGATGAGGTAGATTCTGAAATTCAGATATTTCAAAATGCCCTAGATTTTTCGGATATTAAATCTCGTGAGGTTATGATACCAAGAACCGAGGTCACAGCGGTAGATATTACAACTTCCGTTGAGCAGTTGAGCCAACTATTCACAGAAACCGGTCGCTCCAAAATAATCATTTATAAAAACAATATTGACGATGTAGTTGGCTATGTGCACTCTTTCGAACTCTTTAAAAAACCTCTTAGCATTGAGGATATACTCATACCTGTAGTATTTGTTCCAGAAACAATACTAGCAAAAGATGTGCTCAATATTTTGAGTAAAAAACATAAAAGCATAGCCGTTGTAGTTGATGAGTATGGAGGTACTAGCGGGGTTATCACCGTAGAGGACATCATTGAGGAACTCTTTGGAGAGATAGAAGACGAGCATGACAATATTGCGCTTGTAGAGGAGATTATAAAAGAAAACCACTATCGATTCTCTGCCCGTCTTGAAGTTGATTATCTAAATGAAAACTACAAACTTTCTTTGCCAGAGCAAGAGCATTATGAAACCCTAGGAGGCATGATTGTAAATTTCATAGAGGGTATACCAGAGGCTGGAGATGTTGTTGTTGTAGATAAGTATCAAATAAAAATTATAGAGGTTTCTAAAACAAAAATTGACTTGGTGTCTATTGAAATATCCGACCCAAACATCTAGCCAATTTTCTGATGCGTAAATAAATATTCACTTTTTGTTACAGATCTTAAAAAATTCATGAGGCTTTTAGCTGTAACTTTTCACCAAAACTATTTTATTAATGCAGGGAAAATGGTATTTTCGCCCACTAAATTAATGCGAACGTTTCATCTAAGGCGTTCTTAAATTAAAATGACAGATGGCAATATTAAACAGCATTAGAAAAAGAGGAGTTTTTCTTATCATAATCATAGCATTAGCATTATTTTCATTCATCTTGGCAGATGTGATTCGTAACGGTGGTTTTTCTTCAGAAAAATCATTGACAACTGTGGCTACCATAAATGGGGAATCTCTTACTCGTGATATTTTCATGAAGCAAGTAGAGCTAACACAGCGTAATTTGGGAGAAAACGGTACTACAGCTCAGGCTATGAACCTAGTTTGGGATCGTGAACTTCGTAATGTATTGCAGCAACAACAATACGATGCCTTGGGTCTTACAGCTCACAAAGAACAATTAGAGCAATCATTGCAAATGGGACTGGCTTCAAATCCAACCTTTCAAGACACAGATGGTATGTACAGCCCATTGAAAGTGCAACAGTACATTGCCAATGTGAAAGCTACCAACCCAACGGCATACCAACAATGGCTAGATTATGAAAATAATTTAAAAAGCAGCGCCCTACAGACCATCTATTACAATATGATTAAAGCAGGTATGAGAAGTACCCTTGCCGAAGGTGAACAAGAGTATCGTTACCAGAATGATAAAATCAATATGCAGTATGTGTATGTGCCCTACACATCTATTGCAGATGCAGAGGTTTCTGTTACAGATTCAGAAATTGAAGCATATATAAGAAAAAACGCTGCAGATTACGAACAATCACCTCAGGTTGATTTGCAGTTTGTGTCCTTTTCTGAAGCCCCCTCAGATGAAGATATTGCTGAGGCAGAATCAACTATCACAAGTCTTTTGAAAGACCGTGAGGTATACAATTCGAATATAAAAGCTACTGAAACTTTAAAAGGTTTAGAAAGCACCCAGGACTATCAAAATTTTATAAATGAAAATAGCGATGTACCTTTCCAGGATAGATATTTCTTTAAAAGCGACATCCCAGAGGCAATTGCAGAAGATCTTTTTGCAACGCCTTTAAATGGTATTTATGGTCCCTACACATTGGGAGACAATAATAATATCTCAAAAGTAATTGGCATAACACAAATGCCAGATTCTGTTCAGTCAAGACACATCTTGATAAGATATCAAGGTTCTTTTAGAGCTTCAGATGCAATTACAAGAAGCAAAGAAGATGCACAGTCTATGGCAGATAGTATTGCAAGGGTTTTAAAAAGAAGCAGAAGTAAATTTGAAGCTCTGGCAAAAACCTTATCTGATGACAAATCAAACAGTGATAATGGAGGAGATCTAGGATATGTTGGACCAGGAAAAATGACCAAAGACTTCAATGACTTTATTTTTGACAATAAAACAGGAACCCTTGGTGTTGTTGAAACTGAGTTTGGTTTTCATGTTGTTGAAGTTCAACAGCAAAAAAACAAGCAAAAAGCAATGAAATTTGCAACAATTTCTAAAGAGATAGAAGCTTCAGAGAAGACACTTAATGAGGTCTTTGCAAATGCCTCTAGGTTTGAATTGGCTGCACAAAAAGGAGATTTCTCTCAAATTGCAAAGGAGCAGGAACTCGCTGTAAAGCCAGTAAATAAAATTGGAGCCCTAGATGCCTCTATCCCTGGAATTGGAAATAATCGTAGCATTGTAAATTGGGCCTTTGGAGAAGATGCCTCTGTAGGAGATGTAAAACGTTTTAGTATTTTAGACGGTTATGTGATTGTACAGCTTACCAGAAAAAGCCCTAAGGGTCTAATGAGTATTGCTGAAGCATCTTCTTTGGTACTTCCAAAACTCAGAAATGCCTACAAAGCCAAACAGATCATAACTAACCTCTCAGGTGATGATTTAGAAGCTATTGCATCTAGTCAGGGGATTACAGTACAAAACGCTACTGCCATTACCATGGCTGCACCAACCATACCTGGAGCTGGAGCAGAGCCTGAAGTAGTAGGAGCTGCTTTTGCAAAAGCTGCTGGAGAAACAACGGGCTTAATCGCTGGAGAAAAAGGGGTGTTTAAAGTGCGCGTCACAGCAGTTAATAATGCACCTGCATTAGATAATTATGCTTCTTTTGCAAAGCAATTAAATAGTGCTGCTACTCCTGCTGTAAATACAAAAGTGTACCAAGCACTCAAAAATGCTGCAGATATTCAAGACAATAGAGCCAACTTCTTTTAAAAGGGAGTTAGATAAGTTATTTTAATCCGTTTACTCTTTATGGGTAGACGGATTTTTTTTGAACATTTTTGAAATCACAAAAGAATGCGCGAAGGTAATTGCTCCTAGAAAGGAAAAGATAATGGGTAGAAATATTTGTTTATCATCCTTAAAGAAAAACAATAAGCTACCGATGGCTAAGATAGAAATAAGCCATACTACGAATGATTTTTTAATGTATGTTAAAAAAGAGTCCCATGAAATCTCTTTATATAGGTAGTCTAATTGTTCTATAATGGAAGGAATGCTATGCCAAAGTATAAAGTATATGGCAAAGCTCCATATAAGATTTGAACTACTAAAAACAATAAAGAAAACCACAAGCAAAAAAAGTTGGTAAGCAATTGTTTTAACACTAAAGGTTTGATCAAGGTAATATTTAACTCCTATTAAGGTAAAAACAATAAAGGACCCTAGCAGGCAGTAGTAATATACATTGTTGTCTAGGTCCTGGCCAATGATGTCTTTGATTATAAGAGATACCTCAGGTATGTTTAAAGCGAGTATCAACAATAGCACCACCAACCCATAGCTAATAAATAGGATGCCCCTGTAGAAAGAATTTTTCTTGACAATGTTGTGAAAGTGTTGTTCTCCAAAATGATATCCACTAAATAAAATAAAAAACAGCAAGGCAATTTTTGGGGCCACATAAAATACAAGTGCTGCAAAGACAACTACCAATATATATCCAGATAAAAATAGGCCTAGCCTTTTTAGGGTAGTCACTTGTTTAATTTTACTGACAATTGATAAATCATTAGATCCATGCAAAATACCAAGTGTAAAAATAAAAAAGAACCCAATGCTATATTGTACATTCTCAGGAATTTGACTTGTAAGCCAGAGGCAGAAAAAGGTAGTGGTAATTAGGATATTGTTAATATTCATGCCCTAAATTTATTGAATTTATAGTGTTATTTATCAAATTTTATCAAATTACTTTGAAAAGTGTTAGGTTGTTGTATTTTTTTTTGTTTAATTTATACCTTAAACAATATTAACAAAACTGAAAAAAAATGACAAATTCTACTTTACTAATCTTGGGAGATGTAAATAGCCCAGTGAATTTTACATTCTTTATAGGATGTATGGCAATGATGGCAGCTTCTGCTTTCTTTTTCTTATCATTAAATCAATTTGACAAAAAATGGAGAACTTCTGTTTTAGTGTCTGGTTTGATTACTTTTATTGCAGCAGTACACTACATGTACATGCGTGACGCAGCCATGGCTGGAGATGTTATGAATATTACCGCATTTAGATATGTGGATTGGATTTTAACAGTTCCGCTAATGTGCGTTGAATTCTACTTAATTCTAAAAGTAGCTGGAGCCAAAAAGTCTCTAATGTGGCGTTTAATTTTCCTTTCTGTTATAATGCTTGTTACAGGGTATATGGGAGAATCTGGTTATGACGCTGTAGTTTGGGGAACAATTTCTGGTTTAGCTTATTTCGTGATAGTATACGAAATCTGGCTTGGTGGAGCAGCAAAACTAGCAAAAGAAGCTGGTGGAGATGTATTACATGCACACAAAATCCTTTGTTGGTTCGTACTTGTTGGTTGGGCAATTTACCCAATTGGTTACATGGCAGGAACAGCAGGATGGTATGGTGATGCAGGTATGTTCTTCGGAATGGAATTAGACATGCAAGTATTGTACAACATCGCTGATGCAATTAACAAAATTGGATTCGGACTTGTTGTATACTCTTTAGCAGTTAAGAAAACAGCTTAAGATACCAAAACATACACTTACAAATTAGCGCAACCCTAGGGTTGCGCTTTTTTTTATTACAATCTTTTAAAAGCTATTGACTTAGGATGCAATCATATCATTAAAGGCAAGGATAGTAGCATATCCCTTATCTTTAAAATAAGTCATGTCTTTTTTGTTTCCCGTGGCTAAGATAAAGTCTCCGCCCCAGGCGCCAAGGCTTTTTATGGAATTTGGAAAGTCATTAAATAACAACTCTTTCACAGTAGCTTGTCCCAAAAGTGATGCTATTTTATTTTCATGAGCATCAATGATTCTCTCAAAATCATTGAGGGTATAGCACAAAAGAGTTTTTCTACTCAAATCAGAGATTGTTTCTGTGAGTCCTGGTTGGGTTTGTTTACTCCTATACCTTTCAATGCCTTTCTTACTATCTTGTTTTTGGTTAAGGTGTACAAAAAACAAATGATCTGTAAAGCTCCAAGTAAGTATGCAGGGTTTTACCTGAGGTTTTTTATCTTTTAAGGAGTATAAAATAGGCGTGTTATGTTGTCCTGCCGCAATATCATAACCACTACCTCCAAAACTTTCCTTTAAAAGAGTAAAGGCATCTATTTGAGCCCACTGTGCTATATTATTAATAAGGGTAGAGGAAGTTCCTAAACCCCAATCTCTTGGAAAATCTAATTGTGCTACTGCAGTTATACCTTTACTTTGTTTTAAAAATGAGGGATTATGCTCTCTAGCAGTTTGTAAAATAGTACATAGTGTTTGCGCTATTTTAGAGGTATTACTACTACTTAGAGTCGAGAGATTTATATGAGTTTCAAACCAACTATTCCCTGTATGATCTTTACTCACCCAATAAAGGGTCATCTCATTGGTGTTTGTAACTGTAAGAGATTGTCCATACTTGGTAGGTATAGCAAGGGCTGTTGCTCCATCCAATACAACATACTCTCCCGTAATTAGAAGCTTACCATTACTTTTATATGTAGCTTGTTCACTCACTTATGCTCTTAGGTTTTCTATAAAAGAAATCACATCACTATGAGATATGTGGTTTGCCTTAAAATGATTTATTGCGCTTGCTTTTTCTGTGTCTGTTGCTTGAATCCCGTTTAAAATATTCATCAAATGCATTTTCATATGCCCTTTCTGGATTCCAGTAGTTACCAAAGATCGGAGCGCTGCGAAGTTTTGTGCCAGTCCTGCTACGGCCACTAGCTGCATTAGTTTCTTAGCATTTGGTTGTTGCAATAGATCAAAAGAAAAACCTACCAAGGGATGCAATGATGTAAGACCACCAACGGTGCCTAGAGCAAGTGGGAGTTCAATCCACATGGTAAATATATCATTCTCCAAACGAGCGTGTGTCAAGCTACTGTATTGCCCATCTTTACTTGCATATGCATGTACTGCAGCTTCTACGGCTCTAAAGTCATTACCCGTTGCTAGTATAACAGCATCTATACCGTTCATGATTCCTTTATTGTGGGTGACTGCTCTTCTTGGAGTGGCTTTTGCAATGGCAATCGCTCTTACTAATTTCTGAGCAAAAATTCGACCTTCCATATCTTTTTGTGTCAAAAGATCTACATGGCAAGACACACTAGCTTTCACTAAACATTCTGGTGTGTAATTGGATAGAATACTCATGACAACCTCAGGATAGGTTTGTGACACTATGAAAGCTTTGAAGGTTTTAGCTTCTTTTTCAATAGTCTTTGCAAAGGTTTCTAGACAGGTATTAATAAAGTTGGCGCCCATGGCATCCAGTGTTTCGAAAGTGCAATGAAGTTGGTAGAATCCATTCAAGGAGTCTGTACTATCTATAAGTTGGATATCAAGCAGCCCACCTCCTCGTTTTTTCATGTTTTTTTCAACCTGCGAGATACTAGCTTTTAGTATTGGTTTTATAACACCAATAAATGCAATCATATCTGCAGTATCTCCGTAGTAATTAAGATGGACTTGCCCGTTTTTGGTAGTACGTATTACTTTGGTTGTAAACCCACCTTTATCAAGCCAGAATTTTGCAGCATTACTCGCAGCAGCAACCACAGAACTTTCTTCAATAACCATTGGGATGGCGTATAAATCATTATTAACCAAAAAATTTGGCGCAATGCCCAAGGGCAGATAATAATTTGACACGGTATTTTCTATAAAATCGTCATGAAGTTTTTGTAACTCAATGTCTGGGTTCCAATATTTTTGTAGCACCTTAATTGCTTGGGTGTTTTCCTTGAAGTAGTTTGTGGTAAGCCACTCTATTTTTTGAGCCTTGGAAAGTTTTGAAAATCCTGAAATTGGATTAGACATAGGTTTTAATTTTAAGTAACAAAGATACTATAAAGCATATAATGTTGCTTGTAATCAAAACATCTTGAACTAATAATTTTTTTAACTAGTTACTTTTTCTGCGGGTGTCCCACAATCCTTGTTTTTAACTACAAAAAAGGGTCTAGTTTCATATAAATTTGTTAAACTTGTGTTACTCTAAAATCAACACATCAATCACCACTATGCGCCTAGGTTTTTTACTCCTTTTTATCATTAGTTTTACTGTTGCAACAGGGCAACAAAAACAGATCAATCTCGAAGAAATTTGGAGCGGTGCTTTTAGAACCCAAGGGCTAGATGAGCTGCGTTCTTTGAAAAGTGGCAAACAATACGCGGTGCTAAATTACAACCAAAGCTCGGGAGAATCTTCTGTAGATGTATATGATTATTTAAGTGGAGAAAAGGTAAATACTCTAGTATCTTCATCTGAAATAAAAGATGCAAATTACTTTTTAACATACACCCTTAGTAAGGATGAAACTAAAGTGTTGCTGGCAACAGATTTACAACAAATTTACAGGCGTTCAACCTTGGGTACTTACCATGTGTATGATGTGAATACTAAAAAAGCGATTCTTGTTTCAGAACATAAAATACAAGAACCAGTATTAAATCCTGCCGGAACCAAAGTGGCCTATGGATACAATAATAATATTTTCATTAAAAACCTTACCACTGGCCGTACCACCCAGGTCACCCAAGACGGGCTTAAAAACAGTATTATTAACGGAATAACAGACTGGGTATACGAAGAAGAGTTTGCTTTTGTAAGAGCCTTTGAGTGGAATAAAGACGGGTCTAAAATAGGATACATCAAGTTTGACGAAGCCAAGGTGCCTCGTTTTTCTATGGATGTTTACGGTAAGGGCCTGTATCCCAAACAACAAGTTTTTAAGTATCCTAAAGCCGGTGATCCCAATGCATTGGTTTCACTTCATGTTTATGATCTTAAGACTCAAAAAACTAGCAATGTAGATTTGTCTGAGTACAACAACTACTACATCCCTAGAATTAAATGGACTCAGCAGACCAATGTGCTGAGTGTACAAACAACAAATAGAAAGCAAAATACCATAGACCTAATTTTTGTAGATGCCAGTAAAAATCAAACCTCACTGGTATTGCAAGAAAAAGATGACGCCTATGTTGACATTACAGATAACGTAACCTTTTTTAAGGACAATAGTTTTATTTGGACTAGCGAGCGTGACGGATGGAACCACATCTACCATTTTAATAAAAATGGAACACTAAAAAATCAAATTACCAAAGGCCCATGGGAGGTCACAAACTATTACGGTTATAACCCAAAAAATAACACCATTTATTACCAAAGTACAGAAAACGGGAGTATCAACCGCGGGGTTTATAGCGTCAATGTAAAAGGCAAAAATAAAAAAGAACTGTCTGTGGAAACGGGAACAAACAGGGCTTCTTTTAGCAAAGATTATTCGTATTACATCAACACATTTCAAAGCGCAACCACCCCGAGTATTTTTACCTTAAATGATAGTAATACTGGATCAGTTATCAAACAAATAAAAGACAATGCAGCTCTAGCTACTAAAGTAGCTGGATATAAAATGTCTGAGAAAGAATTTTCTACTATCTCAATAAATGGAAATGATTTAAACATGTATACCATTAAACCTTTGGATTTTGACCCCTCTAAAAAGTATCCTCTGTTTATGTATCAATACTCTGGTCCTGGTTCTCAAAACGTTGCTAATAAATGGAACGGAAGCAACGATTATTGGCATCAGATGCTTGTTCAGCAAGGGTATATTGTGGTTTGTATAGATGGAAGAGGAACAGGTTTAAAAGGACGAGAT